>Ga0315903_10012121_pt1 | contig 10081 bp, 5 predicted proteins | sample LakEriMetagenome_7_FD_203524 | JGI IMG/M metagenome (GOLD analysis project Ga0315903, IMG submission 203524) | Freshwater fungal communities from buoy surface, Lake Erie, Ohio, United States - Buoy 2 MA119 | ecosystem: Environmental > Aquatic > Freshwater > Lake | place: USA: Lake Erie, Ohio... | reverse complement strand
AAATAATAAACTATTGCGTGAATACAGGCAAAGCCAAGGCAACAAGTGAAAACCGTAGCTTTAGGACGGTTATACGAGTCGAAAAACAAGTGATGAAAGCCCTATTCATCTTCCGTACATGTTTAAACGTATAAACCTGAAACAATACCGGTACATTCGCAGTTAATATTTTCCGGAGTTGTAACTTAACCCAATGGCCAAACAAAAAGCAATACCCCACAAACACCCTACCGAAGACGAGCAGTATATCGATGTTTTAGGCGCCCGTGAGCACAACTTAAAAAATATTGATGTGCGTATTCCACGCAACAAGTTGGTTACGATTACCGGATTAAGCGGTAGCGGCAAATCATCACTGGCATTCGATACCCTGTTTGCAGAAGGTCAGCGCAGGTATATGGAAACATTTTCAGCGTATGCGCGTCAGTTCATAGGCAATATGGAGCGTCCCGATGTCGATAAAATTGAAGGGCTTTCACCTGTTATTTCCATTGAGCAAAAAACAGTGAATAAGAATCCTCGCTCAACGGTAGGTACAATAACAGAAGTCTATGACTTTATGCGGTTGTTGTTTGCACGTGTAGCGGATGCATATAGCTATGAAAGTGGACAAAAGATGGTGAAGATGTCCGAAGAGCAAATTATAGCGGCCATTATTCAGCAGTTTGAACATAAGAAAATTGCCGTGCTTGCACCTTTGGTAAAAGGCCGTAAAGGACATTACCGTGAGCTGTTTGAACAGTTGCGAAAGCAGGGGTATACAAAGGTAAGACTGGATGGAACGGTTAAGGATATTACACCCAAAATGCAAGCCGACAGGTACAAAATTCATGACATTGAAGTGCTGATTGACCGTATAGAACCTTCGCAGCAAAGCAGATCAAGGCTGGCAGGAAGCGTAAGAACAGCGCTTAAAACAGGCAAGGGTATATTGTTGATATGGAACACCGAAACAAACGCTGTTTTTCACTTCAGTAAATTTTTGATGGACCCCCAAAGCGGTATCAGTTATGATGAACCTCAGCCCAATTCGTTCTCCTTTAACTCGCCCTATGGTGCATGCCCGGTGTGTGACGGATTGGGTGTAATTAGTTCCATTGACGAATCCAATATTATACCCGACCCATCGCTTTCCATTAATAAGGGTGGCATTGCGCCTTTGGGTGAAGCCCGCGATAACTGGACGTTTCTTCAACTGCGTGAGTTGGCTAAAAAATACAAATTCTCATTTGCTGATCCGCTTGGTAAACTATCGCGTCAGGCGCTGGATGTAATATTGCATGGCAGCGATGACCCCATTGTTGTGCCGTTTACCTACAACAGCGGATACACGCAAAATTATACTACAAACTGGGAGGGATTAATTCCCTTTATTACCCGGCACTACCACGAGAAAAGCAGTGATTCGGTAGTGCGCTGGGCAGAGGAGTTTATGACCATTTCTACGTGCACGGGTTGCCAAGGTGCACGATTAAAAAAAGAGTCGTTGCATTATAAAATAGGCGGTAAAAATATTGCTGACCTCGCAGCGATGGAAATAAATGTGCTGGCCAACTGGTTCGATACCATTGAATCAAACTTGGATGAAAGACAGATGAAGATTGCAGGTGAAATGCTGAAAGAAATTCGCACACGCATCAAGTTTTTACTGGGAGTGGGAATTGATTACCTGACACTAAATTCACCTGCCCGCACATTAAGTGGTGGTGAAGCACAACGTATTCGTCTGGCTACACAAATAGGATCGCAGCTTACGGGTGTATTGTATATACTGGATGAGCCAAGCATAGGATTGCATCAGCGTGACAATAATCGATTGATAAATTCGCTGAAGGCACTGCGTGATGTGGGCAACAGTGTTATTGTGGTAGAGCATGATAAAGATATGATGGCTGAAAGTGATTATATCCTTGATTTGGGAAATGGTGCAGGCGTGCATGGAGGTCATGTAGTGGCACAAGGAAGCCTGGCAGATATCATGAAAGCAGATTCTCTAACAGCACAATACCTGAATGGGAGACGAGAAATTTCAGTTCCTTCAACACGCAGAAAAGGTAACGGACAAAAACTGGTCATTAAAGGGGCAAGCGGAAATAATTTAAAGAATCTGTCGGTCGAATTTCCGTTGGGTAAATTCATTTGCGTAACGGGAGTGAGCGGAAGCGGTAAATCATCGTTGATTAACGAAACACTTTATCCTATTTTGAGACAGCATTTTTATGGCTCACATCAAAAACCTCTGCCTTATAAGAAAATAGATGGCCTTGAACACATAGACAAGGTAATTGATATTGATCAAAGTCCTATAGGTCGAACACCGCGCAGCAATCCGGCAACGTATGTTGAAGTTTTCAGCGATATACGAAACCTGTTTGCTCAATTGCCAGAATCAAAAATACGTGGCTATAAGCCCGGCCGTTTTTCATTTAATGTGAAAGGTGGCCGCTGCGAAACCTGCCAGGGTGCCGGTATGCGCACGGTCGAAATGAATTTTTTACCTGATGTGTACGTTACGTGCGAAACATGCAATGGGAAGCGGTATAACCGGGAAACGCTGGAGGTGCGATACAAAGGAAAAAGCATCAATGATGTGCTGAATATGAGCATAGAAGAGGCAGTTCGTTTTTTTGAAAATACTCCTCAGATACTACGCAAAATTGAGACACTGTATGATGTGGGTCTGGGCTACCTCACACTGGGGCAGCAAAGCACCACTCTAAGCGGTGGCGAAGCACAACGTGTAAAATTAGCAACCGAATTAAGCAAGCGCGATACCGGAAAAACATTTTACATACTGGATGAACCCACCACCGGATTGCATTTTGAAGATGTGCGTGTACTCCTGGATGTATTGCAAAAACTTGTAGATAAAGGCAACACCGTTTTGGTTATTGAACACAACTTAGATTTAATAAAAGTAGCCGACCACATTATTGATATAGGACCTGAGGGGGGCAAATATGGCGGGGAAATAGTATGTACAGGAACGCCTGAGCAGGTATGTAAGAATCAGCACAGCTACACAGCACCATTTCTGAAGAAAGAATTGAGCAGTGTGAATTAAGGGTTTTCGAAAATTGGTGTACTTTCGCAGTACATCCGTTCAACTATGAGCAAACAAGTAGGTATAATAATGGGCAGCGATTCCGATTTGGAAATTATGCAGGATGCTGCCAAAATACTCGATGAGTTTAATGTGGGATATGAAATCACGGTGGTATCTGCACACCGAACCCCCGATCGCATGTTTGAATATGCTAAAACAGCCCGCGGACGCGGCTTAAAAGTGATTATTGCAGGTGCTGGTGGTGCTGCTCATTTGCCCGGTATGGTGGCTTCTATTACCACCTTACCTGTGGTGGGAGTTCCGGTGAAGTTGAAAGCACTGGACGGTATGGATTCGCTTTTGTCTATTGTGCAAATGCCCGGTGGTGTTCCTGTGGCAACGGTTGCAATCAACAATGCTAAAAACGCAGGACTGCTTGCCATACAAATTTTGGCCACCCATAACGATGAGCTAGCCGATGCATTTCAGGAATATAAAAACAAGATGAAGGACGAGGTACTTGAAAAGGCTGCTAAAGTTGAATCGGGCCGTAAAGGAATTGGATTTAAGCATCATCACTAAAGGCGTTCTCCGCAATTAATCAGGCATTGTTTAATCAGGTTGCGTTCGTTTATTCCTATACGTTCGTAATCTTTAGCCGGCAGAAGCAACTCAACTGCACGTTCACAGTTTCCGTTGCTGTAATGCAACAGGCCCAGAGAAGCACAGACATATAAATTTTTCGAGTCAAGCTGCAGCGCTTTCTCGTAGGCCGAAATAGCTTTAAGTAAATCCTCTTTTTTACCGTTCAGATTGGCTAGGTATTTATACGATTCGGCAAGCTGTACATACGCATCTTTATTGCCGGGTTCGAGCTGTACACAATTTTCAAAAAGTTTTATAGCCTCTTTTATGCGTGTACGGTTCAGGTAGTGTATACCCAATGCCTGAAGCGCAGCTGCATTATTTTTGTTAATGGCAATAGCTTGCTGGTAATAAAAAATGGCTGAATCGGTATATATTAAACGAAGTGCAGTATCCGTGGCTGCCATATACTCATGTGCTTTAGCACGGTATACAAAACACATATCGGTATTTTTGCCTGACTGCATACCCTTTTCAACATAGCTCAATGCCTTACCGGCATCGCCAACAGATGTGTAGTATGCAGCAGCATTTATCCATTCATTCGCTGGCTCGTATTCAAGGTTACGGTAAAACGGATTGAATATTCGGGTAAGTAGTTGAGCAAAACCCGATGCAGCTACAGGCTTTGCAAATGAATAGGATGCCTGAGAAGATGTAGTGTCTTTTACATACACTGCAGCAACTGCATCTATATACACCAGGCGAAATTCGGGGTGTGTATACAAGTACCGGTGTAAAGGACCAAACTGAGGAGTATATAAGGCATAAGCAGTAAATGTATGCTGCGAATCGATAGATGAAAATACTTCGGGATAATAAACAGATGCTGCAAATTCGGTGAAAAATTCAGGGGGAAATACCTCGTGCTCGCGCAGGTCAATATAGGATTTGTAATGCGGTTGCAAGCGCCACAGGAAATAGGAAGAAATCATGTAATCACTGAAAACTTCCTTCTCCAGTTGATGCGATTGCAGGTATGCTGCCGCACCTTCCGGATTATTCATGCTCGAAATTTCAAGTCCGTAACGTTGCGTGCTTCCTGTAAGTTCATAATAGCGGTTTGTTACAATTAACACATAAAGCAACACAGATAAACATAATGTGGCCATCATGGTGTACTGCTGAAACCGATGGTGCTTTTCCTGTATACGCAACGGGAAGTAGCCCACCAGAAGTGGCAGAGTGACAAGCTGCAAAAACACCACATTTCGCAGAGCATTTAAAGCCAGGTAAGTAAATGCCAGTACAAGTGCAGCGTTGAACATGAGTAACGGGTCGCGGGTAAGTAGTTGTACAAACGGTACTTTTTTCTTCTCCTTATTTTTTAGAGCAGCTATGATTAGAAATAGAATCACTAAAGCAGAACTCAGCAAAGCTGCATACGACTCTTTTTGCCAGTATTGAAAATATCTATAGTCTAAAAATTCAGTTGTGTATTTGGTTTCCTGTAGCTGTGTGAGTAAACCAAGCGGTCGCCATAACAATTCGGTTCCGTAAGGATTTATGCAAACTGCTAGAACAGAAGCCGCAACTATGGCAGATTCACGAATAGGTTTTTGAGTAGCATGAAACCGATAATGAATCCAGAGTGCAGTTATCCAAATGAACAGTACTACCCAGCCAATTCCGTAACCTTCGTGTACGTTGGCCCACAGCATTTGCAGCAAAGGAATAAGAAAAACCCATCGTGATGGCTTCAGCGTATGCAGGGTTATCAGCAGCATGTAAGCCACTGTAAACAGGTGACTCAACATTTCAGGTCGAGCAGTCATTCTGAATTCCAACATACACAGACCGTATAGCAAAAGTGGATACAGCATAAAACTCAACTCTTGTCGGTGGTAATGCTGAAGTAGATTAACCACTAGTGTATAAAGCAGTAAAATAATACCTATAGCTACCAGTGCTTGCAATAAAGGTATGGCTGCAGCACCGGCCCATTTTTCATATAGCGCAAGCACCCATTCATAACCCCATTTTATGTTGGTCCATGAGTTGGTTTCGTAAGTAAATGACAGTGGATCTGTATGTGGAACAGCGTTGTTTTCCAAAATCCAGTTTCCGGTGCGCAATTGCCACCATATATCGGGCTCTTTCAGATTTTTAAAGCTGAATGCAACAGCCACCAAAAATATACTAAACAATAGTGCACGTTTCATCGCATTCAAAAATGCATTAATTATCAGAATATTTAACGGCATTGAAGTATATCATCTCCACATCTTTTTCTTGCTAAGAACGGATGAATACATATTTAATTTCCTTTACTTATGAAAGCATGAGTAAAGCGGGATTTAGATAATCCTATGGGAGGAGTCGAAACCGCAAAAGCCACCCGCTAGGCGGTTGACTTTTATTATTTCCCTCCGCTTATGAATGCATGAGCATTCAACGCTTCGCGGGATTTAGATAATCCTATGGGGGGAGTCGAAACCACAAAAGCCATCCGCTACGCGGTTGACTTTTATTATTTCCCTCCGCTTATGAATGCATGAGCATTCAACGCTTCGTGAAATAATAAAAGCCGACACAAAAGTGTCGACTTTAGCGGGTCGGAGTGGCGGGATTTGAACCCACGACCTCTTGCACCCCAAGCAAGCGCGCTACCGGGCTGCGCCACACCCCGAATGAGAAATGAGGGCTGCGAATTTATTATTTTCTATGAAACTAGTTTCAATGTGCTCATATTTTTCGCCACGTCAAGTGTGTAGGCTGCGCCCATGATGAGTGCCAGGTTGCGTTTTTCATGACCTGCAGGAAAACCATAGCATACCGGATAATCAAATTCATGGGTGTGTTCGGCTATAATTTCTTCGGCTGTTTTTCCGAATGGAATCGTATTGTCTTTCATGTCACTCATACCGCCTACTACGAGTCCGCGCAGATGGCTAAGAATACCGTTTCGCTTCAGGTTCACCAGCATCCTGTCAATGTGATAAAGGTATTCATCCAGGTCTTCCAGAAATAGTATTTTATCGCGGCAGTCGGGCATCGATCTGCTTCCCACAAGGCTGTACAGTACTGAAAGATTCCCGCCTATAAGTTCGCCTTCGGCTGCTCCTTCACGGTTCAGTGCATTAGCCTTTGACAAAATGGCCTCTGCACCACCAAACAACGTATTATGCAAGTAATGCATACTTTCTGAATCTAATTTATCGGGCAGGCAGTTAATAGGCATAGGTGCGTGCATACTGCAAATACCTAGGCAATTGTGTATGTGTGCGTGTAGTGCGGTAATATCGCTGAAGCCTATTACCCATTTTGGTACTTGTACGAATTTTCTGAAATCGAGCTGATCGATAATACGTACAGTTCCGTAGCCTCCTCTGGCACAAAAAATGGCTTTTATTTCTTCGCTATCCAGCAGTTTTTGCAGCACTCGCGTGCGTGTGTAATCACTTCCGGCAAATTGATTCTCACTATCATAAAGTTCGTGAGGTATAATCACTTCAAGTTTCCACGATCGAAGCAATGCTACTGCATAGCTCATTTCATGCTCTGTCACCTTACGAGCGGTTGCCGCAATGGCTACCTTATCTCCGGGTTTTAAATAGGGTGGCTGAAGCATCAGGTGTACTTTTCTTCAAATTTTAATTTTATATCCGTCACTATCTGTTTCACCTCCTGTTCTCGGTTTTTATCGCATATCAGCAACACATCATCGGTATCTACAACTATGAGGTTATTTACGGCCTTCAATACCACAAGCCGGTTTTTTCCGGTGCTGCTTACCATGCAGTTATCACTGTCATACGTTAGCACGTTCATGCCTTTCAGCACGTTCCGTTCGGCTGTTTTATCACAGTTTTCATACAATGAGGTCCATGTACCCAAATCGCTCCAGCCAAATTCAGAAGGTATAACATACACGTTATCGGCTTTTTCCATCACACCATAGTCAATAGACACCGAACGGCACTGTTCGTAAATAGATTGAATAACCGTGAGTTCATCAGGAGTATTAAAACTTCGAGCGGCCTGTTTAAACAGGGCATAATGTTCGGGCATATGGTGCTTGATAGCATCTTTAATAGCCGACACACTCCATACAAAAATGCCTGCATTCCATAAAAAATCGCCACTCTCTAAAAATGTTTGTGCTATTTCCAGTGTGGGTTTTTCGGTAAATGTTTTCACCTTGTAAATATGGTCAGCCGAATCGTTTTCAAGGTATTGTATGTAACCATAACCCGTATCAGGACGTGTTGGGCGAATTCCTAGCGTAATGAGTGCGTTAGTTTTCTTGGCGTAGTCCATGGCGGTAGCTACGTTCTCATGAAACCGCTGCTCGTCTAGTATGAGGTGGTCAGATGGTGCTACCACACACACGGCATGCGTATTTCGCTTGTGTATGACAGCTGTAGCATAGCTGATGCAGGCTCCGGTATTTTTCATGGAGGGCTCACCCAATACGCAGGTTTGAGGTATTCCGGGCAGTTGCTCATTAACAATACTTACATAGTTGCTATTGGTAACAATAATGATGTTTTCAGGATCAAAATGCTTCAAAAACCGTTCATAGGTTAGTTGAAGCAATGTTTTTCCAACTCCCATGATATCCAGAAATTGTTTGGGATAATTGGAACGGCTGTATGGCCAAAACCGTGTGCCTACGCCACCTGCCATAATTACGGCATAGTGGTTTTTGTTGTTAGTGGGTTGCATGTTGTATCTTTCTCACATATATTATTCTACGGCTTTTACCGTTGCAATAACTGATAAAAGTCATTGCAAAGAAAGTTTTATAGGTTTAATTTTCAAATCACGAAAACGTAACCTAAATTCGTGCCCCTTTTGGGTAAATATCAGTGCAATAGATAATTATAACTACATGGCCAAAACCAAATCCGCAGCGACAACCAAATCTTCCGCTGTTAAATCAAAAGCTGCTACCTACGATCCGAAAAAAAGCCTTCAGGAGTTTTTTGGATTTGATAGTTTTAAAGGAGATCAGGAAATCATTATAAACAATATACTTTCTGAGAATGATACGTTTGTAATTATGCCCACAGGTGGTGGTAAATCACTTTGCTACCAATTGCCTGCCCTTATGATGCCGGGCACTGCTCTTATTATTTCGCCTTTAATTGCTTTAATGAAAAACCAGGTTGATCAGATTCGTTCGTTCAGCCACGAAACAGTTGCTCACTTTTTAAACTCATCGCTTACCAAAACCGAAATTGCTACGGTGAAGAAGGATGTAACATCCGGACAAACCAAAATGCTATATATAGCACCTGAAACGCTTAAAAAAGACGAAACCATTGATTTTTTAAAAAGCATCGATGTATCGTTTGTAGCTGTTGACGAGGCTCACTGTATTTCTGAATGGGGCCATGACTTTAGGCCTGAATACAGGCGCATCAAGCAAATGATCAAAGAGATTAAAGATGTGCCCATGATGGCGTTAACGGCCACAGCAACGCCCAAAGTGCAGCAGGATATTATTAAAAACCTGCAGATGACGGAGGCTACGTTGTATAAGTCGTCATTTAACAGGTCTAATTTATACTACGAAGTACGGCCCAAAGGCAAAAAAGCCGATACGTTAAAGGAAATTGTTTCATTCATCAAACCCCGCAAAGGTAAGTCGGGCATTATTTACTGCCTCAGCCGCAAGAAGGTAGAAGAGCTGGCTGAAGTGCTAAAGGCCAACGGTATTAAAGCGTTGCCTTACCATGCCGGCCTCGATGCCAAAACACGTGCAGCGCATCAGGATGCGTTTTTGATGGAGGATTGCGATGTAATTGTAGCTACAATAGCTTTCGGAATGGGTATTGATAAGCCGGATGTACGGTTTGTAATTCACTATGATATTCCAAAAAGCATTGAGGGTTATTATCAGGAAACAGGGCGTGCAGGCCGCGATGGATTGGATGGAGATTGCCTCCTTTTTTATAACCCGGCTGATATTGAAAAACTGGAAAAGTTTTTAAAAGATAAACCTGTTGCCGAACGCGAAATTGGTACGTTGCTCATTTTTGAAACCGAAGCATTTGCTGAAACTTCATCGTGCCGCAGAAAATTCTTACTGCACTACTTTGGTGAAGAGTTTGAGGAAAAGAAATGCAACAAGATGTGTGACAACTGTCGACATCCGAAAGATAAACAGGACGTAACCGACCAGGCACAAATAGCACTTCAGGTAGTAAAAGAGCTGAATGAACAATACAATCTGGATCACATGGTAAATGTGTTAATCGGAAATAAAACACACGAGGTAGGTATGGCCGGTCACCATAAGATGAAACTGTTCGGTGCCGGAATCGACCATGAAGATATTTTCTGGAAATCGGTGCTGCGTATGTTGCTGGTAAAAGGCTATGTAACTAAAAATATTGAAAACTATGGATTGTTATCTATCAGCGAAACAGGGGAAGCATTTAT
>Ga0315903_10012120_pt1 | contig 10083 bp, 9 predicted proteins | sample LakEriMetagenome_7_FD_203524 | JGI IMG/M metagenome (GOLD analysis project Ga0315903, IMG submission 203524) | Freshwater fungal communities from buoy surface, Lake Erie, Ohio, United States - Buoy 2 MA119 | ecosystem: Environmental > Aquatic > Freshwater > Lake | place: USA: Lake Erie, Ohio... | reverse complement strand
TAACAATTCTTCAATACTTTTTTCATATCATTAAAGACGTTTATATTACTTTCTTTGTACTGTGTTAAAATAGAGTATAGTGCATCATACCCTTCTTCACATTCTTCTAGACTCTCTATACGACTCTCTTGTGCTTTTATTCTACGGTTTAATGATATATTTTCTTTCTTTAGTTTCTCAACTTCTTCAGAATTGGCAAGGGGGGACTCTGTAAGAGTATCAGGTTGTGTATCTAAGAATTCTTTGATTAGTTTAGCATTCATAGAAGTATTTTTACAAGAGCATTCGACATACGTAGCAGAAGTAGGACACATCTTTTTACATGCAAAACATATCTTATAATTCTTTCTTTTGAATTCTATAGAAGGAGTAATTTGTTTTATATTTTTTTCTACATTACTTATCCATATCAAAAAAGCATGTCGTCGTTTATTAAGAGCAGTTACAATATCTTGATGATGTGCTTCAGAAAAAATATGCTTATTCTTACCAGCGTAAGATATCTTCTTATCACAAATAAAACATTCACAATGTCTATTCATTCTATTAATTATATACATTATATTTTAAGCCAGGTTGAAGTTAAGTTGAAGTTGAAGTCCATTTTCCAAAAGATACCGGGGAAACCTTTTTCCATTCTTAGGGGACCTTTCAAAAAAAGTAGTGCAACTTCAACTTAACTTCAACCTCTTTCTCCAGGATATCTAAAACTTTCTATTTCTTTTTTATTTTCTTGTTTCTTTTCAAGAAGTATGACTAGAGAACCTTTATCTTTATGAAAACTTTCTACTTCCCAGTCTTTCAAGTCATTGATTGTGGGCCAAAATGGAATTCTTATTTGCATACAACTTCCAGTAATCTTCTTTGAAGCTTCGACAAGATGTATGATTGTTCGGTTCATATAATCTAAGAATATAGAATATTCTTTAATTATTTAATCAAAGGTAACAACAAAAGGTTCCATAGTCTCTTTACGAAACTCTGGAACTTCCTTCTTTGTAGCATATCGGACAATCATGAAACCATCTTCTAACACAATCTCAACAAAGTGTCCTAGCTTTTCTTGCTCGTCACCAAGAGGTATTTTATATGCTATTGTTTGTGAAGTCATGACACAAGAAGTCTTGCGATCTTTGGAATTGATTAGATTCTTTAGTCTTGGCATCCTCTGCTTCTCTACTATACCGGAGAAATTAATCCTTAAGCAATTTACGGAACGGTTTGATACTGCGTCTTAGTAATGGTAGAATCTATATTATGTGCTGTAGCACCTGCTAAAAGATTACCGTATGTCAGAATCACAGGACCTGAACCAAAAGCTTTATCAATACAGTGATAATTAGCAGGACCAGTCCCGCTCTGAGACCCTTCACATATCAGAAGATTATTGACACAATTTGTGATGGTGGCAGTTATTCCAGCAGTAGGATTACATCTGAGACATATCTTACCATTTATAGCTGAAACAGTGGCGGATGTGTATTGAAGAGTACTATAAGATATCTCACAAGTAGTTCCAGATGCTGTTGGATTATAAGTAACCAGAGGACTGACATTAGCAGCAGTGCTTGTATTAATAATATTACATTGTCTTATAGTCATACTTCCAACAGAAGTAATCATGGTAGGAGTTCCAGAAGAAGTTATTAGACAATCTCTCATAATCAGATTTGCAATGGCACCAGTAACACCTATTGATGGGAATGACCCACTAACAGGAGAAGTAATACGACACTCTGTTAGAAATAATGTTCCTTCACTTATTACTACAGCATAATTCACGGTATTGAAAATGTTACAAGCAGTTATATTATATGTTCCAACATCATTAATACGCACACACGCAGCATTAGCAGTAGAAGGGAAAAGATTTAATCCATATAACCCCACTTGCCCCGTAGTTGTCCCCTGTAGAGTTATCTGGGCGTTGATATTAACAGGTTGATTGACTTCACCAGTTGGAATACCTACAAGCCAAGTATTCCTCGTTAATGTAAGTCCCAGAGTAACAGGAATGTATGTCCCAGGGAATAACTGAATAGCGACTTCTACTGTATTAGAAATTGCTGCTCTTGCTGTAATAGCCCTATCTATTGTCAAATATGGATTATTAGCAGATCCTGTGCCTGTTGTATCATTTCCATTGGGTGCTACAAAGATACTGTATAATGATAGAAATGATGGAGGTGGATACGCAGCCCCATTAATTGTTGAGACATTATTAATAGCCAGAGTATTACCAGTGCCTGTTACATTTGTTATTGTTTCAGTCTTGAGACTACCACCACTATTTATAAGCACACCAGCACCTCCAACAACTGAGACACCACCTCCACCTGTTACAGATACACCACCACCTCCAAGAACACTAACACCAACACCACCTGTTACAGCTACAGCACCCCCTCCTGTAATTGCTACACCACCTCCTCCCGTGATAGCAACACCACCAGCACCTACAGAAACAACCCCTAATCCTGTTACTTGAACGTCACCTCCTGCTAAAGATAGATTTCCAGCACCCGTGATAGCTACACCACCTACCCCTGCTATAGAAACTCCACCCCCGCCAGAAATCCCAACACCTCCCCCACCTAATACAGAGACATTACCTATCGATGTCAGATTTATAGATGTGGCTGGAGATATAACACTCCCAACATTAAAAGAACCACAATAAGCATTAAAGTCTGGGCGTAGAGGTGCTTGTGATGTATTTCCAATCTGTACGTTGGCGTTCAAAGATGCTGTTGGATATGTAACACCTGGACTAGCAGATGTTATTGTAAAATCTCTATTTGGTAATGATACGTTAGAATTAGCAGGATATTCAGCCCATGTAGAGACATTTCCTGGACTAGGTGCTGTTACCCAATTTATTGTTGTTCCATCAGATGTTAGATATTGTCCTGCTGTGCCAAATGTGCCAGAAGCGTTTGTGAGTTGGACTGTTTGTATCTTTTGAGCGTTACTGATATTACTGCCACTCATATCAACGTTAGAGACGGCTGGAAATGTAGCCCAGTTAGCAACTGTTGGTGTTGTGGGAGTAACCCATTCTATCTTTGTTCCATCAGATGTTAGATACTGCCCTGCTGTGCCAAACGTCCCAGAAGCATTTGTGAGTTGAACTGTCTGTATTTGCTGAGCGTTAATGATATTACTACCATTCATATTAAGAGTGCTAAGAGCTGGATATAAACTCCAATCAGCGATATTCTGAATATCATTAGCCTTTGCTAAGAGTTCTGTATCAAAGTATAAATCTCCACCAACTGTTTCAAGAACATGATTCGATGTCATCTTAATTGCACCAGAGGTTACAGTTACATCTTGTGCTGTTAGAGTAGATTGGAATAAAGCATTTCCAACACAAGTAAGACTATTTGCCCCAATAGCCCCAACTCCAGATATATCAAACCCATCCATAGAAACTCCAGCAACAGCTGGATACAAAGCCCATTGACTTACATCTGATTGTGAGTCTCCTTTTAATAAGAAATAAGAACTTCCAGCTGATGTAAATGTTTCTAGATTTGGACTGAAAGAAGAATTGGGGTCAAGAACTGGATTATTTAAGACATTCCCCAAGGGGGTTACACGGCTTCCAAAAGTTGTGACGGGAATTTGAGAAACCATTGGGACTTCTTGACGTGTTGTAAATGCTTGAGAAATTGGTTGGGAGATTGGGGGATTTTTATACGGTATTGGCTTTTGTGGGACATAGGCGGGTAATTGTATTGGTTGCGGAGGTGGCGGAGGTTGAGGAGGGCGTCTTAATTTAATTGTATCAAATTTAACTCTAGTTGATTCATCAACGGGTGGCTTTGTAAGAAAGGAGAACATTCTATTCACAGTTTATAAATAAACTGGGAGTAATATCCTTTTTACACAGTTCTAAGAAATCACGTCCTGGTATTGGGGATAGGAGCAGTCCATCCAGGGTCTGGAGTTACACTTTGATTGGCGGAATATAACATCCCAGCAAGTGAAGGAAGGTTAGGCATCTTACCATTATTAGAATAGATATTTGCTATGACTGGATTAGCAGTTGGAGAATTCCAGTAGCCGATTCCAGCCAACCATTGAGAAACATCTACTGGATTTCCAACTTGTTTTGCGATTAAAGAATTAGCAGCAGTAATAGCACTATTTGTTGCAGTAGCATCTGTTGCTTGATTCCAGATTGGTGTGCCGTCATTTGTAGAGAAGCCCATAATAAGTTTTGCTCCTTGACCCGGATTTGTTCCACCACTCAAATAACAGAGATATCCCCACATAGCTAGAGCAGGGACAAAAGATGTTCCAGTCGTACCAGGATACCAAGAAGCACCTTGGTTGTAAAACTGAACGAAGATATAATTGAGACCACAAGAAAACATTAGAGGAGGATACATCCAAGCATCTGTCGATGTTGCTGTTGTATAGTTGGCCAGAGTATCTGAGGGATATACGTGGGGAAAGGCTACCCATGCCCCATTAGCATTCCCACCAAATGGATTTCCAGTTGTGATATTGGGTGCTTGAGGAGCAGCAGTATAAATACGGCTACTCACAGCGTTTTTACAGAGGCGTAGTAACTCTTTCTGGTCTCCAGGGAGAGGAGTATTTGCTTCTATATCTACATCTAGACCATCAAACGTAAAGGTAGCCCAAGGAGATCCTGTCTTAGTCCATCCAAGAGGATTTGTTCCCGTGCCGTTTGATAAGAAAGTATAGACAATAGAAGCAGCAGTATTAGCAGTATTAGCAAAGATAGTTCCAAGATTGGGATTTGCAGAAGCCCCTCCAATAGATAATATAATCTTACACCCTTGTGATTGTAGTCCTTGTAAATATGTTATTGTCCCAGTTACTGTGCTACCATCATTTGCTAAAATCTGACCTTGATTAGGACCAGTCAAATACCAGTTGCCGAGTGCAGGAGCCCCAGAGAAGATGCCCCAAGCAGCTGGGCTTACATTTGTATTATATGTTAAGAATGTCACGATATAGAGACTGGTTAGGGGGTTAGAGGGTGGTGGAGGAGGAGGGGTGGTTCCGGTGGTTGCACCAGCAGAGATAGCAGATACGAGATTGGGAGCAACACCATTGGAGGCTATGAGTCTAGCATAATATGTTGTATTGGTTGCGAGACCTGTTGATGTTGCTGTATATACTCCTGGCGAAACTTCTGTTACACTTGAATTAGGGGCTTTGGCCGGATCGAAGGCTGGGTCATCACTGACAGCATAGTGTAGAGTGGGGGTAGGATTTCCAGCAAGACCAGTTGCGGTAAAGTTCCAAACAATTGTATGAGCGGTTATTTGCCCTGAGGTAGGCTGTCCTAGAGTCCCTGTAGGTGCTACAGGGCTAACTGGTGTTCCAGCCGTTGTAAAAGGAGTCACATCAGATTTTACTGTACCATTAATATTCTCGGCAACACTCTGGATATAATACGTTGTTGCTGGATCTAGATTAGTAAATTGTACTGAGCGTAAAGAGCCAAAAGAACCAGTTGGGAATTCTTCTTTTTCAGGTGTAGGTGTTCTCCCAAATAAGAAATAAAAGATTGGGGCAGGGACAGCTTCTACTCCTGCTACATTCATATAGACTCCCGTAATACTTGTTTGTCCAGGAGGAGCGGCAGAGAAAGGGGCTGTTGGGGCAAAATTAGGAGGCACACCTGTTCCAATATTATCAAGAAAATAAGCACCATTGTCTTGAGTGCCAGAGCCTGAACTCCTCATCTTCATAACTGGAGTTTCATACCCGAAAGTTGCTAACCCTGGGAAAATAGTTTCAGAACTTCCATAAGGACCAACGGCGAATGCTTTACTAAATGATAAATCTCTACCAGGGTCTGAAATTACAGAAGGAATTGGTCTTCTATCAACATCTGCTGGAGGTGCTGGGGCGAAAGGAGTATTTTTTTCATAATAAGGACCATTCCTGCTATGAACTACTGCTTCTGGTGCAAAAGAAGCGACGGGTGTATTTCTTGAAGTATTAATAGGCTGATAGTATGCTGTTTCACTTGGATACAAAGCATCAGCAGAAAAACCACTCATAGATCCGGAAGATTGAGCCATATCTATATTCCAGATATATTTTAATTTTTGAAAATATTAAATGATTTTTTTTAATCCAACTCAACCAGTTGTAGAAAAGACCTACCATCTATAGTGAGGTTAGCACCCGTAGTCTGACCAGATGTATTGGTGGTTAAAGTAAAAGATGCACTATTAGGAACAATTACACAAGAAAACGTCTGAGAGGTAATATTAAAATTTACTCCTGAGGGAGCAGAAGAGGCTAATGCCCCGAAATCTTGGACTATTGTGTAAGCAAAACCTCCTGACGTCTGAGGAGATAATGCTGGTGCTGTGTTAGTTCCAGAGACGTCAAATAAAAACGTGAAGTTATCTTCCGTGACTCCTGATGCGGTCCATCCTGGGTAAATACCAAAATAAACCACTATATTCATAAGATATTGCTTACCCGCAGTTAGACCAGTCACAACAAAAACGTTCTGCCTACCACTCGCCACGCCAGACCCGCCAACAATCAGAAAAGCACTTGATCCAGTTCTTTCAGAATTAACAAGAGTCGCTCTGCTAATAGGACTGACTGACTTTAAATTAATAGAACCAGCAACACCACCAGCATTCGTTAATACGACTGAACTATCAGCAGAAACCAGAGGAACTGTGCCGGTAGATGTGTTACCACCTGCAGATATACCCACCACACCGCTACCTGCTACTATATTAATATTCTGTCCAGACGGAACAATGGGAGTGCCGTTTAATTGAACTACTACCTGACCTACAAGTCCATTCACACTCTCAACAGGTGTTGGCTGACCTGTCTGATTGAGCTGGTAATATGCGGCCACTGGTTCAGCACCATATCTGGGAGCATCTGCAGCGAAACCTGAGGAGGATTGGGCGGTACTCATCTTTATAAATAAGAATAATATTTTATTTTAATTTGAATTTATTATTTAAGAAACTTACTTTCCATTCCCAGACATGCCCGGAACTTCTGAAATATCTATTTTTGTTATAAAGACTTCGTTGGCTAAGAAATCACAGACGAACGCGTAGTGGTCTTGTGTCAGAGCAACATACATTTTACACTTCTCATCAATATTCTTACCGGGTATGATATGAGTCAAATAATTTCTTACAACTTTTTCAACAGCCATCATAGAGTTTAATCGGAAGCATAACATATAATTTAAATTTGTTCTTCCTACGGCGTTTAAGATTGTTAATTCTTGTGCCGAAATGATTGTACTCATTCCATTATTTCTGCCGATACAGAGGAGTTTTGACAGTGCTTTAGAATTCTTGCCATCTAACATATCATCAAAGATGTGTAAGAATTTGTATTTGTTTTTAGTTTTCTGATTGAGTAACATACTCTCTTTAATTAACTCTGGATAGAAAGCAGGGGATATGGCAGCAGTTTTTTTCAATGGAGTATAGATATCTGCTTGTAAAGAGCCAGTAGCCATAATGGGAATGTGTGCTTCTCGAAACCATTTATCCCAGATATATAGAAGGGCAACAGTCTTTCCCGATCTTGTTGAGCCAACAAGGCCAAATGACATACACATATTCTCAGGTGGTTGAATACTATCTAATCTCCTTATGGGAATACCAAGTGTTTCAGGATTTATCTTTGCAACAGAAGCCATCGGGGATAATCTATATTATACAAAATATTTTTATATAATTCTAATTAGTAATGTTCCAGAATAAATTTCTTAACGACTTCATACTAACCCAGCAAAAGATGATTCACAGTGAGGCTGAGAAAAAAGATAAGAAAAAGCAAATCAAGTCTAGACATGGTACGGCTGATGGTAAAAGAGCTGGGGGCGGTGATGAATTTTCTTTACTGGTTGAAGAGAAACCAGGAAAGCAAAGAGTGCTTGATTACTTTAAAGATAGGATTGCTGAATTAACGGCAGAAGAGATGGAGAAATAATACCTTTTTACACAATCTCCGGAGCTTCTCTTACTTGTATGAACTTCCTCTGATATGAACGCTCCCACTATTATAAGCAGTGGAATCATGACCCGTAACAGAATGTACGGGGCCTTGAGGAGCAGCACTACCACTCATGGGATCTAAGATACCACTAACAAGCCTTTGCCTAGTTTCAGGAGATGTAAGAGTAGATGAAATGATGCCAGGAATACCTTGGATACCACCACTACGACCCCCTACATCTTTTATAATAGATAAAGAACCAGGCATGGAAGTTGCTTGAGGACTAGAAGATGGCTTTCCCTCCATTGGTAAAGCTTTGCCTTTTGAAGATGCTTGTCTCTTATGGGATGCCGCAGGTGTATTATCTTGAACGGGGCGAGGTAATTCTCCAGCAGATGCAGTCTTTTTCGGCATTATACTAAGAACAAATATTTTTATTCTGATTCATTCCGGAATTTAATAATAATCTGAAAATAATTTATTAAGAATAAGTATAATGCAAGGTGCCGTAGCTTTGAACGTCCAGCAGTCTATTCGCCCTGGCGAAGATATGGATACTTACTATGCAGGGAAAGAGAACTCTAAGCTTCAAGCCCATGCCACTGTGGAAGACAATCGTTTCTTTGTAGCCTTACCTTCTCTAAACTCCGGTTCTTCTAGCACTGTAACATTTAATCCTAATGAAGGTCTTGCAGAGGTGATTATGACGATGCGTCTCCCTGCCCCCAGCAATGCGGCGGGTCTTTGTCTCCAGGAGGGCTGGGGCTATAACATGCTACGTAGGATTGGTTACAGGTATGGTTCTTCTCAGCTTTATTACATCACTGGTTCTCAGAATTTAGTGGAGGCACTATCTCTATGCGAGGACAGTGGCAAGAAACAGCAGATGTTTTTCTTGGGCGGTCAGGCACTTCTAACGGCTGCAGATTGGGCTGATGCTGGTAAGAGGACTGCTTACATTTATCTCCGTCTGCCTCACTCTAGCCCTGCCCTTTCTGGCAGTGCTTTACCTTTTCCTACGGATGTGCTAACAGCCCCCGTCCAGCTTCAGATTGATTTGAATGACTTTGCTCGTGTCATCAGCAAAGACCCTACCCAGGCTGGTGTATTACCCACTACTCTTGAACTAGCCACTGTGAATTTCACGCAGGTAACGATGCAGGATTCTGGAGACCTTGTTGCCCGTAGATTCGACATGTCTAAACATGCTCTAACGATTCCTCTGGGCGATGGTTGGTGCCAAGAAGAGGTACAGTTCCCTATCAACGTGGGTGCTAACGGCCAGTTCCAAGTGTCTCTGACTGGTTGTAAGGCTGGTGACTTGAGGAAGCTTCGTATCTGGGTTACTAAGGATAGCGACCAGAGTCCTGATGGAGATGGTAAGATTTCTCCTAACAAGTTTGTGCCTCCTGCACAGCTCACGTTTGCTATCAACGGTCTCATCTACCTTGACTCTGCCAACGGCTCTTGGCTACTAACCAATCTTCTACGCAGGAGACAGCCCCCTGTCGTAACCTATTCTGATGTCATAGCCCCTGTGGCACCTGCTACGGCATGGACGGCAGCTCCTTATGCGAATGTGTGGTGTGAGATTGACTTGGCCCAGCCCCACACTCTTGGCGATTCTCAGGAAGTTGCTCTAGTACATGGTGTGCCAGTGATGAATAGCGTGATGAATCTACAGGGTATCATGCCTATTGGCAATACTCAATACACAGTCCATGCAGAATATGTGCTCAACTGCTCTTGGATGGCTTCTCGCGGGTCTGCGGAATTCGTTTTTTAGGTCACTAACTATCTATAGTAAGAGTCCCCCCTTGGGGTATTTAAATTATTCTAATTAGAATTTTTATAATCCTAATTAGAATGCCTGTTATAAATTCCCAAGCTTTCAAAAGAAAACATGGGATACCGATAGATGAATCATTAAGTTTAAAACAAATAGCAAAGCTTTCCGGAATGCCTGTAAAAGCACTAGATGAAGTGCATTCTCGTGGTATGGGGGCTTACAGCACGAATAGGGCTTCTGTGAAACCGATGGTTAATTCACCACAGCAATGGGCTATGGGAAGAGTCTATAGTTTTGTAATGAGAAGGGCA
>Ga0315903_10012119_pt1 | contig 10083 bp, 8 predicted proteins | sample LakEriMetagenome_7_FD_203524 | JGI IMG/M metagenome (GOLD analysis project Ga0315903, IMG submission 203524) | Freshwater fungal communities from buoy surface, Lake Erie, Ohio, United States - Buoy 2 MA119 | ecosystem: Environmental > Aquatic > Freshwater > Lake | place: USA: Lake Erie, Ohio... | reverse complement strand
GGGATCTTCTATCAGGCCATGGACATCGTCGAGGCGAAGACCAGCCAGCCGGGCGTGGGCGTGTTCAAGCAGGCGCTGAACAACCTCAAGCCGGTCGTCGAAGTGAAGAGCCGCCGCGTCGGTGGTGCCACGTACCAGGTGCCGGTGGAAGTCCGTCAGGACCGCCGGACCGCGCTCGCCATGCGCTGGCTCATCTCGTATTCGCGCGACCGCAACGAGAAGAGCATGCCGGAGAAGCTGGCGGCCGAAGTGCTCGCTGCGGCCCGTGGCGAAGGCAATGCGGTCAAGAAGAAGGAAGACACGCATCGCATGGCCGAAGCCAACAAGGCGTTCGCGCACTATCGCTGGTAACACCAGCCGGTGGTACGAATCGGCAATGCAGAGGCCCCGGGGGATCCCCGGGGCCTCTGCTGTTTCCGGCCTTCGCGAACGGTCGCCGGAGGGGTGCGCAACGGCGTGATGCCGTCCACATTTCTCCTCGCGGCTTCGTGCCCGTGACGTGACGGCGCCGTCACCCGTCACTCCACGGCGGTACGCGCTGCCGTCTTCATCCCGCACGCTGAGCGGATCTTGCCCGTCGACTCTTCACAGTCGCTTTCCCATCCGGAATCCCCTCCCACACCAGGTGCCCGATGCGCGCCTCGTGCGAGCGTGCTGGCCATGCTGGCGGTGACGTGGTACACGTTCGCGGGGACGGCGCCCCTTCGTGCGCAGCGCGCCGACAGCGTGCGCGTGGCGCAGCCTCCCGCACCGGCGAACTGGCACCTGCAACTGTCGACCTTCCACAGCAGCGCTGACAACGGCTTCGGGATCTGGCAGGGGCAGGACGCGAGACTGCTGTATTCCGGCAAGCGACTGAGCCCGTTCCTCAATGTCGCGACGCAACGGCGACCGAATGGCCGGCAGGAGTCATATGGCGCGGGCGCCTATGTCGTGCTGACCCCGTGGGCGTACTCGATCGTGGGGGTCGGGCTCGCGCCCACCTCCGGTGCCGTGCTCTTTCCGCGGGTTCGCTCCGACGCCTCGCTGTTCGTCGCCGTTCCGGGAGTGAAAGGCGTCGTCGTGAGCACCGGCTTCACGGATCTGCGATTCGATGACGCCCAGGCCGGTGGCCGGATCCTTTCGCTGGGCTCGATGGTCTATCGCGGCAAGGGCATCTACAGCGGGGCCGTGTTCTTCAACCGGGACCGCGCCAGCGGGGCGCCTTCACGCTCCTGGCAACTGGGTGGGCAGTGGGGAGGGCAGGGGCAGTATTGGGTGGGCGGAAGTCTCGGCATCGGCAACGAAGCCTACCGGCTCATCAGCACCACCCCCTTCGACGCACGGTTCGAAAACCGGTTCGTCAGCGCCTTCGCTTCCAAGTGGTTCACGGCGCGTACCGGCGCCACCCTGCGCCTCGACTTCGAGCGGAAGGTCGATGTCTTCGACCGGCGCGCGGTACAGCTGATGTACTTCGTCGACTTCTGACGCATGGCCGCAGGCCCCTCTCCGGCGACGAGTGCTTCGGCACCCGCCCCCGCGTTGCCGCAGCACTCGTGGACGTCGCGATGGGCCACGCCGGTCGGCGTGATCGCGCTCCTCAGTCTGGCCGTGCACCTCGGCACCAGCGATGCCGTCCGCTTCTGGCTCGAACAGTCGGGCTACCTGTCGTTCGTCTTGCGGTCGTGGTTCGAGACGCCCGTCCTGCCAACGATGCGCTACGCCGTGCCGGTGACCGTGCCTCAGGCGCTCACCGCGCTCGTGGGGCTGCTGGCGAGTGTCGGTACCGGTCTCGCGGTCTCTCGATCGTTTCGGCCGCACGCCGCTGCGGCGCCGTTGGCATGGGTTTTCGGTCTCCTCGTGGCCGTCACGCCGGCCTCTCTCTTGGCCCTGATGCGGTGGCCCGACGGCGGCGGACAGCTCTCGGGCTGGGCGGAACTGGCGACCACGGTGCTCGTGGCGGCAGGGGCGGTGTGGTGGTCGACCCGTTCGGCATCCTCGCCGTTGCCTCCTCCCATCGTCACGCGCGATGATGCCGAGGACGCTGCACACGTCGACGAGGCGCTCCGCGCCTGGTCGCGGTGGCTGATCCCGTTGGCCCTGCTGCTGGCGGTCGTCGTGGTGGTCGACGGACTCTCCGCCATCAGCGGCTACGATTCATTCAGCGATCACATCGCGCGTCCCGCACGCTGGTTCGTGACGGGGCGAATCGAAAGTGGCGCCATCGACGAGGTGGTGACGTACTACCCCGGCAACTTCGAGCTGCTCGTGCGATGGACGCTCGCACTCGGATCCGACCGCTACGCCTTCGTGGTGGCTTTCGCGAGCGGCGTCGCCGCCGTGTGGCTCGTGTATCGCATCGCGCGCGACATCGGTCTCGGCATCGGCGCATCCCGCTTCGCCGGGTTGGGTGCCGCCTCGCTGCAGGTTCTCGCGTACCAGAGCTTCGTGGTGTACAGCGATGGCTTCACGGCCGTGTGCCTGCTGCTCGCCACGTGGCTGCTGTTGCTCTGGATCCGCACGGGGGCGGCCGAGCGCCGCCTGACGTTCGGATTCGCCGCGGCCCTCGGCCTCGCCCTCGGCGCCAAGTACAGTGCCGGACCGCCCGTCGCGGCGCTGTCGCTCGTCTGGCTGTGGCATGCGAGTCGCGATGGCACCCGGAGGGAGTTCGAGCAGCCGCTCGTCGACGGGCGCTGGCTCCTCGGGCACGTGCCGGCCTACGTCGCCGGGTTGCTCCCCGGCATGATCTACTGGTACCTGCGCAACCTGGTCGAACACGGCAACCCACTCTATCCGCTGTCCGTTGCCGGCCTTCCGGGTATCCCGATCGGGGCCCTCCTTGCCGGCGCCCCCGGTCCACAAGGGACCTGGGAGCGGCTCACGTATGCGTGGGCCGAGCATGGCTACAAGGTGGACTTCGAGACCGGCTTCGGCCCGGTGGTACCGACCCTCGTGGTCGTGGCGCTCGTCCTTGCCCCCTTTGCGAGCAGTGCCCGACAGCGGTGGACGCGATTGCTGTGGGTGCTGCTGCTGATGAGCTTCGCCGCCTGGGTGAACACCGGTGTGCTCGTTCCGCGCTACGGTCTGTTCCCGTTGCTGCTCGCCTTCGTATTCGTGGGTTCGCTCCTTGCGCGATTCCCCTCGCCGCTGCTGCGCGTGACCGCCGTGGCGGTGATTGCGCTCTCGCTGATCACGCGGAGCTTCGAACTCGCCGGCGGTGCGGCCTACAACCTGATGCTCTTCGACACCCGTCCCACCGTCCCCGCCGCGATCGCGACGCTGCCCCCATCGCGCGTGCTCAGCCTCGCGGGCCAGCCGGCAAGCTACTTCGCCATGGGGCCGGATTTCCGCCACCGGGTCGTGGTGCCGTTCCGCGGCTACTCCCCCGACGATGTCGCACGGGTCGGCGCGCGCTACCTGTTGCTGCCGGCCGATCGTGACCAGGAGTTCTCCCGGGCATTGTCGCTCGAACTGGTGGACCGGTTCGAGCGGAAGAATGCGTTGCCCGTGAGCCTCTGGCGCCTGCGCTGATCCGACTCGCACGCCATGGAACACGACGCGTACGCGCTGATGGCGAGCGCCGAACGGGATCACTGGTGGTTCCGCGGGCGTCGCCATTTCATCGAGCGACTGCTGCGCACGCTGGCGCTACCGGCCTCGCCGCGTCTGCTCGATGCCGGCTGCGGGTCGGGGGGCAATCTCGCTCTCCTCGCCCGGTTCGGCCGCGTGTCGGCATTCGAGTACGATGCCGGTGCACGCAGGCGTGCGGCCGAGCTGGGCATTGCCGACGTCGAAGCGGGGGCGTTGCCGGATGCGGTGCCGTTTCCCGATACCCGTTTCGATGTCATCGGGTTGTTCGATGTGCTCGAGCACCTGCCGCAGCCGATCGAGTCGCTGGTCGCACTCCGCGCGCGCAGTGCCGCGCAGGGCGCCCTCGTGATCACGGTGCCGGCGCTGCCGTGGCTCTGGGGGCCGCACGACGACGTGCATCAGCACTTCCGACGCTATACCGCCCGCACCCTGCACGAACATCTGACGCGCGCCGGTTGGCGGATCGAGTACCTCAGTTATTTCAACACGCTGCTGTTGCCGCTCGCGGTGCTGCAGCGCGTGCGGGAGCGCCTGTTCGGCTATCGACCGGAGGCGCTCACGCCGGCGCCGGTCGTCAATCGCCTGTTGCTCGCCGTGTGGCGCCTGGAGGATGCGTTCATTCCGCGCGGCCGCCTGCCCATCGGGCTCTCGCTCATCGCCATCGCGCGTCCGGCAGAGGGGCCTGGCGCATGACGTCGACGGCGCAATTCGACGTGTCGCTGGTGGTCCCGTGCTTCAACGAGGCCGCACGGTTCGATGCGGCAGCATTCGCGACGGCGCTTCACGGGGCCCCGTGGCTGAACCTGTTGCTCGTGGATGACGGGAGCACCGATGCGACGCCCGCGATCCTCTCCCACTTCGCCAGTGCCCACGCGGGGCGGGCGGAGGTGCTGACGTTGCCGCACAACGTCGGCAAGGCCGAGGCCGTGCGGCAGGGGCTGCTCCACGTGATGGGGCGGGGGGGGCTCTGCGGCTTCTGGGACGCGGATCTTTCCGCCGGCCTCGACGAGGTGGCCTCGCTGCGCGAGGTGTTCACGCGGCAACCGGCCGTCCGGTGGGTCTGGGGGATACGCTTGCGTGCGCTCGGGCGCGATATCCGGCGCAAGGCGCTGCGCCACTACCTCGGCCGGCTCTTCGCTACGGCCTCCTCGATCCTGCTCGACATCGATTCCTACGACACCCAGTGTGGTGCCAAGCTGTTCCGGGCCGACGCGTTGCTCGCCACGGCGATCAGCACGAGGTTCCTGTCACGCTGGATCTTCGATGTGGAGTTGCTGACCCGCGCGGACATGCTTCTTCGCCACCGCGGTGGAACGGGAGTGGCGGAGGCCGTGTACGAGCAGCCGCTCGGTGCCTGGCGACACCGGCCGGGCTCGAAGGTGAAGCCCGGGGATTTCATCCGGGCCCTGCGCGAGCTCTGGCGCGTGCGCAACGCCCGCGCTGGCTGGCGTCGCGACCTCCTGCCGACCGTCTCCGTTCAGGAGCGGGTCCGGCCCTCGTCCCCGGCCATCACGGCCCCGTAGATCGTCGCTCCCGGGTAGAGATGGATGATGGGGGCGGTCACGGTAGTCCGCCGGGTGGCGCCACCGACGATGGCCGCCTGCACCTCGATCAGTTTCTCCGAGATCACCGGTCCACTGACGCGGGCACCGGACTCGATGATGATCCGATCCCATGCCGTGATCGATCCCTGCACGATCGCGCCACCGCGCACGATGATCTCCCCATGTGCCTTCAACGAGCCGGCCACGCGCGCGCCGGCGTTGATGACGATCGACCCCGTGGTGATGGCGGTCCCGAGCAAGGCGCTATAGGGGGGCAACAGCAGATCACGCTCGGTCTTCCAGTAGCGAGGCCCGAGTTCGATGGTGTCCGGCGGGAACTGAAACACCTCGTACTCGGCGGTCGGGGCAACCGCGGGCTCCGGTGTTTCCGCTTCACTCACGCGCACCACGGTCGCTTCGAGGCGATCGAAGTCGATGGCGTCGCCGAGGATGATCTCCCGGTCGGCGGTAGCGCGGCCGAAAAGCCGTGACCGATCCCCCACCCGCAGCAGACCGCGCGCGTGGACCCATCGCAGCACCGTCGTGCCCTCGCCGAGGTCGACATCGCGCTGGCCGAGCAGAGCCCGGTACGTCACGTTGCGTCCCCCTCGCAGGGTGAGGCGGGCGAGCGTTTCCGAGGTGAGGGTGATGCCGTCAGGGACCGGCGTACTGTCCATGAACACCACGACCTCCTCGATCGGCTCCTTCTGTCGGACGAGTGGCAGCCCCGCCGTGTGCGCCCGGACCGGGGTGCCGTCCATGAGGCGCGGGGGCACCATGGTGCCCAGCAGCCCTTCGCGCATCGCGCGGTTCGTGAAGGATTCCGCGAAATACGTGAGGTTGCCGGCATCGTTGCCGACGGCCTCGAGGGGCGCGGCATCACGTGGGGCGATGAGTTCACGGATGGCGGGGGCGAGGGGAATCGCCATCCAGGCCACGAGCGCCAGCAGCAGCAGCACGAAGGTGAGCAGGGGGGCCTCCGTCATCCTTCGCCGCCCTTGCCGCCCACGCGTCCGCTGCGGAAGCGCTCCGTCTTCGACCACTGCAGCGGCGTTCCGCGGATCCACGATGCGCGGGAAACGGCCGCGCGGCCGACGGCGACGGTGCTCACCAGAAAGCCGAGGAAGAGAAAGGGGAGCATCCGGATCCGTTCACGCGAGCCGTCGATGCGACTGGCCGCCGCCACCTGGAAGAACGCGGCAAAATTGCCGACGGTGTTGAACGTCGAGATCGCGAGGACGGTGAACACCCCCCACGCGAGCGGGTAGCCGGTGAAGAAGAGCAGCATGGTGCTCGCCCAGCCGACGACGAGGACCAGCGGCACGGCGAAGACGCCGAGCAGCAGGGCACCGTCGAATACCCTCGCGAACGGCAGGTGCGCGCGATTGAAGATCCACGCGGCGAAGTACCGGCGCAGTGCCTGGTTGTGGCCCTTGGCCCAGCGCTGGATCTGGCGGATGCGTGCCTCCCAGGTCTCGGGCACCTCTTCGTAGCACTCCGACCGGTTCTGGTACACGATGTCCCAGCCGGCCAGCGCGAGCCGCACGGTGAGGTCGGTGTCTTCGGCGAGCGACTCGATCTTCCAGCCGCCCACGTGCTCGAGGGCGATGCTCCGAACGCCGCCGACGGTGCCGCCGTACTGCGGGACGAGGCGGAGGTTCATGCGGGCCTGCTGGTCCACCTGGTAACCACCGGCGCGCTCGAGATCGAGCAGGCGCGTGAGCAGCGACAGCCCGACGTTGAGGGGCACGACCCGGCCCATGACGGCGCCCACCTCGGGGTCGAAGAATGGCGCGACGAGCTGCTTGAGGAGCCGAACGCCGGGGATATAGTCGGCGTCGAACACGAGAAAGATCTCGCCCGGAAAGCGCTCCATGGCTTCGGCGAGCGCCGCCGCCTTGCCGGGTGGGCCGTCGTCCCGGAGATACGGCGTGATGCGGCCCGGATAGTTCGCCGCATACTCGCGCAGGATGTCGCGCGTCTCGTCGGTGGACCGATCATCGATCGGCACGATCGTGAGCTGACTCTCCGGGTAGTCGCAGGTGAGCAGGGCATCCAGCGAGTCGCGCACCACGAGCGCTTCGTTGTGCGCCGGGACGAACACCACGAGCGAGGGCCACTCCGCGCGCACCACGTCGACGAACGGCTGCCGGTGCCGCCCGAAGAGCCGGTTGAGCGTGAAGAAGTAGTGGCGCAGCGTGTAGACCGCCAGCACGGCCAGACACGTCCACATGCCGATGTTGGCGAGGGCAATGGCCGTGCTCACGAGCGATCCCGGTCGCGCAGGATGAGCCGACGCATGAAGATGGCGCCGGCCGCGTTCACCGCCCTCACCGCCTGTGCGCCCACGGGCGTGATCGCGCGGATGGAACTGGGGGTCGGGGTCGGACGCGGGCGGTTCACCGGGTAGCGCGGGTCCTGCCGCGGCGGACGACGGTCGTGCGCATCGAGCACGCCGCCGGATCGCCAACTCATCCCCCACCCGTACAACGCCACGTAGACGAAGAGGATGAGGAGCACGCCGAACACGAAGAAGAGCATCGGGATGGCGAGCAGCGACGCGCGGAAGATGATGAACGCGTGCAGCGCGGCGAGGAGCGGAATCAGGACGCTGAGATGCCCGAGCAGCAGCAGGCTCATGAGGAGCTTCTGCGACAGCCGGAAATCGAAGATGTTGAAGGTGAACGCCACCAGAAACGGGGCGAGCACGAGCACCACCACGCCATACAGCAGTTGGCCGGTCATGTAGGCCGGCAGATCGAAGGCGAACGGCGGCGTGGCGAAGGTGAACCACAGTTGCGCCGCCGCCTGCACGACGGCGAGGGCCCGAAGGAAGTAGGCGAGCGGCAGCAGGCGCCCGCGGACGAAGAGCCCGATCGTGAGCAGCGTGACGGCCACGAGCCACCCTGTGCCGAGATCGCGCTCGGTCGGCCAGTAGCTCGGCGCCCCGAAGTACGGGATGGCGACGGCGAAGGGCCCAAGCTCCGACACCTTGGTGGCCACCACGCCGGGAATCCCCAGCGGGATCCGGATGAATTCGAAGAACGCGCGCCATGCGCCGGTGAGCGGCTCGAGCAGCAGGAACATGGTCACCGCGAAGATGCTGGGGAGTACCAGCATGTCGATCAGCAGCGTCCACGACACTTCGATCCCGATCATGGCGCGGTGGGGGGCGATGCGGCCACCGCGGAATCCCACTTCTCGCGCCTGACTGATGCGGCGGGAGGGACGCCCCGTTACGCGAGCCATCGCGGCCTCGCAACGAACGGGAGGGGCCTGAGCACGGGGAGCGAGGGGCGCATCACGCTTCCAGTGACAGGCGCTCGAGCGTGGCGCTCACCTCGGCATGATCGAGGCGTCGCGGTCCTCGCCGCGCGATCGGGTTGTCGAGGCGCTGCCGGATGACATCGACGATGCGCTGCGCTGCGCGCCCGTCGCCGAAGGGGTTCGCGCCGGACACCCGGGCCAGGTACAGTGCGGGATCGCGCAGCAGGGCATCCGCACGCTCGACGATGCGGGTGGCATCCGTTCCCACCAGTTCGCCGAACCCGGCCTGCACCACCTCGGGGCGCTCCGTGGTGTCACGGAGGATGAGAATGGGCTTGCCCAGCGACGGGACCTCTTCCTGGATGCCACCCGAGTCCGAGAGCACCACGTGCGACCGACGGATCACCTCGAGCAGCTCCGGATAGGGGAGCGGATCGAGAAGATGAATGCGCGGCACCTGCGACAGCCGCGCGAAGACCACTTCCCGCACCCGCGGATTGAGGTGCACCGGGAATACGATCTCGAGGTCCGGGTGACGGCGCACGAGCTGTTCGAGCGCATCACAGATCGACTCGAGGTGTTCCCCGAGGGACTCCCGGCGATGCACGGTCGTGAGCACGACCCGGTGCTCTCCCCACGGAATCGCATTGAGCGCCGAGGTTTCGAACACCTCGCGCGGCGGGACCATCTGCAGGGCATCGACCACCGTGTTGCCCGTGACGTAGATGTCGCCTTCCGGAATGCCTTCGGCGATGAGGTTGTTGCGTGCTTCGGTGGTGGGGGCGAAGTGGATGTTGGCCGTGCAGGTCGCGATGCGCCGATTGACCTCTTCCGGGAACGGACTCGAGAGGTCGAAGGAGCGCAGCCCCGCCTCGATGTGGCCGATCTGGACCCCCTGATAGAAGCCGGCGAGGCAGGCGGCGGTGACGGTCGAGGTGTCCCCCTGCACGAGCAGGAAGTCGGGGCGACGCTCGAGGAAGCATTCCGTGAGGGCCGCGAGTGCGCGGGACGTGAAGACCCCGAGGTTCTGGCCATTCTGCATGAGCCCGAGGTCGATGTCCGGGACGATTCCGAACACGTCGAGGGCCTGCTTGAGCATCTCACGGTGCTGCGTCGTGGCGATGACCAGCGGTGCCATGTCCGACGCCTCGTGGAGGGCACGGACGACCGGCGCCATCTTGATGGCCTCGGGCCGCGTGCCGATCACCAGGCACACGGTGCGGGAGGAGATTGGGTCAGCCATGACGAGAGGTGGCGCGTCGCGCGGTGGTCGGTGCGCCCGGTGAAACGACGAGGACGCGCCATGAGGGAACCGTCACACAAGCTGGACTGGTTTCCGGCAATTTACCAGCGTGCGGAGCACGACGTCGTCACATTGTGGGGGGGCGTGCTTCGTGAGGCGCGTTCAGGCAGTCAACGAGAAACGGCGCTCCCGTGGGGAGCGCCGTTTCGGTGTGAGCGGGATCCGGGGTTCAGGCGTTGCGGCGTCGCCGCCGGGCGACCGCGGCGAGTCCCGCAAGACCGGCCGCGAGCAGCCCTGCCGTGGCCGGCTCGGGGACGCTGGCGACGGTGGCCCCGACGGTGAACCCGTGCCAGTTCTCGTTATTGTCCACCGTGAAGGACAGGGCCGTGAACGTTCCCTGGAAACGCAGCATCCCGCTGAACTCCCGACCGACGATGGACTGCGCGTTGCTCAGCCCGT
>Ga0315903_10012118_pt1 | contig 10083 bp, 8 predicted proteins | sample LakEriMetagenome_7_FD_203524 | JGI IMG/M metagenome (GOLD analysis project Ga0315903, IMG submission 203524) | Freshwater fungal communities from buoy surface, Lake Erie, Ohio, United States - Buoy 2 MA119 | ecosystem: Environmental > Aquatic > Freshwater > Lake | place: USA: Lake Erie, Ohio... | reverse complement strand
TTTTTGCATAATTATTTGGTAACCTTTGTAATGCTAAAATTCTTAATGTCTGTAAATCCATTCAATTCAAGTTGAATAATCTCATCGGAATTAGTTGTTTCAATTTCAAATTGACAGAGTTTCTTAAGGGGTTCGCACATTTTTGATAAGGTGACAATATTGTAATCAACCAGGGCCATACTTAAACCACGGTATTGCGTTATTCTCATAAGAGTGTTTTCTCGTTGTAGGTTTTCATAATTTATTGCATCACTTGCTTTTATATAATTTCTAATACTAGATGTGAAAGTTAAACTATATTTTCCGGGTTTTTTGGCAATAAAAGAAGAATGAATAGTTTCTGGATTCATTAAAGTTTTGTCCTCAAATTGATTCTTTAAATTTGTTTGATCTAAAATTTCATTTTTGCGGAAAATATATTTTACTTGGGGTTTACATTCGACTTTAGCCTTTTTTAATTTCCACAAAACATGTGGTGGTGATGAATTGTTAGTTGGCCAGGAAGTGCAGGGTATAAACTGCAGATTATTTGATTCGTCTAGCTTATTTCTTCCGGTAAATCTACCGATTTCCTTTTGCGAAATTGTTTGACTATTCACAAACAAAAAGGATTTATTGTTTTGCCGCATGAAATTGCTCAAGTTTACGATGCCATTGGAAGAATTAGAGATGCTAGGAAACTGAGAATTTACTAATTGTTTCTGGTTATCGATCAAAGAAGAACCTATTTCATCCATCATATAAATCTGGTCTCCTTTGAAGATCAGTTTTTCAATGTCGGACCAAGCTTGAGCGGCGCTTCCAAATTCTTGTAAACGGTTCGATGTTGGACTAGTTGCTTCTAGGTAGGTTTCAATTTTCCCATTTATGGTCCTTTCGTTGCTTGATTGGTATGAATCTAAATTTGTCCCCCCAATTATTAGGGCGTACTTCAAAACAAGAATAAAAGCCAATGAATAACTGACGCTCTTTGGAATCGTTATTGTTTTTTTTGAAAAATAAACACACAGGATTGCAAGATATATACCCATGGCTCCGAGTAAATATCTTTGCCAATACAGTTGCGATACAAAGAGAATCAAAATTGTGATTGTGGCGTAATTGAGAAGTATTTTTGTGTTATTGATTTTTTCTCGGAATACGTAAGCTAAAAGGATTAACACTATGATTCCACCAGAGAATGCCGAGTTCACCATTAGATACTTGTAAAAAAGGTAGAAGGCGCTTTTCCCATTGGCTTCCAGACCCAATGAAGCTATGGAATTATTGAAGACAAGTTGCTTACTTGTAATTAATGTAGATGTAAAATCAGAGTCAAATTTAGCTGGCCAAAGGATAAACGGGTAAAAAATTGAGTTTGATCGAATGTATAAAACTACAAACCCTATGAACACTGGAATATAGGCAAATATTGATTGTTTTATTTTCCAGAGAAAATTACCTTTTATGTTAAAGACAAGAATTGCACTCATCATGCATGATGTAAGAAGTCCTATAGGGCCAATTAGTGAGATAATTCCAGGTATTAAGTAAAGAATTTTACTTGATTTATTCTGTGATTGAAATATTGAGGCGAAGAGAAAGGAAAGAGCAAATAATATAGTGTATCCGTTCTTGCCGAAAAAGTTTAGTTGCAAGCCGGAAATGGATAGAATCAATAAGAAAATCCATTTTTCATTTTGAATTTTGATGGTTTTTAGAGACACAAAAATCGTTGCGATTACAAACAGTGAAAGAAGGTTTGTTGCACTGATTAGAGATATTTTAAGTGCAAGGGAAACGAATGTAATTATTCCAGAATTAAGATTCAGATAGTTGAAACTCATGTCACTACCTAAGCCAGGACCAAACGAATTGGGGTAGTTGGGCCACGTCTTCACCCAATTATCAGCAAGTCCTGTCCAATAGAAAAGTGAGTCGGTTGAAGTGATCGGGCTTACGAACAATCGAAGAATGAATAATGTTAATATTGTGGTCGGGATATCATCTCTTGAAAATTTGAAGGCTCCCGAAATTCTAAAATTAGTAATTTTATTTTTTAACAGCCCAATTCTTGGTTTGACTTTGAGGAGAAGTATTACTGCTATTAAGATTAACAAATAACGAGGTAATTCTTTAATCAGCAGAAATTGGAGGGAGTTTAGTAAACTTACTACGTATACCGAGCCCAGAATGAACCATGCGTATACAAAGTGCTTATACATTTGTGTATTTTTATTGATTGCATAATCAAGAATTTTGAAACTTATGAAAATGCATATTCCAAAAATAACATTGATTATCGAAATGCCATTTTTTAGAAAAATAATGAATCTAAATGCATCTGAAGGGCTTCTAAGTAGTTCCAGGGCTGGAAGTGAGTAGCTGAGCGCGGCTCGAAAGACCAAAATCACGCCTATAGCGGAGGCGAGATTCTTGAATACCTTGCCTGGCTGTGAAAAGGTATGCACATGGTGAGTGTATCCGAATTGATTGAAAGCAGCCTTCCATTAAACCTGTGGGATAAGTTAATGGTTGAATATAAGAATAAGAATGTGATCGTAACGGGCGGCGCCAGTTTCATTGGATCGAATCTTGTAGATCTATTAATTTCATTGGGGGCCAACGTAAAGGTTTTAGATGATCTTTCGTCCGGGACTATATCCAATTTAAGTCAATTAGATAAAATTGAATTTATTGAATGTGATTTACGGTCAAGAGAAGCCACGCTCGATAAGTTTCATGGTATAGATATTGTGTTTCACTTGGCCGCCGTTCATGGTGGTAGAGGTTTTATCGAAACTTATAAACAAGAGATGCTTGTTAATCTTGCCATTGACAATAATGTATTTTCAGAAGGTGTAAAAAATAAGGTAAAAATGATGGTTCATGCATCATCTGCGTGTGCTTATCCAATTACTCTTCAAGAAGATGAAAAGGACAGACACCTGCTAGAGGAGTTTGAGGCCTCTATGGATTCGCCAGAAACTTCATTTGCGGATGGTGTTTACGGTTGGACCAAATTGATTGGTGAGTATCAGCTGCAAAACCACTCCAGTACTAATGGAATGAGGGGACGTTCTGCGCGTATTTTTACCGCTTACGGGGAGCGTGAAAACGAAAGTCATGCTGCGATCGCTTTGATTGCAAAAGCGCTACTTGGGGCAGATCCTTATCCAATCTGGGGAAATGGTGAACAAACACGGAACTTTACGCATGTGGCAGACACCGCGCTTGGACTTTTGTTTCTTGGTTCTGACAAATCGGATTTGGCTTTTGATGCTTTTAATATTGGCACGAGTGATCACGTCAAGGTAATTGATTTTGTTCAGGAAATCTTTAGACAGTTAAATTGGAATCCAATTAAGTTTGATTTTCAATTGGATAAACCAACGGGCGTAGCCAGTCGTGCTTCTAATAATAAGAAAATTAGAGATGCTTTCGGCTGGGAACCTTCAATAGGGATTGATGTTGGTATTCAACGAACTATCGCTTGGTATAAATCACTTCCAAGCCGTCCGAAAAACCTTGCTGAATTAGAGGAAAGGCTTTCTGCTCGATGACTCATGACCTAACTTTGGTTCTTCCTGCTTACAATGAAGGAGAGAGTATTCAGGCGACACTTCTAGAGATTGACAAAAAAGTTCAAACTACAGACCTGGTTACTATTTTTGTGAGTGAAGATGGCAGTAGCGATAACACTCGATCCGAAGTGCTTGAAACAGCCAAAAAGGTTAAGAATTGTCAGATAGTTTTGGCTGGGCCAGCTAGTCGACTTGGTTACAGTAAAGGCGTGCTTCGAGGAATTAAGGAGTGCAAAACTGAGTTAATCGGTTTTATGGATGCTGATGGTCAATGCGATCCGGCAGATTTGAAATCACTTCTTCAAAAAGTTGAGAAAGGAAGGGTGGCTGTTGGATATAGGAATCCAAGAAATGATTCAGTGGCCAGAATTGCCTACTCAAAAGCATTTGGTGTGGCATATAGATTGTTCGGTGGCCCGAAGAGAATTGACCCTTCAAGCCCATTCATTCTTTGTTTTCGGGAAGATATTCAATTCCTGGCAGATTGCTCTCCACATTTGAGTTTCGGCTTCTGGTGGGAATTTCAAACCAGAATACATAAACGGGGTTTGAGAGTAATTGAGGTGCCGGTTAACCATCGAGTTCGTGCGGCTGGCGAAACTCAAGTTTATGCGTTAAAAAAAATCCCAAAAATTGTTTATACCCATTTGGTTGGACTTTACAGGCTTCGTAAGGAATTGAACGATTAATTTTCGAACTCAACTAGTCTCATTTCTTACTACAACCACTTTTAATTTTCTTTCAATAACGCTTTTACTAATAGTATTTAAATCACTTGGATATAGTTCAGGTATAACCAGTTTACTGGCCCAAAGTGTTGGAATTCTCCTAAGCATGTTTTTTGCGATGGACTTATGGTGGAGAATTGTGACCAAGGAAATTTCCAATAGAATAGGCTTTAAAAAGAGATTTGAGTTTATTTCAATAGCTGGTCTTGCGGGATTAATTTCGGCAGCCGCTACAGGTTTAATACTACGTGAAGATGATTACAAAACAAGTCACCTATTGATTATCAATTGGATATGTCTTGGATCGATTGCAGTCATTAAGTATCTGTTTTTTTCTAAGCGAATTTTAGGCTCCTGATAACTATCTGCCGAAGTCGTCCTCGTATCTTTTAATGTCATCTTCGTCAAAATTTGTTCCCGTTTGAACTTCAATGACGGTTAATTCTTCGGTCGAATTCGCCGAAAGTCTGTGTTTTTCTCCAACTTTGATGTCCACTGAAGTTCCAACCGTGAGATTGGTCTTTTGAGATTCAATTTCAGCGCTACCTGAACCTGAGATTACAAACCAATGTTCGCTTCTAAATTTATGAGACTGAAGGGAAAGTCTTTTGCCTGGATACACCACCAATTTCTTTATTTGAAATATTGGGGAAGTTTGGAGAATTTCATAGTAACCCCATGGTCGATCCGTCCGGGACATTGCTTTAATCCAACCTCACAACACCGCTAGGTGTCATCACATGCACAGCAACAATTCCAGACTCACCGTCACTTGCTGCTGCTGGAACCCATTCAACTTCAACATCTGAGCCGATTGCTGCACGCAGCTCTGACCCAAGCCACTCTTCAATGCGTGATTCATCGCCAGAGATTTCGACTTTAACGATCTTTGCGATTGCCTTGCCATCAGTTGATGGGTGATCCAGTGATAGCCATTCAATAAAGAATGGAAGTTGCTTATCTTCTAGGGTTCCAAGAACACCTATTTGTTTCCAAGTTAAATCTTTTCCATCTGGTTTTGTGCGGTGTCCATCAACTGCCGCGCGACCTAAACGCTTTTCAATCTTAGAAACGTCATCTACGGCCACAACCCAAGTTAGCCAACCGCCACCTTCTGCTGCGCGCTGTGAAACAGCTTTACCAAAGGGAGTTGAATCAGATGATGGATGATCGAGTGGACATACAACTTCCAGATAGTGACCATTTTGTAATGGAAGTGTGAAGTTGCGTGTGCCAAAACGTGGGTGAATTCCACCATCAACAAATGTGCTGCCAAGGCGAGCGCCAAGACGTTGAACGGTGTCGGCTAATTGATCATGGGATGTTACATATGAGACATGGTCTAAGCGCATGGGTAAATCTAACCCTATGAAATGGGGTGCTTTTTACCATTTAGCGTGCGAGAAACAAGAGTTAAAGAGCGGTACTGAGGTCACATTTCTGGTCTGTGGCAGGGATTTTGCCGGTGATGAAATAGGTGTCCACGGTTTTATCAACGCAAGAAGATCCGCGCCCATGGCCAGTGTGGCCATCACCATCGAGTGTGATCAGAAGTGAATTAGTAATTAGCTTGTGCAGTGCAACCGCCCATGAATAAGGAGTAGCAGGGTCACGCAGTGTGCCAATAACAATAATTGGTGATGTTTTGATTTGATTGATTTTTATCGGTTGCTTAATTCCCGTGAAGTACTTGCAAGAGATACCTGAGTAAGAAAGATATGGCCCAAAAACTGGCGCTTGTGCTTTAAATTGTTCGGCATCTAGCGCAATTTGTTCATTGCTTCTTGAGTCATTCCAATCAAGGCAATCGATAACAAACCCAGAGTCACCTTCATTGCTTGGATACGTTCCGTTGAGTTGTCGCCCCGTGTATGCATCCGCGAGGGAAAGGAACATATATCCGTTGCCCGTCTTGGCTTGCTTGAGTGCAACGCGCAGCATCGGCCATCCTGATTCGTTGTCATACAAAGCGGATGCTGTACCGAGCACAACGAGTGATTCTGTGGCAATGCGCTTTGTGCGGGTGGTCAGTGGTTTCTTTGCAACCGAGTCAAACAAATCCGTAAAGTATTGCTTAGTCGCACCCTTAGGCAGCGGGCACGTATCTAATTGCAAACAATCCTTAATAAACGCATCTAGCGCGTTATCAAACCCAACAGCTTGCATGAGTGATTGCTGTAGCGGTGTAGCACCTGGATCTATTGCGCCATCTAGTACAACTCTGCCAACTTTGTCAGGAAATAATTGCGCATAAATAGTGCCAAGGTATGTGCCGTATGACTTACCGAGATAATTTAGTTTTTTATCTCCTAGTACCGCGCGAATAACATCCATATCTCGCGCAGCATTTTCTGTGCCGTAGGCAGTTAAGTTCTTTGTATTCTTCTCGCACTTAGCAACATAATCCTGTGCTTCTTTAACTAATGTGTCGAACTCTTGTGCGTTATCGGGCTTTGAATCCGATGCGTAATTGGCATCTGTTTCATCATCTGTGAGACAGCGAATAGGGGCACTGCGGCCAACACCACGTGGATCAAAGCCGACGATGTCGAATAGAGCCAGCAACTGCGGGCTGACTATGTATTCGGCTTGATAGGCGTATTCCACGCCTGATGCACCAGGTCCACCTGGATTAACGAACATAGAGCCGATGCGATCCTGCTTATTGCTTGCTTCGTGCTTAAGCACAGAGATCTTAAATGTACCTAGTTTTATGTTTTCGTAATCAATCGGTACCAACACATCTGTGCACAGCATTGAGTCATAGCAAGTGCGCCACTTAATCTTTTGTGTCTGAAAATCCTGCAGTGTTTCAAGCTTGACCGGTTTTACTTCTTGCACACAACCAGTAAGCAGCAGCGCAACAACTGTCAGCGCAGTGATTAAACGAGTTCGCACATCAACGCTTCGATAGTAAGCAGCGGAGCTGCGTTGTAACCAAGATTCTTTCGCGCTTTCATAATCGCATCCAGTTTTTGAATCGTGCGATGCGTCGGCAAAATAGTTGCAAGGGTTCTTATTTCTTCTGCCATTTCGATATTGATTAGTGAATCAACGTGACCCGATTGAATCATCATGATGTCGCGATAGAGGGTTGCAATATCCAACAGCGCTGCGTCCAGAGAGTCCCGAACCATACGAGTGGTGCGAGTCTTCTGTTCTTTCTCCAACTCCTTGAGTGCTTTAGATCCACCGCTTGCCATTCCACGACCCGTAGCACCTTTGCCGTAAGCCTGTGCGAGTTCTTCTTGTTCTTTCTCATCTCGTATTTCTGCTGCAGCTTTTGCATCTTCCGTTGCAAGATCAACAAGTGTCTGTGCTGCTTTAAATGCTTCAGAGACATTCGTTAGGTGCAGTGCAAGATTCATGATTACTTTGCGATTGCTGCGCACGTGTTCGTTTGTGGCAATGTACTTAGCGCGACCAATGTGTCCTTGACTCACGCGCGCTGCAAAATCAGCCATCTGCGGGGAAATGCCGTCGCGTGATTGCAAAACAGCAGCAACATCTTTTGTGCTTGGTGTGACTAGTTGCATGTGGCGACAACGAGAACGAATAGTGGGTAGAACATCATGAAGCGTTGGTGCGCAGAGCAACCAGACTGTGCGATTGCCTGGTTCTTCAATTGCTTTCAAAAGCGCATTAGCTGCTGATTCGGTTAACCGATCAGCATCTTCCATAACAACCACGCGCCATCCGCCCATAGAAGGCGCCCAAGCAACTCGTGCAAGTAGCTCGCGTACTTCATCAATCTTGATAGATAGTCCTTCTGTGCGAATAATTTCTACATCAGGGTGCCCACCATTGGCGGCAGATAAACATGCATTGCATGTGCCGCAACCAAGATTGGGACAAACAAGTGCTTGTGCGAATGCAACAGCAGCGCTGGAGCGACCACTGCCGGGTGGGCCAGTAAAGACCCACGCATGTGTCATCTCTTGTGTTTCTTCGCCGTTTTTTGCAGAGAGAATCGCGCCCTGTAACTGAGTAATCATGTGTTCTTGTCCAACTAGTGTGTCAAAGACGCTCATGGCTTTCTCGATGTGCGACGTTTGGTTTTAGTCTTCTTCTGTTTTTCAGAGTTGCGCTTGAGTGCAGATATTTCACCGACTCTGGAAATAATTTGCTCGTGAATATCTTCGATGCTTTGTGTGCCATCGACAATTAAGTAGCGCTCTGGGTCCATTGATGCGATTTGCAAGAACTCGTTGCGCACGCGCTCGTGAAATGCAAGTGGTTCTGCTTCTAGGCGATCGCGGCTCTTAAGGCGTGCAAGACCAATTTCTGCTGGTTGATCAATAATGATTGTCAGTGTTGGAAAGAGTGATTCAGTGGCCCAACGAGAGATACGTGCAACTTCATTTGGTTGTAGTATGCGACCTGCACCTTGATAAGCAATTGATGAATCAAAGTAACGGTCAGTAATAACGACATCGCCACGATCTAGTGCGGGGCGAATAGTTGAGAAGACGTGGTGCGCGCGATCGGCAGCATAGAGAAGTGCTTCTGCGCGTGGTGAGATTGCACCAGTTTCGTGACCGAGCAAAATCTTTCGAAGGCCTTGTCCTAAATCTGTGCCGCCAGGTTCGCGAGAGAGAACAACTTCTTCGCCTTCTTCTTCTAGCCACTTCTTAAGTAACTTTGATTGTGTAGATTTTCCTGTGCCTTCGCCGCCTTCGAATGCAATGAAGACGCCTTGAACAGGAGCACCCGTGATTGAACCAAGTTCGCCTTTAAGCGCATTTGAAATATCCGACCAGAGAGAAACATTCGGACGATCTTTCATCTGGTGATATGAAATAGAACCGATGATCGCTGCAATAACGCCAGCAATAAGAATCGTGATTGCTGCGCCGTTGTAATTCAGCTGTGTGTTTTTAAACTTTAAAGTGTGCTCACCAAAGGCTGCAGCAATAAGCGGTGAAATAGCCAAAACAGCGACCAGTGTGACTTTGATAAGTGATTGCACGAATGCAAATGTGCGACCACGTACTTCATCTTGCACTTCCATTCCGAGCATCGTGAAGCCTGTAACCCAACAGATTCCGGAGAATGCACCGAGGAAAATAACAATGATTACAGCAAGTACTAAGTTTGGAATCGCAGCCAGAAATACAAGAAAGATTCCTGCAATAGTCAGGGATGCTCCAAATAAACGGCGACGTGAGAATTGCGCGAATACTTTTGGACCCGCTGCAATACCGACTGCAAGACCAGTAAAGACAGCACCGAAGAGAACACCGTAAGCAGCTTCACCACCGCCAAGGTCACCTACGAATGTACGTGCAAGACCAATGACGGCGCCCGCTGCAACGAAAGCACCAACCATGCCAACAACAAGTCCGCGGATAATCTTTGAACCAGAGACAGCTTTCCACCCCTGCCAGAGTGATTTACCAACGCCGACTTCTGAATCTTTCTTTGAAGTCTTTACCTTGGGAATCTCATGTAATCCCCAGACTGTGTATGCAGCAAATGCAAAGCTTGCAGCATTTATGTAGAGCGCAATATCAACGGCGTTTGTCGCAAAGGAAGGAAGCAGTGCGTTAAAAGCGTTACTGAACAGAGCAAGAATAGAGAAGATAATCGCAGCTATCGGCGCTGTGCCGTATGCAGCTAGTAGTGAAACTTGGTTGGCACTCTCAAGCTTGTTGCGTGGAACAAGATTTGGAACCGATGCTTCTTTTGCTGGTGACCAGAAGAGTGTTACGCACTCAACCAAAATTGTTGCGGTGTATAACCAGAAGTAATTGTGAAAAATTGGGATAGATATGTAGAGCCCCGTGCGCAAG
>Ga0315903_10012114_pt1 | contig 10086 bp, 15 predicted proteins | sample LakEriMetagenome_7_FD_203524 | JGI IMG/M metagenome (GOLD analysis project Ga0315903, IMG submission 203524) | Freshwater fungal communities from buoy surface, Lake Erie, Ohio, United States - Buoy 2 MA119 | ecosystem: Environmental > Aquatic > Freshwater > Lake | place: USA: Lake Erie, Ohio... | reverse complement strand
CCTGTCTTGTGCTGGACAATCTGCCTCCATCCGATCTGCTTCATGACCTTTCCGACCCTCGCCTTGAGCTGATTCGTCATCTTGTCCGTAGTCACGCCTACGGCATGCTCCAGAATTTGCGACGCAGTCAGGTCACAATTGTTCATGGTGTCGGCGTACCGTTTGATCGGTTCGTACCAGACGTCGACCACCTCGAACGCCTTGGCGACCTCTGGTGAAAGGGCTGCTGCCTGCTCCCAGGCGATGCCGGACGAGCGGAACTCGGCGGCTCCCTGTGCCCACATTTGAGGCATATTGATATTCAGCCATTCAATATCTACACGAGATTCGACCGTTAACATCAGATACCTTCGATGCCCGGTCGTATCGTCGAGGATTTCTTCATCGTTGCCTGTGCCGAATACCAGCCCGACGCGCCCGAACGTGGATCGAGATTCAAGGTATTTGGGGATATAAGATTCGACGCTTCTTGAAAGTGCGGCTTTTACGTCCGCCGCTTCCTTTTTAGAAACCGATCGCATCTCGTCCATATTGGCGACGATAGTGCCTCGCATAACGCGAGCCGATGAGTCTGGGCTAAGAAGTTCATTGATTGTGATTTCGCGAACGGTTCTTTGCCCGCATATCTCTGGTGCGATGGCATTAAGCCCACGGGTTTTGCCAAGCCCTTGCCCGCCTATAAGGACGATGATGGAGTCGGCTTGGCATCCTGGCTCGATCAGACGTCCTGCAAGACCTGTCCACCAGTAGCGAGCAACGGCGAGGGTGTAGGGCGTGACGGTAACGCCAAAGGCTTTGAGGAAGTCAGCCAGGCGATCGGTGCCATCCCATTGGTGGGTTTCCAGCCATGATGCGGCGACGTTTGTCTGTGCCGTCATGGCGGCGAGGTGCATGACCTCTCGTGCCATTTGGGAGGAGACGGGTTCCCAGTGGTCTGAGTCCCACCAGGTGCGAGCCATTGCGTAGTGGTGATCTTGGAGACGCTCGAAGGTGCCGGATGATTTGTGAAAGAGCATGCGCTCCTGAAAGAAGACGTCGTGGGAGACGCGCCACGGGAATTCCGGGTCGGACTGGATGCACAGGAGGAGTTGAGCCACGTTGGTGACCTTGTAGCCTGTGTAGCGTCCTTTGCCTGTGACGTGGTTGTACGGAGGGCGCTGCGGGGTGTCTTCAGGTGCTACGTCAAATTGTTCGAGGTCGACGCCTTTGCCGACGTCGCGACGCACGAAGTGGCGGATGACCTTGTCGATGTTGGACCAGTCGACTGGGTCTTCTGGGTCGAAGTGAGCGGCGATGGCGGCTTCGCATTGGGCGCGGATATCGTCGTAGGACAGGCCTGCGCCCGAGGCGGACGCGATGAGTGCTTTTAGGTAGTCGCGTCGTCCGTCGCCTTCTTTGAGTGGTCGACCTGCGATGGTGCGGGCGATGGCTACGGCTTGCTGTCCTGTGGGTGCGTCGCGCCCGAAGGTTTGTTTGCCGATGGCGAGTACGTCGAGTTCGTGCAGGCGGTCGATGAACTCGCCGTCTTCTGGGTCATCGAAGGTGCTGATGACGTTGTAGGGTCGCCCGGCGATGGGTCCGAAGAAGAATGACTGGCTGGCGGTCCACGACTCGCCTGCGAGGGTTCCGCCCAGAGCGCCGTTCAGGCGGTTCATGAGGGCAGTGTGCTCTGCGACGGATACAGGTTCTGCTAGAGGTGCGACGACGCGCCAGCGTGGGTGTTCGACGGTGTGGCGTGCAGAGGGGTAGACGGCTGCTCGGATCTGGCAACGTTCGAGGGCTTCGACGGCTTGGTCGATGGACATGGTTCCTGCATCGTGATCGCCCGTGATGCCGGTGATGTGCAGGATGTTGTCGTTGGAGCGCAGCGAGCCGAGCGAGGTCTTTTTAGTGCCGAAGGCTGCGAGGTTGAACAGTCGGCAGGCGTGCTTGTTGGGTCGCTCTGGCTCGTTCTTGATAACGTCGATGATGACTTGCCACGAGCCTTCGACTGCCTCGACGTCGTAGGCGTTCAGGTTCTTGAAGATTGAGATGATCATTGTTCGCCTCGGCTACCCTTTTGTGAGTTATGTGTTCTGCACAGCCGCTGATAGGTGGCTTTTTGTGCGTGGAACTCGATCCAGTGGGCTGCGATCTTCTCGTCTTTGATGCGCTTGACGCCGCCGGACGTTACATCTTCTATTTCGATTGATTCGTATAGGCCCATGAATTCTTTGGCGATATCCACGAACGGGATGATGTGATGGTCTGTGCACATGTCGCCGTTGCATGCGCTTTTGTGTCTCCACGCGCAAGGCTCTTCCTCGTTTGCTGATGCGTAGTCATCCATATCTGGCTGGATTTCTGCCCGCAGGACTTCTCTAACGAGGCTATCCGATGACCTTGGGCTGATAGCCTTATTCCATGACCATGACCGCCAGCCGCCATCGTCTAGGACGTGCACGTGGCGTGGATCTGGGAAGCTGGGATTTAGCATGCGCTTGGCGTCAGGCCATTGGGTTCCACACGCTTCATTGAGAGCAGCAAGGTTGACTAAATCGAAGTGCTCACCAATGGGCGTGGCGTCTATCGCCGCCTGAGCCATCTCCTTGCGGGCTTTTTTCGTAAGTTTTTTCATTGCTTGTCCGACAAAAAAGCCCCTGGTCGACCTCCTCGTCCGAAGACGTTGGCGGACACGCTAGCGCGTGCAGGAGGTCGACCAGGGGCTGCTAGTGATCAGCCGCCAAGCTGAGGGGACGATTGTAGACGCAGGCCAAAACGATCGGCCAAGCCTGTTACATCTTGTTACAAAGTACAGGGTCTTACCCCTTGCATGTTCCTAGAGACAGTGTATGATTACTACATCGACAGACGCAGCACAAAAAGGAAAATCAAATGAGCATCACCTACTACCACGGCACCAACAACGCTGAGCGCATCATCAACCTGCTGGTTGGCAACGAGACGATCAGCAAGGCTTTCCACCTGACCCCTGACCTGACGGTTGCTCGCAACTACGGCAAGGTGGTTGTGAAGGTTGAACTGGAGGGCGAGATCGAAGGCGCACACGTTGGTGTGATCAACAAGGAAGGCAACTTCAACAAGAACGTCGGCAACGGCATCGAGATCGTGGTCGCCGGCCCCAAAGCGATTGCCAGCCTGTACCACAACATGGTGGATGCTTCAGTGATGCACTAAGTCAACCAACCCCGATCGGCTCGCGTTGATCGGGTTCAACTTAAAAAGGATAAAGACAGTGAGTGTTGCTAGCGACAGACGGTACACGAAAAGCAGACGAACGGTAGTTGTATCTTTTGCATGTTCCTAGAAACAGTGTAGAATTACTTTCATCGACAGACGCAGCGCAACGCAGAAATCGATAGGTTGACCGAAAGGCAGCCAAAGCAGCAAAGCTCTTTAACAACACAGCAGCAGCGAACCGGATCACCAAAAGCGCGGTGGCCACCTGGTGCGACTTCAACCGATACGGATCGGATCCTCTCCCAGCCCTCCCAGGGGGCTGGGGCAAAGAGATCAGAGACGGGGCAGGGTAAACCGAGAGTCGAGAACATGGGGTAGCAGGAGACGCGAAGTAGTGATGACGGACTTAGTTTCAAACTCAACCAACCTAAAAAGGATATAGACATGAAAGCCAAGAAAGTAGCAAAGAAAGTCAGCCCCCAAGTCGGCATGAAAGTGCCTTTTGGTGGCAAAGGCTACACCCCTGCTGGCAAAAGGCTGGCTGGGCAGTTTTGGAACAAAGCCAATGCAAAGCCTGGTGCTTGCGTGGTGGTGTTTCAGGCTGCGGCCTGACCCCCTAGCATCAAAAATCAGAAAGGGAACAAATGACACTAGCGACAGACGGTATGTTTAAGCCGACGAACGGTCGGTTTACCCCTTGCATGTTTCTAGGAACGATGTAGAATTACTCATGTGGACAGCAGCAAGTTCACAGGGTTCTGAAGCACGGGTAAGCGAATCCCAGCCGAGGCTCCCAGAGGCAGAAAGCAGAAAGGTAGAAGGCTCCACCAGCCAGTAGCACCGAGAGGGTGGGTAAAGCCAGAAAGCCCAGACGCCAGACGCTGACGGCAGGCCAAGCAAGTGACTCAGAACCTAGCAAACAGCCACCCCCAGGGCGCGGACTCATCTGGGGCGGGACGTGAAGAGCGGCCAAGCCGACTGGCAACAGTCGGAATCCTTCAGGGGTACAGCCCGAAGGTGAGGGGTTACATAACTCCAAGAACAGAAATCGTATGCGTCTGATGCTGACGCACTGATGAGGCCAGCAGGCCGAAACGACTCTAAAAAGGAAATTGATCATGGCATTCGTCAAATCACTCGGCTCCATCACCTTCACCGCTCGCGTCGAGTACATGGGCGAAGATCGTAGCCGCAACAGCAACGGCAAGAGCACCGTGGTGTTCAAGGGCATCAAAGGCGACAACGCCGCTTTTGCCCGCGATCACTTCAACGCCTTCCCAGAAGACTGGGCGGCCGGCAAGTTCGCCGCTTTCACCAGCGGTGACCGGGTCGGCAAGACCTACCGCCTGACCGGCGAGGTTTACGCTTACAGCCGCAAGGACGGCAGCCAGGCTGTTGCCATCCGCGCCATCAAAGGCGCATAACCTAAAGGAGGATCATGAAGGAACAGAATCAGCAGGCTCATGAGCTTGCTTGGTCTGTGTACTACCAGATTAAGTACAGCAAGACGCTGACTGTGCAGCAAGTGCAGTCAGCGTCGCAGGTTCTGCTAGTTGCTTCTGATCTGTTGTCCAATGACTTTGGTGATGCAGATGCCAAGCCAGACACCATGGCTTGCTCTGTAGCACTGAAGGCACTGGCTGACAGCTACGGCGACCTGAGCTTGGCGCAAGCGTCCAAGACCAAGGTGCCGCAGAAGCAGTACATGCAGCACTTGCCACTGCTGTACTGGCTGTAGGGCACAGGCCAATACATGGAAGGGTGACCCCGCCTTTCGGACTCAACGGGGTGCTCGATACATAACTAGATGCTGCATATAAGCGGCAAGGGTTTAGGAAACCTGGGGACGAGCAACCTCCCCTATGCGTTTGTAAGCTAACTTAAAAAGGAAAACATCATGGCAACGGTACAAAGCAAGCTGGGAGGGGTAGTCCTGAAGGCAACCTGCTCTTATGTAGGCCCAGACAGGAGCTGGAACAGCAGGGGCAAGACTGTAGCTGTCTTCAGCTTCCAGGTAATGTCAGGGCACTTCCCCAGGGTGAACAAGAAAGACTTGAATGTCTTTCCTGAGCAATGGGCATCCAAGCAACTCTTTGAAAAATTCACCAAGGAAGGGGATGCAAGGGTAGGCAAGACCTATCTACTCAAGGGGGAGGCTTACTCCTACAGGAGGAAAAATGGCTCCCTGGACTTTGCTGTAGAGCAGGTAAAGCCTGCTTGAAACTTGACTGCAATCTAAAAAAGGAAATCTGACCATGTTTACAAAACTATGCTCTAACAATGTAGTAGCCCTGGCCTGCACTGACAAGGCTTGCTGCTTCTACTGCTTCTGCAGCTTTGACCCCATGGCCCTGAGCCCTGAGGACTGGACTGATGCTGGCAAGACTGCCATCTGCCCTGAATGTGGAGTAGATGCTGTACTCCCTGGGCACCTGAGCAAGACAGAGCTAGAGATGCTGCATGAGGGGCACTTTGGCTGACCTCTGGACGGGCCTCCGGGCCCGTTTTGTCACGCTCGGGGCCTCTTTGACAAGACAATTGCCTTACAAAACAAAGACTTAAAACCCCTTATCCTAGAGAAAAGAAAAAGGAGAAAACCATGAACTACATTGAACTGGACCATACCTCCTCTGGTGTGCAGATTGCTGCTGCTCTGGCTAGGGACAAGGAAGCTGCTAAGGCTGTGAACCTGGTGCCTGCTGCAAAGAAGGCTGACCTGTACACAGCAGTGGCTGTGAAGGCTAATGCTTCCTTTAAGGCCCTGGGCTTGGACCTGACCCTTAACAGGTCTGATGTGAAGAAGGCTGTTATAGCCAGGGTGTATGGAGGTGGGCATAAGACTGCCTACCATGGCCTTGCTGAAGCTACTGGCTTGAGGCCTGCTGAGCATCCTGAAGCCTTTAAGGCCTTTAATGAGGCTGTGAAGGAGCAGATGGCTGGGGTGGTGAAGGTGCAGGCTTACTTTACCTACCTGGCTAAAGCTGTGCAGGCTGCTGGCAATAGCAGCTTTGCTCTGACTCTGCCTAATGGGGTGGTCTATACAGTCTTCTTTGGTGACAAGGAAGTTTTTGTGAAGGCCTTTGACCTGACTGACTCTGATGAGGAGAAGTCCCAGGCAGATGATCTGTCCTACCCTGGTGACAAGGTAGATGTGGGTGCTGCTTCTAGGCAGATGGTGGCTGGCTATGTGCAGGGGTTGGATGCCCATCTGCTGGCACAGGCTGAGGTGGCACTGGCTGAAGCTGGTGTGCCATTCCTGTGCAAGCATGATGCTTATCTGATCTCTGATGAGCATGCTCCCCTGCTGCATGGGGCAGTGAAGAAGGCTTTCTATGAGACCTTCTCTGCTGACCTACTGGCTGATGTGCATGCTCAGGTGGTAAGCAACTATGGCCTGGATGTGCAGCCCTTCTCTGACTATGGCACCTTCTCTGTGTCTGATGTGCTGAATGCCAGCTACATGCTGGCCTAACCTAAAAAGGAAAAATGATGACTACTCTGAATGATTTTGTGATTGGGTTTGAAGCCCATCTTAAAACCCTGAAGCAGACTGGACAGCTTAAGCAAGTGCTGGCTGCTGATGGCCTGCTGCCTGCTGTGAATGCCTTTATGAAGGCTTTGGGGGTGCATAGAGACCTGTCCCATACCTGGTTTAGTGTGGGTGAGGCCCTGCTGGGCAGAAGGTCTGCCTCTGAGGATGAGGTGAAGCAGGCTGCAAGGCTTGGCTTTGTCCTCTGTAACAGGCTGGCTGCCTATGCTGGTGCTGTGAAGGTGAAGCAAAAGGACTACACCCTGGCTAATGGTGTTGCCTCTGCTTACTGGGCTAAGCAGTACATCCTGAAAGATGGTAGCCCTCTGAGGGTGTTTATGGAGGAGGTGGTAGCAGCTAAGCTGGGCCTGCAGGCTGAGATGCCTGCTGACTACCTGCCCTCTGGGGTGACTGCTGATGGCAGCAGCATCTTCCTGTCTGGCAAAGTGGGGCCTGTTGGTCCTGTGCTGGTGAAGGGTGTGAATGCTGTGCAGAAGCAGGCCTATACCCTGAAGCCTGTGATGCTGACTGCTTCTGATGTTCTGGAGGCTCTGCTGGCTTCTCCTTCTGTTGTGCAGAAGGGTGCCCTGGTGAATGTGCAGGGCATGGCTAGGCAGCATGTGGCTAGGGGGGCTGTGGCTAAGGGCTCTACTCTGACCCAGGTGGAAGACCTGCCTGTGACTGAGCTGAAGCTTTTAGCTGCTGGCCTGTCTTTCCTGAAGGAGCATGGCAAAGCCTATGTGACCTACAGGATTGATGACAGGGGTAGGCAGTACCCTGTGGCTACCTTCTCCCATTACAGCAAGCCTGTCCTGTTGCTGCTCTTGGGCATGAAGGATCTGGCTAATGAAACCCTGGAGAAGGCTGGCCTGAGCAAGGCTAAGGCAGTTGAGGCTGTGAAGGCCATGACTGCTGGTGATGTTGCTAAGGCTAAGTTCTTCTATGTGACTGAAACTGGAGTGACTAAGACAGGCAAGACTGTCTATGCCTCCTCCTTTAATGTGCCTGCCTTGGCTGCTGCCTTGGTTCTGGCTTCTGAATAAACCTGAAAGGAAAATGATGAACAAGACTGTGAAAACTGTGAAGCCTGTGGCCCCCCTGAAAGCTGATGAGGTGATGAAGGCTGCTTACTTGGTGAAGCCCATGAGCCGGGTGCAGGCCTTTAAGAACTCCCCCAGGGCTTACAAGGTGAACCCTGATGGGTCTGTCTCATCTGCATGGGAGCTGAACTACTTTAACAATTGAAAGGAAAAATGATGGATGAATTTACTGAGGTGCCTACTGATCCGGCAGTCTTTGCTGCCTCTGAGTATAAATACAGGCTGGTAGAGCCCTTGAGGCTTGTCCTTGAATTCCATGCTCTTTGGGACAGGACTGTAAGGCTTCATGACTGGGATGCCTACAGAGAGATGATCTCTGAAAAATTCCCTAATGAATGGACTGACCCATCTCCTCCTGGACTCTACTTTATGGACGAGTCCATGATCCCCTCTGAATTCATCATGTACCCATTGGGGATGGATGATGAACCTGAGGAGCGGCACAACCTTAGGGCTTTGCTTGCTCCTGATGAATATGCCATTGCTGCCTGGCTGGCAGCAGAGGCGGGGAAGGCGTAAGCCTTTTCTGCCTACACACCGGAGAAAGACATGAAACAAAAGCAGCAACAGCGGGCAGTCAAGCCGCGCAACTGGACGGTGATCGCTTTGCGCTCGGGCATGTTCCGAAGCAAGGTGGAGCGCAACCGTAAGAAAGACTCCAAGACGAAGGAGCTGACATGGTCTTGATCACGATCCTCATTGAGGACGACGGTCCTGGCGATGTCGGCGTCTCCGTCATGTCTGAGGCTAACGAACCCAGCAAGCACGAGGTCGCTATGGCGCAACGCGTGATTGCACTACTGACCGGCGACGGTCTAATCATCGAGCAGCAAGCCCACTAAAGGAGAAACAAATGGCACGAGTATTCATTACGCAGCAACAGCACAACTTCGACTTCTCGCAAGCCGAGGACTACGGAAAGATGGTGGCAATCTGGGGCCCGAGCCAGCAGGCTTGGGGCGATACGTCATTCATCGTTGACTCGGCTCGGCGCACGCTCGCTGACTTCAATGCTGATGAGGACTATCTGCTTCTCATGGGCGATCCTGCGCTGATGGCGATTGCATCTGCCGAGGTGTCACACCTTACGGATGGGCAGTTCAAACTCTTGAAGTGGGATCGTCGTAAGCCAGGCACCACGAACGGTGGATATCGAGTCGTAGAGGTAGACATGGAGGCACAGCCCAAATGAAGGGGCGGGGTCTCAAGCCTGACCAGACTCGGGGCAAGAACGGAGGATCTGCCCTGCATGTTCTTCGCACCCGAGGCGGGTATCGAATTAACGCCGATGGGAGCGTTAGCACAGCAAGGGAGTTTCTAGATGAGCGAAGACAGGAAGAGGGCAGCGGGATTCATCAAGACGGCGTTCGGCCTCGCGACGGGCCGGATTCGTGAAGACTTCGGAGAGAGAGGCGCAGCGGCTAACGGCATTCTTGCCTTGTCGGTCGGTGCGGATCTTATCGCCGAGGGGCTTATCAACGCACCGTCTGATGACTTCAGTGATCGGGCCGACTTCAAGGCTCTGATTGATTTTGAGTTTGAAGACGAGGATCACCTCGTCAAGCGGCTAAAGCACATGCCAGACGAAGAAGTTGAGCGGCTTGCGTACTGTGCCGAAGCGTTTTTCACTGACCTGGTCAAGGGCGATGCGATTCCTATGGAGGCATCCGAGAAGACCAAACTTATTCGCATGATGGCTTCATCGAGCGAGAGGAAACCCAAGTCACCGCGAAGGTGACGCACACACTTAACCAAAAGGAAATTGACTATGAAGAAGAACCCAGTAGCGTCTTTGTTCCCGACGACTGACATCCTGCTGACTGCCATGCAGTCTGGTATGGACTACGTCGATGCTGCATCCGAGTTTGCTGACAACACGTTCGGAGAGGCTGCGGGCAGGGCTGCTGAGTTGTACATCGCCCTTGTGGCCGGTAAGGCAGTGATGTTTATTGACCAAGGTGCAGGCGTCAAGGATCTGAACAACATGTTCACCTTGGGCGGCTCTGGCTCTCGCGGTCATGGAACTGACATCGGACGTTTCGGCGTTGGATCGAAGTTTGGCGCACTGACTTTCGGCCACAAGGTGACGGTGCACACAGTTCGCAACGGGGTGTATCACAGCTTCTGCGTGGACTGGGATCGCGTGATGGTCGAGGGCCAATGGCCCGAAGGGTACGACGGCGAAGGTGAAGACCCGAGTCGAGCGCCTGAGATCATCAAGCATGGCGGCACGGCCATCGTGATTGAGAACCTGAAGTCCTCGTTTCGCATGAAGGA
>Ga0315903_10012103_pt1 | contig 10090 bp, 4 predicted proteins | sample LakEriMetagenome_7_FD_203524 | JGI IMG/M metagenome (GOLD analysis project Ga0315903, IMG submission 203524) | Freshwater fungal communities from buoy surface, Lake Erie, Ohio, United States - Buoy 2 MA119 | ecosystem: Environmental > Aquatic > Freshwater > Lake | place: USA: Lake Erie, Ohio... | reverse complement strand
AACGGACAACAAACCGTTGTACCCGGTGTTGTATTACCAAATAAAACATCTGATAAGAACTACATTTATAAAGTTGCCCAATCTAGATTGGATAAAACATCCCAACAATTCTATGGAACACCTTACTTTGGTTGGTTAATACTACAAGCAAACCCACAATATACAGGTGATGAATTTTCAATACCTGATGGTGCTGTATTGACAATTCCATTTCCGTTAGTAGCTTCATTACAAGATTATAAAAATTCATTAGATAATTACTTCTTCTACTATGGCAGATAACGGGGAAAATATATTAGTTGAGTTTGATTATGACAACATTACCCTTATTGATCCAAACAAGTTAATAGACCAAGACGGTAATATTAAAGAAAGATTAGTCAAACAAGAAGATTTGGTGTACTACGCAAATCTTGAGTGTAATGTATTGCCAAGAACAAAATTGGCGGTAGGTTCCGCAATGAACGATCAACAGAGAACAATTTCTGTTGGTAAGATTAATTTCTTAAATCCGGGCAACAAAACATTTATGGACACCGCGTGGTCAGATGAGATCACCGGTAAAGATAGTGTGCAAGGCAAAGGTGTTAACCAAGTTAATTTAACTGCGGTTAAGAATCCAAACAAATCCGATGATTTTTACATAACTCAAAACCTAAACTCAAATGGTACACCTGGTGCTGTTGATAACGGGTTTTTAGGTATGAAAGGTATTAATGTTTCAATTGGTTTAGATTTCTTACCTGTTATCACTGTAGAGCTTGAGGATGTAAAGGGTAGAGCATTGTTTGAAGGTGGAAACAATTCACCATATGCGGCGTTCTTCCAATTACCATATCCACAATTTACATTAACACTAAAAGGATATTATGGGAAAGCAATTAAGTTCCCAATAATGTTACAATCGTTTACGTCTAAGTTTGATCCTGCAACACATAACTTCATTATCAACTTGAAGTTTTATGGATACAAATATACATTATTGTCTTACGTGAATTTTGGTGCTTTGATGGCGGTTCCACACATGTATAATAATACGGTAACCCAAACTCCTGTTGTTGTTGAACAAGGAACAACATCAAATGCAACTACCGCGACTGCCCCAACAGTTGTAAGTAGGGGGTATCAAAAGATGAAAGAAATATACTCTAATTATAAATCAAAAGGTCTAATACCTGATGATTTTCCAGAGATAACTCTTAATCAATTAAAATATAGATTACAAAGGTTTATTGATGAGGTATTAGAACAATTCACCAAAGAAAATATGGGTGTTCTAACTACTATGACTGAATACACCAATTTATTACTTGCTTACCAACAAAAAATATTTTTATTTACGACATCTTGGTATAACACAAATATGGATTTAAAAAATCCAATCATACTTAAAAGTGGTCAAAAAGTTTACACATTTAAAAAAGATTTATCACCTGAAAAAATAGAAACCGCCTTAACTGAGTTAGATGGTATAATAAAAGATTTTAATACAAAATTAAATGAGAATAAAGTTTTTGGTGTTGGTGGTAGTTATACAATTGGTGCCAAGACAGAACAAACTCAAATACCATTTAATATAACTAGAAATACTATAAGGGTTAGTATTAATCCTGATCAAGTAGATTTAAATAAAACATTTCAGGCACAGGAAAATGCACCCAAAGGTACTCTTTCACCTGCCGGAACACCACAAAGCGGGTTGACTAAGTTTGATACCGCATATACAAATTTTGTCTTAAATCAACAAAATATATTTGTATCTAACGACGGAGTGTTTAATTACTTTGAAGGTGTTAAATCATTCATGGAGATTACTGATGGAATGGCAAAACAAGCCGCGAAGTTTAGAACTCAAATTGAACAACAAATTACGGCGAGTTTAGCTGAAAAATTTAATGCGAGAGGTAGTGGTGGACTTGGATTTGTACCGTCCATTAGAAACATACTTGCGGTATTTTATTGTCAGGGTGAGGCATTTTTAAGATTGTTGGATGAGGTTCATAAAAAAGCTTGGGACCAAAGAGAAAACGAATATAGAAGAGCCGCCATTTTTGGTAATCAAACTACGGCACCAAGTGTAGATATTAAATCATCAACTCAGAATAACGAACCAATATACCCTTGGCCACAAGTCATTCAAGAAACCGTAGGTGATGACGGTAAAGAAAAATTTGAAATAATTTATCCTGGAGCCCAAAACGTTGCAACATCATATAGAGCTTACAGTCCTGAGGTTTGGCCTGAAGTGGAATTTGTTGAACAATTCATCAAAGGTTATACTGAACGTCAAAAGACCGATGATAAGGCCGGTGCAGAATTTAATGAATTGGATAATCAACCATCAAGAGCTTCATTAAATGCTATTGAGTTCCCTGTCACAAACGAAGTATTCCAAAATAAGGAAGAGTCAAAATACTTCTTCGAAATTTATGAAAGGTTAATGCTAAACTCGTATTATAGTAGATTGAACCGTATCTCAGGTTATGACCTTTCAATATACGAAGCGGAAGCTGATGACGAAGCGGTAAACGTAATTAAAAGTTTAGGTGCGGACAACCCATTTTTATCAAAAAAGATTAAAGAATATCTTTTAGATAGTAATAATTACTTACCATTTTTAAGACACATATCTAATCAAGGACAAGGTGAAAGTTGGCAAACATTTGCTAGAGGATCATTTGTAACACCATATATTAAAAATGATGTTGAAAATCCTAATGTTATCTACAATTCTGACATTTTAATTTCTACAAAATCACAACCAAATGTTTCTTTATCAAATCCAAAAAACCTTACAAATTTAGAAAAATATTTAACCGCATCATCTAGTAGTAATGTCTTTAATTTTACGGATGTTTATCCACTTACTGATTTAAAATGGGATAGAGACAATTTGGCGAATGGTAAAAGTTTAAATAACGCAAACGAAGCTTTTGACACTAAAGATGTGTTAGAATATAACGACACACATAAGACAATAACAAACTTCGAAAACGACGATAATACTACAACAAAAAGACCATACACATACTTTAACTTTGAAAATTTATCGGTTACACCTAACACTACAAATTTAAAAACGTTCTACAATACAAGATCTTATAAAAATCAATTAGTGACTGAAGGTAATTTGAAATATACTGGATACACTAATAATCTAACCGAGAACCAAACAACATCAATGTTGAATACCCCCTATTTTATAAATGCGGTACAACAGGGTGTATTTAATTTTAGGTATAAACAAAACGATCCATACCCATATAAATCAGCGGCATATTTGTTCTTAAACAGTTTACCACTGGCAACATTAAGAGAAAAGTATGTAACCAAAAATGGTGAGTCCACAACAGACCTTAGTTACATCTTATCTACGATGAAGAAGTTTGGTGCGGTACATAAACTACCATATGCTTGGATATTAAAATACGGATCAATTTGGAATAGATATAAGACATATAAAGAAACTGGTGTTGATTATTTGGATAGCGTTTGGAAAAACTTTAACTATCTTGAAAGTTGGGATCCAGCAACTTCTGCGGCTACTAAAAATTATAACTTAGTTATTGACGGAACACCAAGAAATTTGGTATTGGATACAACAACGACTGGACCTCAACCATTCACTGATATTAACACAGGATTTTATCCTCAATTAGTCGATGACTTTAACGTTTTCTTACAAGGATTAAAAATATTTAGTGGATCCTCACAAGTGGGAGGTAATTGTACCGTACAAAGTATTAGTGGTAATTCAAATGTGTTTGAAGTAACGGGAACCTGTTCGCCAAATTCATCGGCAATAACGATTAATACAATAACAAATAACTTAATTCAAGTTGGTACTACTCTCACGATTAAACCATTGAATATTAATTTATTGGTTACAGGACAAGTTTCAGGTACTACAGGAGGTGTTGGAAGTTACACTATAACACCAGGATTTAGTTCAAATACAACATCATTTAATTTTTCTATTGGGTCTTTTGCTCAGATATCAAATGTTAGTTTAAGTTCTTTATCGAATGGTTCGGTATTATCAGGATCTTCATATCCATATCCACTTACATTAGGTAATCAATTTAGTGGTACACCAAATTCAAACGGTTTATATATAGTAAATAATGTGAGCGGATTCTCATCAAATTTTGTGGTACTAAATCCACCATTACAGATTGATAGTATTGATGCAAACGTTTTGGCAACTGGTTCTATTATTAATGGACCATTGTTGAATGGTAATGTTACAATTACAAATCAAATTTCAGGAACGACGGGAGGTGTTGGATTATACTCGATAGGTACAGGACAAACACCGTCAACAGTATCGGCGTTTGCGGTACAAAATAGTTATATACAAGGTATTCCATCTATATCAATACAAAACAACTTAGATAGTGGTAAATTAATTATGATGAACACCACTAACTCAACAATTTATGAAACACCAGGTTTTGACTTTTTTAGTCCGTCAAGAACGATGAGAGTTTCGCCTTGGTCAGTTGTTGTGTCATCATCTACGGAACCTAATTTCTGTTATATTATGCCATCATTTGGTACAAACATTAATCAGACTAAAGACGAAGCATTTAAGAATGGTCAAATGAAAACAGAATTATCAGGTAACAATGCAATGTTTAATGGATCTGTTAGATTATTTTGGAACGCTCCTCAATATGGATGGTTTGATAACTCAAAGGTTATTAAGAATGATCCCGAAACATACCTTAAAAAGATATTGAACGAACAAAAAGATCAACAAAACTTTATTATAAGTGGTGAAAAGAAAGATTACACCGACTTCCAAGAGCTGTTCACAACATTCAATACTAAAACTTTGGATTATTTTGAGTCCGAGTTTTTGAACTTTAGTAGATCAATCTATGATTTTGTTGATACCTTACCAAGTTTCCAATCTACAACTGATTTGAGTATTTCTAAGAAAGATCCTCAAAATGCTTCGGAAAACGATACACTTGAAAGTGAATTAAGTGAACAAACATTTAAAAATTTCCAAACGTTAGCAAGACAATTATTTAAAGTTAAAACACCAACAGGAACATCACCTGAAACAAAACTATCAAGTTTAATAACTAGTCAGAACGAAACTTTCCAAAACATCTTAACTTCATTTATGAATTATGATGTTGTGTTTAAATACGGTAATCCATCAGAGTTTGACAAAAGATTGTTTTACACATTCTCAACAAGGTTTATTGAGGATCCGATTATTTATGGATCTTATTTTCCTGGTTCATTACCAACACAAGGAGGTGGTGTGACACTAGCACAATCTAAACAACAAAACCCAAAAACTTGGGAAGCCTTAGAATATTATGTTGGTAAATCAAGCATCCCAAAATTAGCTTACACTAATAATGGTTCATACATTACCGATTTCTTTGTTGACCTTAACGTTCTTTTTAACGAGAAAAATGTCCAAGAATTTGCACCACTTATTAAAATATATGCAACGCAAAAATTGGCTAACCCAAATTTAAATCTTACTAGTTTTTACGGTTTGATGGATGATTATATCATCGAGTCTGATAACTACATAAATAATGTGTTAAATGTGATGTTACCATCGGTTAGAAAACAATTACCAAATGTGTTTATTACCGAAGATGATTCTGCAAACAGAGCACCTTTAGAAGCTGGTTTTACAGAACAAACAAGAACTGAACTTTGGGAAACATTTAAAGCGTTAAACGATAGTTGGATTGCGGGATTTGATTTTGAAAGTAAAACATTATTTGAAGATGTTATGTTGGTTGATAGAGCCAGCCGAAACGTAGGGGATAAAGTATTGGTTGACATATTCCAAATAATGGATCTTATAGATGGTGCCCAATATAAGAATACCCTACTTGACATGGTGACAACAATATTGGTTCAAAACAACTTCCAACACTTTATGTTACCGGCATATGTTAATTTTTATAATGTCCAAGATGCGCAGAAAAACCCAACACCAAGACCTGATGGTAGTCTAGAGTTTGGTAATACATTATTTGGTACATTCCTAAATGTTGATTATAGAAATAGTTCACCAAAATTCCTTTGTTATTATGTGAATAAACCAAGTGAACACTTGGATATGAAAGATAACATCGATTACAGATATAGAGATGATGCATTTGACCTAAGAAGGGCGAGTGATAATCCTTTAATTGAAAATCAAATCGATAAACAAGACTGGGCTAAGTCTAATAAAGTTGTTGGGTTTAATGTTGATATTACAAGACAAAATCAACAAATATTTAAATCATTCAGCGTTGCTCAAGATCCTGGTAAACCAACATCAGAGTCATTAGAAATGTTGAACCAAATGGCTAACGTGGATAAAAATAGAAGATCAACAACACAATCAGTTTCATTATATAACTTATATAAAAATAGAAGTTATTCATGTTCGGTGGATATGATGGGAGACGCTTTAATCCAACCAATGATGTACTTTAATATTAGAAATATACCTATGTTCTCAGGTCCTTACATGATTACAAAGGTGACTCATAATATAAGTGAGAGTGGTTTTGAAACTCAATTTGATGGAACAAGACAACCATTCTATAGTTTACCACGAATTGATAATTTCATTCAAACACTAAATGTACAGATTTTATCAACAATACAAAGTAAAATACAAGAAAGGGAAACAAAATTAAGAGAGGGATCTGACAATATACAATTCCAAAGAAATAATGTTTTGGCAAATATCCAATCACAAGAAACATTAACTAAAAATCAAGATTGTCAAACAAACATTAATCCAAGATATTTCCAATATACTGCGATCGATAATCCAACTCAAACTAGTCAAACTACAAAAGAATTGTTTAATACTATTTTTGATGTTTTAAAAAGTAAAAATGTTGGACCTACTACGGGTACTACATTCCAACAATATGCGGTGATATTATTTACATTTATATATGTTGATACTGGTAATTCATCAAAAATAATTGGTTATGAAAACAACTACTCAACTATTAATTTAAAAGAGTTCTACGGTCCTTCTTTCACAAGTTATATCAATACAAAATTCTACTGTGTTAAAAGGGGTAATGATAATAATTTACCTGTGGCTAGTTTTACCTCTTTCCAAAGCTTCGTTGAGTTTGCATTTAATAGGGTTGTTAACATTTTAGGTAGTGTGATATCGGATGCTCAATCAGGATTAACAGTCATTAAATCTTTGGCAAAACAATATGTTCTTAATTATCCAATAAATCAACCACCTAATGTATATAATAGTTTGGTTGAAACAAATGAGATAAAATTAATTGAACAGGAATTCCAAAAAGCATATGATACTTATAAGACAGTACAAACTTTCACAATTAATTGATATTTATAATAAAAACAACTATGAACACAAAATTAATATTAGATAACTACTTGGGTAAAAATACAAGAGTTTCTGAAAAGGACATGGGTGATGGTACAAAACAAGTTTGTGACCTTGACACTGGTGATTGTTATACAGTTAGAATGAAAGATGGTCTAATTGAGAGAGTTGACAATACAATGAAAACATTTAAAAAAATACAAGTAGAAACCAATAAAGGTATAAAAACATTATTAAACGGTTAAGATGGCTATAGATGAAAAAATATTAAAAGAAATATCGAGATATAATTCTATTAACAAATATATTATGGAACAAGAAGTACCTGCTGATCCGGCGCTGGACCCTGCAGCTGGTGCTGTTCCACCAGCAGATCCTGCGGCAGCACCTGTAGATCCTGCGGCACCCGTAGATCCTGCAGCACCTGTTGATCCTGCTGCACCGGCTCCACCTACTGCACCTGATGCTGGTGCGGAACCTATTGATGTTGCTACTGATCCTGATGTTGAAGAAATTGGTGCCGAAGGTGAAGGTGAGGTTGAAGAATTAGATATCACTGATTTAGTTGATTCACAAAAAACTATGGCCGACAAACAAGAAGAATATTTTGAAAACTTATTCAACCAAATCAAAACTATGGAAGAAAAACTATCTGAAATGGATAGTTTGGTTTCTAAATTAGATAACCTTGAAACAAAATTAGAAAAGTATAGACCAAAAACAGCTCAAGAAAAACTTGAGTTAAGGTCTTTAGATTCAGGACCATACAAACAAAATTTGGCAGACTTCTTTAAAGATAAAGAAGATGAAATGGAAATGACAGGTAAAAACGAATACGTCTTAACAAAAGACGAAGTAGAAAACTTTAGCCCATCTGAAATTGAAAAAACATTCAACGAACCGATGGAAGATGAAGACGACATTTTATTAAACAGATATAATTCATAAGTTTTAAGGTCGATATTTTCGACCTTAAACTTTTTTTGGCGACACTATTTGACTATAACTTTTTATACAACTATAATTTTAACATAAACCTTTAATTTTTTTACACATGGCGACAAATGTTTTAGACGCAGTACTATCACAGTACGAACAATCAACACAGAGTTCAACAAACTCGAACTCTAAAATGTCTTCTGAAGACCGAATGAAAAAATATTTCGCGGCTCTTTTGAAAGATAATGAAAAACAAGGTCAGAGACGAGTACGTATTCTACCTACAACAGACGGATCTTCACCGTTCAAAGAAGTATGGTTCCACGAAATCCTTGTGGATGGAAAATGGCAGAAATTTTACGATCCAGGAAAAAATGACAATGAGCGTTCACCGTTGAATGAAGTTTATGAAGAACTAATGTCAACAGGTAAAGAAACGGATAAACAATTGGCTGCACAATACAGAGCACGTAAATTTTACATTGTGAAAGTTATCGATCGTGACAACGAACAAGATGGAGTTAAATTCTGGCGATTTAAACACAACTACAAACAAGAAGGAATCCTTGATAAAATCATTCCAATTTGGAAAGCAAAAGGTGACATAACAGATCCTGATAAAGGACGTGATTTGATCCTTGAGTTAACAAAAGCAAAAACACCAAAAGGCGCGACATACACAGTAATCCAAACTGTAATGTATGACGACCCATCCCCAATCGCAGAAGACGAAACTAAAATGTCTGAGTGGGTTGCCGATGAGTTAACTTGGGAAGACGTATACTCTAAAAAACCTGTTGAGTACCTTGAAGCGATTGCTCGTGGTGAGACTCCACGTTGGGACTCTGAAAAAGGTGGATATGTTTACTCTAACGATGAGGTGGGTGAAGTATCTATGGGTGGTACACCAAAAATGGAAGTCAAATCAATCAATGAAGTTGCTGATCCACAATCAAATGAAGAGGTAGACGAAGATTTACCATTCTAATTTATTAACAAATTAAATGAACGGGAGCAGTTTATTGTTCCCGTTTTTTTGTCTATATTTTATAGTAGAAATACTAAAATTTATTATTTATGGCACTTAAAAAAACAGACTTTAGTTCGTTGAAGAAAAAGTTCTCATCGGATGCAAAATATAAACCACAAAGATTTTTTGATCTTGGTCCTGACTTCTTAGATGCGGTTGGTCTACCTGGTCCTGCTATTGGTCACCTTAATATGTTGTTGGGTCACTCCGATACGGGTAAAACAACAGCACTGATTAAAACTGCTGTTGACGCACAAAAGAAAGGTATTCTCCCTGTGTTCATTATCACAGAACAAAAATGGTCTTTTGAACACTCAAAAATAATGGGATTTGAATGTGACGAAGTAGTTGATGAAGAAACGGGTGAACTAACTTGGGACGGATTCTTCTTGTTCAATAACAACTTTAGTTATATCGAACAAATCACAGATTACATTAACGATCTATTGGATGCACAAGAAAAAGGTGAATTAGATTATTCACTTTGTATTATGTGGGATTCAGTTGGATCAGTTCCTTGTAAAATGACTTACGAGGGTAAAGGAGGTAAACAACACAACGCAAGTGTTTTAGCCGACAAAATTGGTATGGGTATCAACCAACGTATTTCAGGATCTCGTAAGGCAGATTCTAAATATGAAAATACCTTAATCATCGTTAATCAACCTTGGGTAGAATTACCTGACAATCCATTTGGTCAACCTAAGATCAAAGCAAAAGGTGGTGAAGCAATTTGGTTAAACTCTTCTTTGGTATTCTTATTTGGT
>Ga0315903_10012097_pt1 | contig 10092 bp, 14 predicted proteins | sample LakEriMetagenome_7_FD_203524 | JGI IMG/M metagenome (GOLD analysis project Ga0315903, IMG submission 203524) | Freshwater fungal communities from buoy surface, Lake Erie, Ohio, United States - Buoy 2 MA119 | ecosystem: Environmental > Aquatic > Freshwater > Lake | place: USA: Lake Erie, Ohio... | reverse complement strand
CCTTTTGGTTTGCTCTTAGGTGCGACTTTGCTTAATAAACCTGCTTCATGATAAACTTTAGATGCTGCCATTGCGCACCACGGTTGGTTATTAAGTCCATACCACTTGCCAAAAACAGTGTCGTTATTCTTGCCTTCAGTATAACCGATATAACTACTTGCTATTTCTTTTAGGCTTTTCATCCTTGCCCCCTAGAGTCAACATTGTTATTACTAATTCCATTTGTGTTTCTAATCTTGCAACAGAGTCCTTTAGACTTGATCCGCCGTTTGGTTTTAATTCATTTAAGAAGTGTTTAACCAGCCAACGTATGGCAATTACAAACGAACCTAGTATAGATATGACCGCAAGTATTAAAGCAGCCCAGTCATTCACAGTCATTCTTCTCCTTGAGTTTTGCTTCGAGATCCCCCACTCTAGCCGTCAACATTGCTTTGTCCAGAGCTAGCAGACCAATCTGCTCTCGTAGTACAGCAATAACAACATTGATGTCTAGTTCTGTTGTATTATCCATTTACTCCCCCCCTTGTTTGAGCCATTTGACGAATATGATTGGCAAATCTGGGTGCAGTGGCTGTGCCTCTGCTTTCGCTTCGTCAGGGTCAGTGGCCGAGACTTGCTCTGTGACCAAAATGCCGTCATTGTTAAACCCGACTAAGTATTCTTTCATGGCGTTCCCTCAAGTGTAACGACTCTGCCGTGCAGATCTTGAATTAGTGCTAACATGCCTGGAATGATGAAACGCTCGTTCCAGTTCTCAACTACCCCGTCCTCGCCTTTGTCGGCTGCAATTGAATAATGTTCAGCAACTTCTTCAGCGATTAGCCCTGGTACCAGCATGCCCGCCCTGTTGTCTGCGGCGTCTAAGTAGTCTGCCTTGAACTTGAATGTTCTAACTGGTAGGCTTAGCAGTTTGCTCGGGGCAAGGTCTGCGACAGTGTCAATGTCGGCGATTGCTTCTTTAAAGCGAGCGCTTGAAGCTGTGCTTCGTCTTAGGCGACCGTCGCCAACATCAATGCGAGCGTTAGACGCGTTGGCTGTCGTGGAGCTGTCTTGAATGTAAGTAGCATCAAGCGAGTAAAAGTTCCCATTGGCAACAACGCCGAGGCTATTTACTTCCAAATACTTAGCAGCTGCTTGCGCTAAAATGACCGAGTTAGAACTCACATAAGCCAGCGGGTAAGTCGTAACGTTTGGATTAAAAGTTGAACCGTAGTGAATAACAACGCCGTCGGTAGCAGCTGGGCCAACGTGACCAACGGTTGTGCTTGATTCAGTAAACGAAATTGAGTTTGTAGAAGCAGAAACTGTTACTCGGCGAGCGCCCGATGAAGTTCTGAGTGTAAACGCAGTTAAAGTACCTGCTGTTAATCGGTCAACTGTAATTGATCCTGCTGCAATTTCTGCTGCTGTAATTGTATCTGCTGCAATTTCGGCAGCAGTAATTGTAGCACCAGCAATTTGGTCTGCCGTAATAGTTGCAACAGCAATATTTGAAGCAGTAATTGTAGTTGCTGCAATTTTAGCGCCAGTGATTGTTCCAGCTGCAATTGATACTGCTTCAATAGTTCCTACTGCAAGTTTTGCTCCGGTAATTGTTCCTGCAGCAATTGATACTGCTTCAATAGTACCTGCAACTAATTTTGCTCCAGTTATACTTGCCGCTTGAATTCGATCAGCATTAAGTACACCAGTTGAAATGTTTCCAGCATTTAGATTTGAGACTGTAATAACAGAAGCATCAATTGTTCCAGCTGTAAGTTTATTTGCAGATAAAGAAGCAAGAGCTTCATTGCCTAGTGTAAAAGCAGAAAATGCGCCGCTTGTATAACGATAAAACTTGTTGTCGTCATCAGTGTCAAACCACAAATCTCCTTCTGCAAAAGGACCTGTAGTTGGCATTGTTGTTTGTCGATAAATCTTGTTTTTACCATCGGCAGTTGTTTGTGCTGCTGTTGCTGCAGAAGCCGCTGCCGTTGCTGCCGCTGTTGCTGCCGCCGATGCCGCTGTTGCTGCCGCTGCTGCTGATGAAGCTGCTGCTGCCGCATCTTCTGCTGCTTGAATACCAAGGTCACGAACTGAAACCCAAGCGGTACCTGTCCAGTAGTATTGAATATTCTCGTCGTCTGTGTCAAACCAAACGTCGCCCTCGGTTAGCGGGAAAACAGTTCCATCTGGAGCAGTTGCTTGTCGATAAATGTGATTCTTGCCGTTAACAGATACTTCAATAGTGTCAATTTCAACTTGAAGTTCGTCAGTCTCTTCTGTAGTCGCTGCAACAATAGGAATAATTGAAGTCTGAGTCATTCCAGTTGAAGTAACTGTAATTGGAGTGATTGTGATTTGCGGACAAAGTGGCATTATTTCCCCTAAATCGTAATCGTGTAAGGATCAACTACAGATGTGAAGTAACTAACTCTCCAATTATCTGCTGTTATTGAATGAGCTAATCCTTCTACAACACAGTTAATTGTAATGTTTCGTCCATCATAAGTTAAACGTTTTACTTGGACAAGATCATTTAGTTCTGTTTCTAGCATATCTGTGGCAAGAGCACCAATACCAATTGCTGTAAAATCTATTTGTTCTGCTAATACAACTGCATCAGCATCTTTTCTGGCAGCATATAAAGCAAGATTTGCAGCGCTAGTTTCGTTTAAGATTGGTGCATCTAGTTTTTTAGACTTAAGTCCATATGTAGAAACACTAGATGTAAACTTTGCTGTCTTTTGAGCTTTTTTTGGACCTCTAAATACTATTGCTTCATTGTAAACATAATCAGTTCCTGGATTAGTAATGATACCGTCGTAACCCACACTATTGGCATCGCCCTGATCGCTAAATAATAATTGAGTTGGTCGAGTAAACTTGTCAGATAGTGGAACAAGTGTTGCTGTTCCTGTGCGACTTACATAGAAACGTCCACCAATACAGTTTGCACATTGTTCTAGCATTTCAAGACAACTCATATTTTGTTTTGTCTTTTGCATAACAGTGGTTCCTGTGATACTGCGTGCAGCAGTCCATGAAGCAAGATCAAGCGCTCTAGTTGCTCTTAATGCTGCAGTTTCTGAATAATCACTAGTTGCTAAAGCAGGTGCAATTGCCTTGGCAATCTGTGCAAGACCATCTACGAATGTTAATGACACGGTAGGATAAATACCTTGATTTACTTCATTGTTCTCTAAATAGCCTGTATAAATTGTTGTAGAATTGCCTTGGATTCTTACTTGCATTCCTGCAATTAAAATTCCATACCACGGACTTGATGTGTTGCTTGGATCAAATGCTCCTGATTGGTTGTTCAATACAACATCAGCAGTTCCAGCTTCTAAAAAGTCATTTTGATATTGACGACCTCTACGGATTTCAACAGATAGCAAAAGATCAGCACTGACAGCCGTAAAAGCTCCACCATTACTAAATGAAACTGTAAGTGTAGGTGCATTTGCTGGCATTAGAGCACCGCAAACTGACTGCCACCACGTCGGCGCATAAGAGTTGCAAGACCATTTTTAATACCATTGACAAGGTCACCTTGTGAAACAACAGAACCGGCAACATTGACTGTGATGTTTCCACCGTTCATTGTTGTGTTCTTAGCAATGTTTCCATGTCCGGCAGACGCTAACAATGAGATCGTTGGACTGGAAATACCAAGTTTTGCTTGCTTGATTTGATTCTTACGGATTGCTTCAAGTGTAATTGGATCAGTCTCTTTAAGTCCTTTTAGTCCAAACTTGTTTCGAAGTTTAAGTAATAATTCACTTGCTTTGGCTGCATCGTCTGTTGCTTTGGCAAGACCGTTTGTTGCTCCAGTCATTCCTTCTATGCCTTTAGTATAATCTGATGCTGATGCAGAAAATCCTTTAGCATTAAACTCAAACTTGCCTAATGAGTCGGCTGCTTTATCTGAATCTTTATTAAACTTATTTGCTGCAACACCAATACCTACCAAAGCAACTCCAAATGCTGCTGCTCCGGCTGCGGCTGAGATACCGCCGGTGGCTAATGCGGTTGCAGCTGCAGATGCAAGTGAAACTGTACGAAGTGCTTTCATGACCTTAATAATTGCTTGAATACCTGTTACTAAAGCAGCAACAGCTCCAGCAACTTTTGCTCCAAAAAATGCGGCAATGATTACAGCACCAAGAGTTGCAAATACTTTAATATTTCGAGCAACAAAACTAAACATATCGTACATTAACTTAGCGAATGCTATGCCGTATCCAATAGAAGTCTTAAATCCTGCTGCAATCTTATCGCCATTTTCATCTACAAACTTCTGAATTGCAGGAATAGCTTTGTTAATAATAAGATCGGCAAATGACTTAATTTGTGGAATTAACTTATAACCAAGAGACTCAGATGCTTCACCAAATGCAAGTTTAATTCTTTCCATTTGTCCAGCAAATGTATTGGCTGCCGCAGCTGCAGCTCCTTTTGTTTCACCTGAAATCTCACGCATTGCTGCTGCAAAGTCTTTGGATTTAACAGTAGCTGCAGAAATCTGTGGGAATAACTTCTTAAGTGCGCCAATATTTCCGCCATATGCTTTTGCAAGAAGTTTTGATGCTGTATTTAGATCTATATTTTTTGCCGCTGCAATATCCATTGAAGCGCCAAGTAACGATTGAGCTTTTCCAACATCTCCAGTTACGGCAGCTAATCCAGCAAGAGCAGGTCTAAGTTGGTCATCTGCAATACCAAACTCTGCTTGCATTGCTGTGATGTATTCTTCTGTTGCAGCAATAGCCGCATCAGTTGCTCCTACGGTATTTCTAAGAGAGTTAGCAAGAAGTACTTGAGACTTCTGATCTTCCATTGCTGCTTTGACTGCATCGTAGCCGATCTTTGCAGCAAAAGCTCCTGCCGCAATTGCAGCTAGGCCAAACTTCTTTGCAGTTCTATTCGCAAAGTCACCGAACTTTTTTTCCATCTTGCCAATATCTTTGACTGCAGCTTTTGTACCTTTATCAGAGTATTGTGTAAGAATGCGGGCGACTACTGCACCAACTGCCATTTTAGTCTACCTTTCCCGCTGAATTAAGATGATTTTGTAGTTCACGTTTCGCATCTTCTAAAGCTTTTTCTACTACTTTTTCAATGCGTGGTCTTTCTTTATCTACAACTTTCCAAACAAGACGAGAAGCTTTTCCAAACCAGTTAAGTCTTTCAATAAATGATCCACTTTTTTTATTACGTCCTGAAAGTTCAAATACTTTACCGGCATCAGATGTATTTAGCAAAGCACCAGCACTAGTTGTGTAATCTTTACGAGTACGTCGTTGTGCTTTTGAGACAGTAATTCCTGCTTTAATTGTATTAGTGTCCCAAGCAGGCCAACCAGCACCGCCCCATGTTCGTCCACTTACTGCTGCTGTTGGTCTCCAATTGCGCATTGGAGTATTTGTAGTTCTACTTTGAATGCTATCAACTAAACGATGAGCAGCACCTTCGGCATTATTTAACTCAGTGTTAACTATTTTGTTAAACTTAGCAACAGCTTTCTTGTCAAACTCTTTTAGAGCTTTTAGAGTTGGCTCGATGCCTGTTAAAATAATCCGTGTGTCTTCTTCCACTTATTTACCCTTTGCTCGCTCTTTAAGATAAATAGTAATAGCCTCAAGTATTCCTTCAGGTGCATCTATTAGATCTATGGGTGAAATACCAGTTTCCACCGAGATAGCTGCTACGTTATACGTTAAGCTGTCTCGGTGGATCCGAAAGAATCATCTGAATCCAATTCGGCAGACGCAATTGTGTCTAAGAATTCTGGACCAAATGGTTTTACAATCACGCCATTAGATTGCATGCACTTCCATGCTAACCAATAAACGTGTTCGATCTTTTGTTCTTCACCAAGGAGTTTAGGCATTCCTTTGCCATATTGCTGCTCGAATGCAACAATGACACGAGGAGTTAATTTATAACTAACTTCATTGCCATCAACTGTTTTTACTTTAATTCCAAGACCGTCCATGATTTCCCCCTTGTTAGATTAGGATTTAGTGATTGTACCACTGATTGGCCAAGTTACTGATGCAGTTGCAAGTTCACCAACGGCACCATTTAGTGGTGTCCATTCTGAAACTAGCGCACTAAAACTATATGCAGGTGATGTACCAGCTACTGGACGAACAGTAATTGATACTGCAGTGCCTAGTGTTGGGTAGATTGTTGCTTCTAATGCGCTTGCAGCGTAGTCTTGATTAAACTCAAGAGCAACACTGTTATCAGCAAGTCCAGCCACACGTGTGCGTGCGGTATTGCCAAAAGCTGTGGTTTCTACAACATCATAAGTAGATCCTAATGTCACAGAAGTAACATAAGATGAAATATCTGTTGTTCCGAAAGTAACAGCAACGTTAGTTAATACAATACGTGCCATTATGAAACCGCCTTAGTTACTTCACCGCTGATTGGCCATGTTACAGATGCAGTTGCTAATTCTCCGACGGCTCCATTCAAAGGAGTCCACTCTGAGACTAAAGCTGTAAATGTATAAGATGGATTGTCGGCTGCTGTTGTTGCACCATTTGGCTTAACTACAACAGCAGTTGTAGTTCCAAGCAATGGATAAATTGTTGCTTCAACATTGCTTGTTGCGTAATCTTGATGGAATTCAATTGCTACTGAATTATCACCAAGTCCAGCAACACGTGTACGAGCAGTTGAACCGAATGCAGTTGTTTCCACAACATCATCGTTTGTTGTTAAAGTAACACTTGCAATGTGGTCAGAAAGATTGACTGCATTTATAGTGATATATGCGTTTGTAAGAACTAAACGGGCCATTATTCGTCCGCTCCTTTTTCTATTACTGGTTTGGTTGGTGTATTACTTGATAGATGTTCACCCTTGACTAGTGCTTCTGGGTTGCAACCTGCATCAAGCAATTCTTTTTCAGTGACTTGGTCACCTTTTTTCTTGTCTCCGAATACAAAATTATCGGATTTTATTGTATATGACATTATGCTCCATCTCCATATATGGTTACTTGGTATCGGTATGATAAATATTCAACATCAGCAGCTTGATAAACTCCTGATTGAGCCGCAGTAACTCTAAGCGTATCGACTTCTCCACCGAGAGTACGATCTGATTCAATTGCTGCTTTTATTGAATAATCTCCTGAACCAGAAAGATATTTATCGAGCTTGTCTTGGCCTGTTCTTTCAGAGAATCTCTGGACAATAACCATTACATCTACATTTGCTTGATCTAAACCGCGAGCATTGTTAAGATCGAATGTAAGATCTAATTGACCAATTATTGCACATGGTGGAACAATTACATCAGGGACTAAATCATAAACTCTAAGTCCATCTATTTCTTGTAAATTGTTTTTTAATCCTTCGCGGACTTTGCTTGGTAGCATTAGTATGCAACTCCACTCAATTTTTTAAGTGGACGAATTAACGCTTCAACATCAGGATCTAATCTAGATGTCAATCTTACGGTTCCCATATCAACAGAACCGGCAACTCCAAATGGTGATTGCTTTCTAATAAACAGTCTAGAAGCTTGTAGACGAGCAGCTAAATTGATCTCTGCGGGTACAGCAGACCATCCCCATACTCCTGTAATACGTACAGTTTGCGGATATAAACGAGGAAAAAGATAACGATCTACTGCTAAGATGCGAGTAAATGGCCAACCTCTACGTGGATTATTTATTGGCTCCACCATATAATCTGTTGCAGACCAAACAGTTGTATAACTACGGTTAAAATTATCATCTGTTGCAATTTCACTAATAGAAACAATATCATCTGTATTACAGATCCACCAGTCATTTGGCGTGTAATAACGAATCACAGGAGCCGCAGACGTTCCATCTTTGTAAAAAAATCTACCTGTATAATCATCAATCATTCTACAAGCAGAAACAATTGCAGCTTCTATAGCTAGATCATCATTGATGTCTTCGATTGCAAGAGCATTCTTTACATCCGACAGGGTGCAATAGGCGTTTGTTAGTGCCATGCGTTATCCTTTTCTCTAATTTAGGCTGCATTGCTCGTTCTAAATCGGGCAAAGCTGTTGCTGTTTGTTTTCTCTTAAATATTTTCATTATTTTGCCGTTCAGTATGATGTCCTTCATGTAACCAGTATCTTTTCTGATGCGGCAATATGGCACCTGTATTGGCATAAATAGGGAAACCTAAATGCTTGATTTTACGGCAGAATAGTAAGTCTTCACTTATCCACTCACCATTTATAGGTCCATCCCAAAACCAACACCAGTTTGTGCCTTGGTTTGGATCTGCTGTTTCGCGCATTTTTTCAAGTACACTACGATGGACTAGTATGCAACCTGTACCAGCAGCATCAATCTCAAAAACTGCATTACGTTTATAGTCATTTATAGGCGCAAAGCCTTTAGTAGTATCATTAAAGATCAATGGAACAGGAACAGGATATAAGTTTTCATTTGCATCCCAAGCTGCAAAATAAAGCCCTGCTACAACTGGTCTATCTTTATCATGAGCAGTTTCAATTAACTTATCAAATGCTTGCACGCTTAATTGCTCATCGGTGTCTATCATTAGCAACCAATCAGATTTTGTGTTATCTAAAAAGGTTGCAACTACACGATTGCGTAACTTACTTAATAAACCAGATCCTTCGATTCTTATAAATGGACCTAATCTAGAACTTCTAGCTTGTGTCAATTGAATCATTGTATATGCCCAAGCAGCATTAACTGAACCTGGATCACATGCTCCAATTGAAACTGTATGTGCTGATTTCATGCTTTCCCCCGTTTAAAGGTGTAGAGCCGATAAGTCGGGGGAGTCTTACCGGCTCTACACTATTGTTCTAAGCTTTGCTTAGAATGTTGGAGCTACCAAACCGGTGCCTGAGATAATCGAGGCAGCTAGAGGGTAACGACCTGCTGAAAACGCTGCATAGCCATAGACAACGGACTTAATTGTCAATGTGCTTGCACCAGTTGCATCAAAGTTAAGCGCAAATGGTGATCCTGTCTGCTCCCAAAGGTGCATTTCAGGTGCTGCAACGCAATAGATTTTGTCCTGATTTGTTGCTGCGCCGAAAGTTGTTCCAACGCTTGCATCAGTAACAATTGGTAGACCCATCAATGAGTAACCTGAGTTACCGTATGATGAAGCTCCTGCGCCTGCTGCCATTGTGTTTACTGGTCCGCTTGCGTTTGGAACTACCAAAGGACGGTTTTGTGAATCAACTGCAGCTAGTAGATAAGCTAGGCGGCGTGGGTGCATGACCCAATGTGTTGGATTCTGAAACGCGTTTGTCTGGATTTGCTGTACTGCATCAGCGAGCTTTGGATACAGAAGTTGAACTGTAGGAGCTGTTGATGTATAAGTGATTGCATTTCCACCTGAACCATCAAGACCAAGAATTGTGCCAGATGTACCAGCACCATTGATGCATTGATTGTCAAGTGTTGTGTGCCATGAACGAATTAGGTCTGCAAGAATAAATGTATCAATTCCTGTACCGCGCTCGATTGCTTGGCGAGATATGTCTTGCTGTCCTGCAATTGTACGCACGTTAATAGTGAGTAGTGTATCATCAGCATCAGTTTCTGAAACAGCAGAGTTTTCTGTTGCTTGAACTGCAGTTGATGTACCTGTTGTCATGCGGCTGATGTTTAATGTCATTCCGCTTGCAGGTAGTACGTGCTTGTTTGTTGCAGCATCCAAAAATGGACGACCAGCACGTGCAAGTGGTGCAGCTAGATCTGTAAGGTATTGTGGTACAACCAAACCTTCAAACGCAGCTGTTCCAACATCGCGACGCTCAATTGCTTCTTCTTTCATGTGACGAGCAAGACGCTCGTTTGCACTGAAATCATTCTTAAATGATGCGTTATATGCATCTTTTACGAATGAAGCATCAGAGTTTACTGAATAAGTGCGAGGTTCAGAGATGACGCGTGCGCCACCTGCTGGAGTTGCAACTGGTGCAACTGCTGCACGTACTTCTGCAGCCTTAGCGTCTGCATCAGCTTGTGTCTTTAGTTTTTCGATTTTTGTATCGAGTGAACGTGACTCTTCTACAAGAGCGTCAACCTTCTCGGTCTCCTCTGCAGTTAGATCTGTA
>Ga0315903_10012096_pt1 | contig 10092 bp, 8 predicted proteins | sample LakEriMetagenome_7_FD_203524 | JGI IMG/M metagenome (GOLD analysis project Ga0315903, IMG submission 203524) | Freshwater fungal communities from buoy surface, Lake Erie, Ohio, United States - Buoy 2 MA119 | ecosystem: Environmental > Aquatic > Freshwater > Lake | place: USA: Lake Erie, Ohio... | reverse complement strand
CCGACCCCGCGGTGCGCCTCGCGCTCTGGAACGGCGGCAGCGCCGCGATCGCGGCCTCCGACGACCCGATGATCAAGCTCGCACGCGAGGTCGACGCGCCTGCGCGCGCCCTTCGCAAGCGCTACGACGACGAGGTGCAGGCGCCGATCGCGGCCGCGGAGGAGAAGATCGCCCGCGCCCGCTTCAAGGTCTACGGCACGGAGGTCTACCCGGATGCGACCTTCACGCTGCGCCTGAACTACGGCACCGTGCAGGGCTGGACCGAGCGCGGTACGCCCGTCGAGCCCTACACGCAGCTCGGTCGCGCGTTCGAGCGTGCCACGGGCCAGCCGCCGTTCCAGATCCCGGCGTCCTGGGAACGCGTGCGCGCCAAGCTCGACATGACGACGCGCGTCAACCTCACCTCCAACAACGACATCATCGGCGGCAACTCGGGCAGCCCGCTGCTCAACGCCCGCGGCGAGGTGGTGGGCCTCATCTTCGACGGCAACATCCACTCGATCTCGGGGTCGTACTGGTTCGATGCCGAGAAGAACCGCTCGGTGTCGGTGCACCCGGCGTTCATGCGCGAGGCGCTGCGCACGGTGTACGACGCGCCGGCGCTCCTGAAGGAACTCGGCTACAAGTGATCTGACCGACCCCGGAGCGTCGCGGTTCTCAGAACGCGAACAGCGACGCCTCCGGGGCGTTCTTCACGACCCACCAGAGCAGCGCGCCGAGCGCTGCGGCGATCCCGACGGCCAGCAGCGTGCGTGACGAGCCGATGTCCGACGCGCCCGGCGGCAGCAGGTCGCCCGGCTTGCGACCGGTGATCATCGGCAGGATCAGGTTCTCGCGCCGTACCCAGAGGTAGAACAGCGCGGCCGCGACATGCACCGCGACCGCGGCGACGATGACGTCGAACAGCTTTTCATGCAGCGACGTCAGGCGGTCGCTGGTCTCCCCGGTCACATAGCCGAAGAGCGGACCCGTCGACATGATCTTGTCGTTGGCGAAGAGCCCGAGCGTCGCCTGGGTGAGCAGCATCAGGAGCAGCGCGAGCACCATCAGCGCGCCGAGCGGATTGTGGCCTGCGGTGTGCCGTGCAGGATCGCCGGGCTTCGCACGGAGGTACGCAAGGATGCGGGCCGGTCCGCGGACGAAGTCGCTGAAACGGGCGTGACGGGTGCCGACGAAACCCCAGACGATGCGGGTCGCGGCGAGCAGCAGCACCGCATAACCGCAACGCACATGCCAGGCGAACCAGTCGCCCTCGAGTTCCCGCGTGAGCCAAGCGCCGCCCACCGCGAGCACGAGCCCCCAATGAATCACCCGGACCGGCAGATCCCAGACCTTGCGCGCACCCTGCTCCGCCATCTTCAGCCTCCTGCCGTGTGCCGTTGGTTGTATTCGATGAAGTAGTCGTCCGGATCCCAGAGGCTGACCGAGGTCATGACGATCTGCGTGCCGTCGGCACCGCGCACCTCGTAGCGGTGCGGCGCGGCGTGCACGCGTGCGCCGAAGGCCAGCGCCCGGCGATGCACGCCCTCGGCATCGTCGCCCTGCATCACGAACACGATGTCGCCGATGCCGAGCCGTTCACGGCGCGGTGGCGGCGGCAGCGCCGGCGAAGTGAACTGCAGCAAGCCGATCTTGGCGACCACCGGGTCGGAGGCCTCCATGATCACGAGATGCGTCTCGTCGCCCTTCTTTCCGGCGGCGAGCCCGACGCCGGACAGCGTGATGCGGTCGTCGTACCAGGTGCGCATGCCGAGCACATCACGGTAGAAGGCGCGCGAGCGCTCCACATCCCTGACGATCAGCGTCGTGCGCTTGACCATGGTGGTCATGGGGTCCTGGGACATCCTTCGCTACCTCTCCGGCGCGGCCGCTCAGCGCGTTCGCGCGATCAACACCATGGACGCGGCGGCCATCAACGCGGCGGGCAGCCACGCGAGCAAGGCGGGGTTCCCGCCGTACACCACCGCCCCGCTCTCGATCATCTGCTGCAACAGGAAGAACAGGATGCCGAGCACGAGACCCACGCCGATGCGCGCGCCGGCCCCGGCCGCGCGCAGCGAACCGAACACGAACGGCAGCGCCAGCAGCACCGCGAACCCCGCCGCGACCGTACGGGCGATACGCGAATGGAACGCGAACACGGGCTCGCGGGCGTCGAGGCCGTTCGACTCGAGGTGGCGGATCATCCGCCAGAGCGAGGCCGACGGCAGCTGGCCGGGCGCGGTCGCCGCGATGCCGAGGAAGGCTGCGCCGACATTGCTCTCCAAGGTGCGCCCCGGCGCGCGCGTCGCGATCGCACGGTCGCCCTCGAAGCGGGTCTCGGCGTACTGCTCGAGCCGCCAGGAGCCCTTCCTGCCGTCGCCGTCCTCGCGTGCCGTCGCCGCGCGACCCAGAGCCTGCAAGCGGTTGTCGGGACCGATCTCGTAGACCATCATGCCGCCGAACTGCGAGTCGCCCGTCTGGCGTTCGACGTTGACGATCAAGGACCCGTCGCGCACCCAGGCGTCTCCGGACCCGGCGAAGCTGACGTTCGAGAACTTGGCGAACGCCTTCTGCTGGCGCGCCATCTGCTGCATCGGCGGTGCGAGCCAATCGCCGAGGGCCGCCCCCAGCACGAGCAGGACGAGGCCGGCGAACGCGACGCCGCGCGCGATGCGCCACACCGACATGCCGGCGGCACGCATCACCGTGAGCTCGCTGCCGCGCGCCAACGTGCCGAGCCCCAGCAGCGAGCCGATCAGGGCGCTGATGGGCAGCAGCTCCCAGGCCTGCTGCGGCAGGTTCAGGCCGACGAACGCAAGCGCCTTCATCGCGGTGTAGTCGCCGACGCCGATGTCGTCCTGCTGGCCGAGCAGCAGGAACAGCGCACCGAGGCTCAGCAGCACGGTCATCACGAGCAGCACTCCGCCGAGCACGGCGCGCATCACATAGCGGTCGATGCGGTTCATGCGGGCACCAGCCGGTCGCGATGGCGCCAGCGCGAGAGGTATGCCGGACCGAACAGCACCGCGAGCGTCGCGAGGACGACGATCGCGTGCACCCACCAGAGCCCCGCCCAGGCCGGCACCGTGCCGCGCTCGATCCAGACCCGGGTGGCCGAAGCGAGGCTGAAGTAGACGAAATAGACCGCGATGGCGATCCAGAGCCGCGCGTAACGGCCTTGCCGCGGTCGCAGCCGTGCCATCGGCACCGCGAGCAACGCCAGCACGAACACCATCACCGGCAGGCCGATGCGCCACGCAAGCTCGGCGCGCGATTCGAGGTCGCCACGGGCCGCGAGCTGCGAAGTCGGCACCGACTCGATGTCGACGCGCCCGGATCCGGGATCCGGCAGCCGTACCGGGATGACGTTCTCCTGGAAGCGGACGCGACGGAACTCGGCCGACCCCGGACGCCCCTCGTAACGCTCGCCGTCGAGCAGCGTGATCGTGTGCAGCGTGCCGTCCGGCGAGATCTCGTGGCGGGCGCGGTCGGCGAGCGCGATCTCGTAGACGCCGTCCCGCACCCGCTTCACGAACACCTTCTCCAGAGTCCCGTCGGCGCCCTCGGACTGGGCGTAGAACACCGCAGAACCGCCGCCGAAGCTGCGGAACTTGCCGGCCGCGATGGGCGCGAACTCGCCGGCCCGCAGCGCCTCGCTGCGCAGCTGTTGGACCCCGCGCGCCGCTTCCGGCTGCGCCCGCAGCGAAAGCCAGGCGACGCCCCCGGCGACCAGCAGGGCGAGCAGCGCGATCGGCGCATAGATGCGCCAGGGCGACACGCCGCAGGCGACCACCGCGGTCATCTCGCTGTCGTGGTAAAGGCGGCCGAGCGCGAGCATGACGCCGAGCAGCAGGCCCACGGGCAGCAGCACCGCGAGGTTGCGGACGGTGCCGAGGCCGACGAGGTGCAGGACGACCTCGCGGGGGAAGCCGCCCTCCGCGGCCCGGGCCAGCACCGAGGCCAGCTGGTTCGTCAGCAGCACCACGAGCAGCACCGTCGTCACCGCCAACCAGGCGAAGACGATCTCGCGCAAGAGGTATCGGGACAGGATCCGCGCCAAAGTCCGACCTCGCGGTGAAGACGCCCGTAAAAACGCTAGAATAGCAGGTCGTTGATACCCCTTTCCGGAGCGCTCCCATGCAGATCGACATCTTCACCGGCAACCTCTCGCAGCGCGAGGCCGACTGCCTCGTCGTCGGCGTGCACGATGGCGGTGTGCTGTGCGATGCGGCGGCGGCGCTCGACAAGCGAGCGGGCGGCGCGATCAGCCGCTTCCTCAAGCGCGGCGACTTCCCGGGCCGTCTCGCCGAGACGCTGCTGCTGCCGGCCTCGCCGCGCCTCAAGGCCACGCGCATCCTGCTGGTCGGCCAGGGCAACGCGGCCGTCACGCGCCGCAACTGGCGCCGCGCACTGGTGGCCGCGGTCGGCGCGCTGTCGCGCACCCGCTGCGCGAGCGCTGCGGTCGCCCTCACCCGCCCCGAGGCCCGCGAGCTCGACGACTACCTCTTCGGTCGTTCGGCCGCGGAGGCCATCCACGCCGCGCTCTACCGGGTCAACGACCTCAAGTCCGGTGCGAAGCCTGCAGCGCCCGCCCTCGCCCGCATCGCCCTCGGTCCGGTGCGCCCGGCGCGCGCCGCCGCCGCCCGCCGCGGCGTCGTCCACGGTCAGGCCTCGGGCGCCGGCGCCCGCGTCATGCGCGACCTCGCGAACCTCCCGGGCAACGTCTGCACCCCGACCTATCTCGCCGAGCAGGCCCGCGCCCTCGCCGCGCGCCACCCCTCGCTGCGGGTCCGCGTCCTCGAAGAGGCCGACATCCGCGCCGAGAAGATGGGCTGCTTCCTCGCCGTCACGCAGGGCAGCGAACAGCCGCCGAAGTTCATCGTGCTCGAGCACAAGGCCAAGCGCGGCCCGCGTGCACCCGTCGTGCTCGTCGGCAAGGGCATCACCTTCGACACCGGCGGCATCTCGCTCAAGGATCCCGGCGCGATGGACGAGATGAAGTTCGACATGTCGGGCGCCGCCGCCGTGCTCGGCGCGATGTCCGTCGTCGCCGCGCTCGACCTGCCGCTCAACGTGGTCGGCCTCGTGCCCACCTGCGAGAACATGCCGAGCGGCCGCGCCATCAAGCCGGGGGACATCGTCACCAGCGCCGCCGGCCTCACCGTCGAGATCCTGAACACCGACGCCGAAGGCCGCCTGATCCTCTGCGACGCGCTGCACTACGCCCGTCGCTACAAGCCGCAGGCCGTGGTCGACCTCGCGACCCTCACCGGCGCCTGCGTCATCGCGCTCGGCATCCACCACAGCGGCGTGATGGCCAACGACGACGCGCTCGCCCGCGAACTGGTCGACTCCGGCCTGCGCGCCGACGACCGCGCCTGGCAGCTGCCGCTCACCGAGGAGTACGGTGAGCAGCTCAAGAGCAACTTCGCCGACCTCGCCAACGTCGCCGGCCGCGACGGCGGCGCCATCACGGCGGGCGCCTTCCTCGGCCGCTTCACGAAGGGCCTGCGTTGGGCGCACATGGACATCGCCGGGTCCGCCTATGTCGGCGGCGCCGGCAAGGGCAGCACCGGCCGCCCCGTCGCGCTGCTGACCGATTTCCTGCTGCGCCGCGCCGGCCGCTGACCCTAAGGCGCTGACGACCATGGACAAGGTCTACTCGCCGGCCGACATCGAGCAGCGCCTCTACGCGCGTTGGGAGGCCTCCGGGCTGTTCGCGCCGCCGCGCGAGGGCGCGGGCTACTGCATCGTCATCCCGCCGCCCAACGTCACGGGCACGCTGCACATGGGGCACGCGTTCCAGGACACCATCATGGACGCCCTCACCCGCTACCACCGCATGCGCGGCGAAGCGGCGCTGTGGCAACCGGGCACCGACCACGCGGGCATCGCCACGCAGATGGTGGTCGAGCGCCAACTCGAGGGTGAAGGGCTCACCCGCACCGGTCTCGGCCGCGATGCGTTCATCGAGCGGGTCTGGAAGTGGAAGGGCGAGTCCGGCGGCACCATCGCCCGCCAGATGCGCCGCCTCGGCGCGTCGGTCGATTGGTCGCGCGACCGCTTCACCATGGACGAGGGCCTCTCGCGCACGGTCACCGAAGTGTTCGTGCGGCTCTACGAGGAAGGCCTCATCTACCGCGGCAAGCGGCTCGTCAACTGGGATCCTGTCCTGCAGACCGCGGTCTCCGACCTCGAGGTGCTCAACACCGAAGAAGACGGGTCGCTCTGGCATCTGCGCTATCCGCTCGCCGATGGCAGCGGGCACCTCGTCGTCGCCACCACGCGCCCCGAGACCATGCTCGGCGACGTCGCGGTCGCCGTCGCCCCGGGCGACGAGCGTTACGCGGCGCTGGTCGGCAGGACGCTGCGCCTGCCCCTCGCGGACCGCGAGATACCGGTCATCGCCGACAGCTACGTGGACCCGGAGTTCGGCTCCGGCTGCGTCAAGATCACGCCGGCGCACGACTTCAACGACCACGAGGTCGGCGAGCGCCACGGCCTGCCCCGCATCAACGTCTTCACGCCCGACGCGCGCATGAACGACGAGGTGCCCGAGCGCTTCCGCGGCCTAGACCGCTTCGAGGCGCGCAAGCGCGTGGTCGCGGAACTCGAGGCGGCGGGACTGCTGGAGCGCATCGATCCGCACAAGCTCATGGTGCCGCGCGGCGACCGCTCCGGCGCCGTCATCGAGCCCTATCTCACGGACCAGTGGTACGTCCGCATCGAGCCGCTCGCCCAGCCCGCCATCGCCGCGGTCGAGGACGGCTCGATCCGCTTCGTCCCGGAGAACTGGTCGCGCACCTACTTCGAGTGGATGCGCAACATCAAGGACTGGTGCATCAGCCGCCAGCTCTGGTGGGGCCACCGCATCCCCGCCTGGTACGACGCCGAAGGCAAACTCTACGTCGGCCGTACCGAGGACGAGGTCCGGGCCGCCCATGGGCTCGCGCCCGCCGTCGCGCTGCGCCAGGACGAGGACGTGCTCGACACCTGGTTCTCCTCGGCGTTGTGGCCGTTCTCCACCCTCGGCTGGCCCGACGATACGGCCACGCTCAAGCGTTTCTATCCCACCGCGGTGCTCGTGACAGGCTTCGACATCATCTTCTTCTGGGTCGCCCGGATGATCATGATGGGCCTCAAGTTCACGGGCGAGGTCCCGTTCCGCGAGGTGTATGTCCACGGCCTGATCCGCGACTCGGAAGGCCAGAAGATGTCGAAGTCCAAGGGCAACGTCATCGACCCCCTCGACATCGTCGACGGCATCGCGCTCGAGGATCTGGTGCGCAAGCGGACCACCGGCCTCATGCAGCCCCGGCTCGCGCCCGCCATCGAGAAAGCGACGCGCAAGGCCTTCCCGCAGGGCATCGAAGCGCACGGCACCGACGCGCTGCGGCTCACGTTCGCGGCGCTCGCGACGCAGAGCGCCGACCTGCGCTTCGACCTCGCGCGCGTCGGCGGCTACCGCAACTTCTGCAACAAGCTCTGGAACGCGTCGCGCTTCGTGCTGATGACGCTCGAGGACGCCGAGGGTCGCCCCGTCGATCCGGAACTCATGACGGGGGCCGTGAAGCCCGGCGTCGCTGAGCGTTGGATCCAGTCGCGGCTCGGCAAGGTCATCGCCGAGGTCGAGGCCGGTTTCGCCGACTACCGCTTCGATTTCGCCGCGACGGCGCTCTACGAGTTCACCTGGTACGAGTTCTGCGACTGGTACCTCGAGCTCACCAAGCCCGTGCTGCAGGACCCGGAGGCCGATCCCGCGGCCCAGCGCGCCGCACGGCGCACCCTGCTGACCACTCTTGAGACGCTCCTCCGTGCGTGGCAGCCGCTGATGCCCTTCATCACGGAGGAGATCTGGCAGCGTGTCGCACCGCTCGCGGGACGCGCGGGATCTCCCGGCGGCACCATCATGACCGCGCGCTGGCCGGGCAGCGATGACACGATGGCCGCACTCGGACACGACCCGGCCGCGGAGGCCGACGTCGCCTGGATCAAGTCCTTCACGCTCGGCATCCGCCAGATCCGCGGCGAGATGGACATCAGCCCGGCGCGCAAGCTGCCGCTGCTGCTCGAGAACGCTTCCGCCGTCGACCGCGCCCGGCTTGCCGCGCACGGCGCCTATCTGTCGCGGCTCGCCGGGCTCGAGAGCTGGCGCATCCTCGAAGCCGGCGAGGCTGCGCCGCCCGCCGCGCTCGCGACCGTCGGCGAGTTGCGCGCGCTGGTGCCGATGGCGGGGCTCATCGACCCGCAGGCCGAGCTCACCCGCCTCGCCAAACGCGTCCAGAAACTGCGCGAGGAGATCGCCCGCGCCGAGGCCAAGCTCGGCAACGCGAACTTCGTCGCCAACGCGCCGCCGGAGGTCGTGGTGCAGGAACGCGAGCGGCTCGCCGACTTCGGTCGCACGCTCGAGAGCCTCGAGGCGCAGTCGGCGCGCGTGCGCCAGCTGCTCTGACCACCGGAGGGACCTTGGGCCGCATCCTGTTGCTGGCGGCGTTGGTCCTGCTCGTGGTGTGGCTGCTGCGCGGCCGCGCGTGGGGGCGCAAGCGTCGATCGGGCACCGACGGTGACCCCGTAGCGCACGGGACGGCCTCAGCGAGCCGCTCAGGGGTGCGGGGCGACCCTACCCTGCCCCGAGACCGACGCGTGCTGCTGCAGGCCCGTGTGGGCCTCTGGCGCGCGCTGCCGCCAGAACTGCAGGACAGGCTGCTGCCGCGGATCGAGGAGTTCCTCGCCCGCGTGCCGTTCATGGGTGCAGGCGGGCTCACGGTCACCGAGGACATGCGCACCGTCATCGCCGCGCAGGCCTGTCTCGTCACCCTCGGCGGCGATGAGGCCGGCTTCGAGGCCCTGCATGGGGTCACGCTGCATCCGGACGAGTTCGTCGTCGAAGAGGCGGACGAGGACGAGGAGACCGGCGTCGTCACCGAGGGCTGGCGGACGCTGTCCGGGCAGTCGGTGGACGGCGAACGCATCGTGCTCTCGTGGCGCGACGTCGAGGAAGCGGAGCACCGCGACGACGGCTACAACGTCGTCATCCACGAGTTCACGCATTTCCTCGACCAGACCCGTCCCGGCGGCGATCCGGCGGCGCACAAGGCGCTGGAAGCGGCGCACGCCGAGCTCTGCGATGCGGTGGACCGCGGCGAGGAGACGCTGCTCGACCCCTACGGCGCGGAGGACCTCACGGAGTTCCTGGCCGTGTCGGCCGAGATGTTCTTCTCGCTGCCGCATCAACTGAAGGCGCGGCATCCGGCGCTCTACGACCTGCTGCGGGTGTCGTTCGCGCTCGATCCGGCGTCGTGGCCGGGCGACCCGGCGCGTACCGCCGCCTAGCGACGGACCGAACCGGCGAGCGGGCGGCTCAGCGGCCCATCATCAGCCGATCATCGGCCGGCGATCATTCTTTGTAGAGCGACGGATGCTTCGCCATCTCGGCACGGTAGAACGCCCGCAGCTTGCGCTCGTCGGCCTCGGCATCGCCGGTCGGCTGCACGGCCGGTCCGAACCGCACGCAGCGCGCCTTGAAGTCGATCGCCGCCGGCACGATGGGCACCCCGGCCGCGAGCGCGATGCGGTGGTAACCGCGCTTCCACTCCTCGACGCGGCTGCGCGTGCCCTCGGGCGTGATCACGAGGATCTTGCCGCGCGGCGATGAGAACGCCTCGATGCAGGCCTCGACCATGTTGCCGGGCTTGCTGCGGTCGACCGGGATGCCGCCGAAGTGACGCCCCAAGGGTCCGAACGGCCCGGCGAGCGCCGTGTGCTTGGCGAGCCAGCTCGCATCCATCTGCATCGCGAGATAGGCGAGGAAGCCCATCACGAAGTCCCAGTTCGAGGTGTGCGGTGCGACGATGAGCACGCACTTCGGCTCGGTCGGCATCGGCGGCTCGATGCGCCAGCCGGCGAGCCACAGACCCGTGACGCCCACCCAGCGCCGCCAACGGCTCCTCACCTGCGGCACGCCCGGCGGGAGATGGGGGAAATGGGATGCGATGCTCATGGGATGGGTCCGTCGTCGAAGCGGGGTCAGAGGCGCGGCGGCTCGGGCACGCGCCAGAGGATCAGCCCGCCGAGCACGAACAGAACGACCAACGAGGTGATCGAGAGCCG
>Ga0315903_10012093_pt1 | contig 10093 bp, 10 predicted proteins | sample LakEriMetagenome_7_FD_203524 | JGI IMG/M metagenome (GOLD analysis project Ga0315903, IMG submission 203524) | Freshwater fungal communities from buoy surface, Lake Erie, Ohio, United States - Buoy 2 MA119 | ecosystem: Environmental > Aquatic > Freshwater > Lake | place: USA: Lake Erie, Ohio... | reverse complement strand
GCGCTAGGAAGATTCCTGGCAGAAGGAGCACGTGCACGGTGTAAATCCGTGGAATGAAGAGTTCGCCTGGGAAATCGCCACCAAAGGCAAAGAACGCAAGGTACGTTCCAATCACCGGAATTGCTTGAATGATTGCTTCTGCGATTCGAATTCCTGTGCCGGAGAGAAGATCATCGGGAAGTGAATAGCCTAGGAAGCCCTCAACGATTCCTAACGTAAGCAGAGCAACGCCGAAAATCCAGTTAAGTTCACGAGGTTTACGGAATGCGCCAGTGAAAAAGACGCGCATCAAGTGCGCAACCATTGCGGCGAGAAAGAGCAGCGCAGCCCAGTGGTGAACTTGGCGCATTAACAAACCGCCGCGTACATCAAAGGAGATGTTGAGCGTGGATTCGTAAGCAGCAGACATCTTCACACCGTTTAGTGGAAGGTATGAGCCGTTGTACACCAACTCTTCTTGGGAAGGGACGAACCAGAACGTTAAGAAGGTTCCTGAGAGCAAGAGAATGATGAACGAATAGAGCGCAATTTCACCCAACATAAAGGACCAGTGATCAGGAAATACTTTTTGTAAATTCTTCTTCACCCATTTAGCAGCACCGGTGCGCTCGTCAATGAAATTTGCTACACCACCTGCGATTTTCTCGCGACGCGTGATCATATGTTTCGCTCCCAGAAGCTCGGTCCGACCGGTTCGTTAAATGGTGCCGCTGCAACGAGGTATCCCTCGCCATCGACGGTGATGGCCAATTGTGGCAGAGGGCGCGCAGCGGGGCCAAAGATAACTTTGGCACCAGTTGGCACATCGAATGTCGATTGATGACATGGGCAAAGCAGATGTTTTGTCTGTTGTTCGTAGAGGGCAACAGGGCAACCCATATGCGAACAGATTTTAGAGAAGGCGATGATGCCTTCGTGCGTCCACGACATTCGCTCTTCCGAGAGTTTGAGCTCTGCCGGGCGCACGCGAATCAAAATGGCGGCATCTTTGGCGATGTCTGAGAGCTTGCGATGTTCTGGGTCGTCGATTTGGGGGAGGACGTGAGCGATCGCGCCAACTTCGAGATCCTCTGGTCGGATTGGTCGATTTCCGGGATCGGTAACGATGCGCACCCCGGTGTCCCAAGTGGTTTTCAAAAGTCTTTGCTCTGGAAGTGGTCCTAAATCGCGGAGCAGAATTATTGGTGAGAGTCCGACAAGCCCCAGAGCAAGTCCGAGACTTCTTTTGATCATCGAACGGCGACCAAGTTGAACTTTTCCTGCCTCTGCTTTCACTGTTGCAACAAAGGAAGCTCGATCTTCATCGCTGGAGCGCATTTCGTGACGCTGTGCGATCACCTCTTCATCTGGCATCAAAGTTTTTGCCCAATGGACAGCGCCAGCACCAATGAAGAAGAGCGCGAAACCTAACCCGGCACCGATACCGAGGTTGTGCGCATTGATATTTCCAAAAAGTGGCAAGAAGACAAAGAGGTCGGTAGGAATCCAGATGAATGAATAGATAAAGAGCAGAGTTCCGGCAGTGGACAAGAGAAAGAGGATCGAGACCTGACGTTCCGCGCGCTTCTCAGCTTTCGGATCGGTATCAGCCTTGCGGTGGACATGATGAGGAAGGCCAGGATCTGCAAGTGGCTCTAGTTGATTCGACATATCTAGTACTGCTCCCTCTCTACTGCTCTCTACTGTTCTCTACTGCTTGATAAAACTTCTTCTCTGCTCAACATCTGCTTTAGCGCGCTTTCGTGGCAAGCCAGACTGCGATTGCAATTAACGCACCAATGCCTACCACCCATGCCACTAAACCTTCTGTCACCGGGCCCACTTTGCCCAGTGATGCTCCAGCAAAATTTCCTTCGCTCTCAACAGATTTGACCCACTTGATGATGGAGAGTTTCTCTTCAGGGGTGATGGCGCGATCGCCGAAGACTGGCATCGCCTGCGGTCCAGTAATCATTGCTTCGTAAATGTGTACCGGTTCAACTCCCATAAGCGTTGGTGCATATTTGCCTGCAGTGAGCGCACCACCTTGCGCTGCTGCGTTATGGCACATTGCGCAGTTGGTGCGGAAAAGCTCGCCACCTTCAGCAACATTTCCATCGCGCTCGTAATCCAATTGTTCTTCAGTAGGAATAGCAGGTCCTGGAGCCAAGCTCGCAACATATGCAGCAAGAGCAGCTATCTCTTGCGCGTTGTACACCGGCTTCTTTCGCATCGCCTGGACGCTCATATCCCCCATGGGCATTCGACCGGTGGCTACTTGGAAATCTACCGATGCTGCACCAACGCCAATCAGCGAAGGCGCAATGCTTCCACCTTCTGCGTTTAAGCCGTGGCATGAGGAGCACCCTCGGAGGAAGATGTTCTTTCCCTCTTCAATCAACGCCGAACGTGCATTGCTTGCTGTTGCATTATTTGGGGTTGCTGCAATGGAGTAAATGCCGCCGATAAGAAAGAGGCCGACAACTAAGAGAGCAGGAGCCATGGCGCGATGACGTCTCTTGCCAGTGAGCCATCTAAAGAGTGACATGAAGTCGACGCTGCCTTTCCTGTTATATCTCGTGAACTATTTGACCAAGTAAATCGATGCGAAAAGGGCAATCCATACAACGTCAACGAAGTGCCAGTAGTACGAGACCACGATTGCCGTGGTTGCTTGTTTGTGGCCGAAGGTGCGTGCATAGCTTGTCCGGATTAAAACGATGAGAAAGGCCAACAAGCCCCCAGTGACGTGCAGGCCGTGGAAGCCAGTGGTGATGTAGAAGACCGAACCGTAGGCATTACTGCTTAGCGAAATACCTTCCATCACAAGATGGGCATACTCGTAAACCTGACCTGCGATAAAAAATGCTCCCATGAGAAAGGTGAGGGCAAACCATTCGCGCATTCCCCATGTTGAGATATTTCGAAGCTTGCCGGTTCGGCGCGCTTGAAAACGTTCTGCAGCAAATACTCCGAACTGACAAGTCACCGAGCTCAGGACAAGAACTGTTGTGTTCAATGAAGAGAATGGGATGGCCAGGAGATCGGTATTTGCTTTCCAAATTTCGGGGCCTTGCACCGACCTGGTCGTGAAGTACATCGCAAAGAGCGCTGCAAAGAACATCAATTCACTGGAGAGCCAGACGATGGTTCCAACAGCCACCAAGTTGGGGCGGGATGAACTAGCGTGATAGGAATCCTGGTGCTGGGCGGTAGCGGACATGGCCTGATTATTCCCGATTTTCCGCGGGGATAGAGAGTTTTTGGCCGCTCGAGAGGGGGTCAAATTGGGGTGAATCTCATCACGCGAGCAGGTCGCAAGGATTGCAGGCGTGGGCTCGGGCTTTAGCGCTCACACCCTCCATTAGGCTAGGGATATGGCAAACGAAATCGTTCTGGTCTATTCGGATAATTCGCTGGTCCGCGCAGCTATCAAGCGGGCGATTACCCCTTCACCAAGCCCCGAGAGCGCCCCGATCACGATTAAGGAGTTCGCCACCGCCGATGCGCTCCGAGGATATTTCGATGACAAGGGCCAGGCAGCTCTTGTGATCGTTGATGGCGAAGCCACCCCTGAAGGCGGGCTCGGCTTAGCCCGACAACTCAAGGATGAGATTTACCAAGCGCCCCCGATCGTGGGCATTATCGCCCGAGAGGCAGATCGGTGGCTTGCCACATGGGCGCGCGTTGACGCTATCGCCTTTCATCCGATTGACCCGCGCGCCCTCGCTCGCGAAGTAGCGGTTTTACTCACGCAAAAGACGGTCGTTTCGAGCGCGAGCTCACAGCCATCTCATTAGAGCTGATTTCACAATGGCCAGTAATTCTCATGACAGCTGGAACCATGCGCTCGCCGAACTAGCCCTCAATCACGATCTTTTGCGCTCGGACAGTCGAGCGGTGATGGAGGAGATTCTCGGCGGCAATCGTGCTCCGGAAGAGATTGCGGAATTTTTGGCGCTTCACACACGTAAGGGTGGAACCGCAATTGAAGTATCAGGTTTTATTGAAGCGATGTACGCGCATGCGGCGCCGATATCCATCACAGATCGAGCAGTCGACACAGTAGGAACTGGGGGAGATGGATTTCATACCATCAACATTTCTACGACATCTGCAATTGTGGCGGCAAGCGCCGGTGCTCGCGTCGTTAAGCATGGCAATCGAGCGGCAACGTCAAAATCCGGCGCAGCTGATGTGCTTGAAGCGCTGGGAATCAGAATTGAACTAAATGGTTCGCAAGTTGCGCAGTTAGTTGAAGAGATTGGATTGGGTTTCTGTTTTGCGCCGATGTTTCATAGCGCGATGCGTCATGCAGGACCTGCCCGTAAATCTTTGGGATATCCCACCATTTTTAACATTCTAGGACCGCTTTCAAATCCTGCTCAACCAAATGCATACGCAATCGGTGTAGCAAAAGCTGAGATGTTTCCCATTGTTGCTGAGGTACTTCGATCGCGGGGAGCTGATGCATTGGTTTTTCGTGGCGATGATGGACTTGACGAGATTAGTCTTTCAGCGCCAACTCAAATATACGTGATTGGTTCCGGGAGAGTTAAGCAGGATGAAATAGATCCGCAGGAATGGGGGATAGCTCGAAGTCCGATCGAAGCGCTTCGGGGTGGTAGCGCTCAAGAGAACGCTGAACACCTGCGTGCGATTCTTAACGGACGTGCCGGGGCAATGCGGGATGTGGTGTTGCTCAACGCTGCCGCAGCGATTATCGCGTTTGAAGGCTTCACTGAGGATGTGATGGCTGAAAATATTTCAGAACGATTTACCACTGCTCTTGAAAAAGCAGGAGCAGCTATCGATTCCGGGGCCGCTAGCGCGCTGCTGGAAAGTTGGATTGAACGTTCTCATCAGGTTTAGCGAGGGATTCGACTTTATGTTTGTGAAAAGCGGCTCCGAAAGTTGGCAATTTCCACTCTCCTGAGATGAATAATGGTCGCGCTTGCTGGTCGGATGCCCATCGCATGAGCATCTCTACCTCTTCAGGGGTCGCACGTGGGAATAGGGCAACGCTCTCAACTGGAAGCTGTGCAGCTAGGGTGAATGAATCCACCGCCGAGGCAATCTCGCGCACAGAGCTCACCGTTAAGGAACGCTCGAGCGCACCGCGACGAATGTGCGCAATCTCAATCTCGGAATTCTGATCGGAGAACTTAGCAACAATTAAATCTTCGAGAGCAGAGAAAGATTTGAGGTGTTCGCTCCGTGAAAATCCGCGCAAGTATGCCGTGAGTTGGTTTCGCACCTCGGCTGCTTCTTCAAAACGTTCTTCGCGCGAGAGTTGTGAAATTCTCTCAAAATGGTGCGTAACAACTTCGCCAGCTTGACTCGTGAGATGTCGGGATACCTGCAACGTTACTTCGTTGTAATTTTCTTCATTGGTTGCACCAATGCAGGGCGCAGAACATTTCTTAAGATCATAGAGAAGGCAGGCGCTGGCTTTTTTGATAGAGGCGGAGGTGATTCGAGGTGTGCATTGCCTAATAGTTGTGGCGCTATGTAGCGCTTGACGAGCAAGATCAGCATCGAAACGTCCACCAAAGGGGCCAATTACTTGGCTATCCAGGGAAATCTTCTCGTGTCCTTTTGAGACAGCCAGTCGGGGGAATTTCTCTTCAGTTAGCGAGAGCCAAAGAGTGCGCTCTTGAAATCGCGACCGACGGTTGTAGCGAGGGGAATGTACGCGAATTAGCCGCAGCTCACGCACCTGGGCATCAATCAACGTCGGTGTTGGTAAGGCCTCTATCCGTGCTGTTAAGGAAATCATTTCGCGCATGCGTGATCGCGTTTCGGAGGCAGAGAAGTAAGTAAGTACCCGTTTTCGAATGTTCTTTGAGATGCCTATGTACAACGGTTTATCGTCGCTATCGCGAAAAATGTAGAGCCCTATCGAGTTGGGAAGGTTATCAGCGAGTTTTCGCTTGCCTCGTTCGCTCTCGCTCAGCGGATGAGAAAAATTCTGCAACTCTTGAAGGGTTTCTACGCCAACATTGCCAAGCCGCTCCAGGAGGTGATGGAAGATGTGCACGGTTGCTCGGGCATCATCAAGAGCACGGTGGGTGGGTGGTTCTTCGAGACCAAAATATTGTGCAAGCGTTCCCAACTTCACATTTGGTGTTTCATCTTTAGCAAGTGTTTTTCGAGCAATCTTTACTGTATCGAGGACGCGAAAACTGGGCCACGAATAGGAGTAGCTTTCTGCGGCAGCTTTGAGGAATCCGATATCAAAAGGCGCGTTGTGTGCGATGAGAATTGTTTCATCCGAAGAACCGCAAAATTCCAAAAACCCTGGTAGCACTTCGCTAAAGAGTGGGGCAGGTGCCACCATCGCATCAGTAATTCCGGTGAGCACCGTGATGAAGGGTGGAATGGGCGAACCAGGATTGACGAGCGTATGAAATTCACCGAGTACTTCACCACCTCGAATTTTCACCGCGCCAATCTCGGTGATCGTGGCGCCTGCGTTAGGAGAGGTGCCGGTGGTTTCAAGATCTACTACTACGAATGTGCCCAAGCGCAGCGGAAGGGGAATGTCATCGAGGGTAGGCGCAAGCGCGGAGGCGGGTACTGGCTTAGCGCTTGCTCTCATGATGGGCTAAGCCTATGTTCTCACTCTGACATTTGGGCTGAAGCGAAAGGGGAAGTAGATGAACCAGGCGAGCGCTCCAGTTCGGTGGGGCTTCATAGGGGCAGGAATGATTGCGAAGAAGGCGCTTTATCCGGCCATCAAAAATTCATCGTGGGGTGAGATCTATGCCGTCGCGGGTAAAGATAGCGAACGTGCAAAGGCGCTTTCACCGAGCGGGCGGTTTTACACTGACTATCAGGAGTTAATTGACGACCCTAACGTTGAAGCAATCTACATTTCACTTCCAAATTCGCTCCATATTCCCTGGTCGATTAAAGCGATGCGTGCAGGCAAAGATGTGCTCTGCGAAAAGCCACTGGCTATGAATGCAAGTGAAGTTCGCGAAGCTACTGCGGTCGCTAAGGAAACCGGACGATTATTTATGGAAGCTTCCTGGAATAGATGGCATCCGCGAACAAAGAGATTGGCTGAGATAGTTCGCTCTGGAGAGATTGGAACAGTTGAACGCATCAAGACATGTTTTACCTACGATGGTTTGCCGGATGAGAACATACGAGCTCTTCCAGAGTTAGGGGGAGGAGGTCTTTATGACCTCGGACCTTATTCAGTAGCAGCACCAATCTGGTTGATGAATTTTGCACCCACTGAAATCACGAAAGCTGAGGTCGCTTGGCATCACATGGGTAGCGATGAAACGGTCCGAGTGGAATTCACAATTGGTGGCGCGAAAGCTGAATCAATTACGTCGATGAACGTCCCTTCGACTCTCTATTTCGAAGTGTTTGGTAGCGATGGTGCAGTGGTGATGGGAGGAAATGACGCTTTCAATTCTCATAATTCTCCGAGCACACTCGAGATTTACGGAAAAACTGGTAAGCGCGTGGAGAAATTCGACGCTTGTGATCCATACCAATTAATGGCAGATGATTTCGCGAAGAAGGTACGTGGTCGAAGTGATTGCTGGATTATGTCTCTTGATGAATCTCTGGTGTTCGCCGAGTTTTTTGATTCAGTTTTTTCACAATTAGCAAAGCCAAATAGATGATTCATACCTTGCGTGATGGGCGAGCGCTCGACTACATCACCAATGAAGTAACGAGCGAGACTGCGATTCTCTTTCATCACGGCACGCCCGGAGAGTGCACCCTTTGGTCGAATTGGTTGGCAGAGATTTCTGATGTGCAGGTAATAGCTGCCAGCAGACCTGGCTACGGCTTAAGTGATCGACGAAGAGCTCGCACGGTGGCCTCAGATCTGGAGGATCAAGCGGAACTTATCGAGCATTTGGGGGTACGTAAGTTCATTTCCATTGGATGGTCAGGCGGTGGACCACATGCAATCAATATGACTCGACATCCAGCATGTGCAGGTGCAATCACTCTGGCTGGCGTGGGTGAATGGGGCCATGACGATCTTGATTTCTTAGCGGGAATGGGGCCAGAGAATCACGAAGAGTTTGGCGCTGCATTAGCTGGAGAGAGCGCGATCGAAAAATGGATGGCGATAAATGCTCCTGGTTTTGCCGCTGTTACCGGCGCTGAATTGATTGCCGCTTTTGGCGGTCTCATCGGGGAAGCAGATAAAAGAGCCCTCACGCCTGAGGTAGCTGAGCATGACGCGGCCTCTTATCGACGCGCGTTACAAAAAGGTTTTTATGGTTGGCTCGATGATGATTTAGCGTTCGTGCAGAAATTTGGATTCTCGTTAAGCCAGATATCTAAGCCGGTTTTAGTCTGGCAGGGTGATGATGATTTCATGGTTCCACGGGCGCACAGTGAGTGGTTGGCTAAAAATATCCTCAGCGCGCAACTTAACTTCGTGCCTGGTCACGGACACATCTCTCTAGTCGAACAATATAGAGGAGAGATTCTCAACCAAGCCCGCAAACTTCTTGAGAATTAATTCTCAGATCGAGGTTTGATGATGATTTCCTCTGGAGCAAGGCGATGGGCGCCAAACTTATTAACGTGTGAATCCTTTGGGTAGCCAATAGCAAGGCCAGTGAGAAGTTTGTAATCTTTCGGCACATCAAATTCTTTTTTAATCACATCATCCCAAATGATGACTGCACCCTGCAGGCAGGTGCCAAGGCCTTGTGCGTGCGCAGAAAGAATTAGATTCTGCAACATCAACCCAGCATCATTTGCTGCAAATATGTGCAAACTCTTATGAATATAAATGAATAGTTCTACGGGAGCACCAAAGAATTCGTAATTTTTTCCCCACTGCTCATCGCGGGCTTTGCGATCACCGCGCTCAACGCCAATCCAGCTGTAAAGCTCTTTGCCAACGCGTTCTGCGCGTGGTTTGAGTTCGGGTACATACGGTCGGGCCATCAATCTATGACTTGTGGGCAATCCGGCGCCTGTGAGCAATAATCGAATTTTGGTGGCGATACTTCCATTGCGGAATCGAGAGAGTTTCTCCCAACGCGAGCTAAATTCGGCGCTGATTCGATTTTTGGTTTCACCTGTAGCAACACACACCTTGAAGGGACGAGTATTAGACCAGCTTGGCGCAGTCAGGGCATCTGAGATTAAGTCTTCAATCAGCTGATGGGGAATCGGAGTTGGATCAAAATCACGCGTGCTCCGGCGAGACGCTAGAAACTCTGAAAAATTTGAAGCCATCGCTTGCCATTCTCTCGCTGCCATCATCAAATCCCGCCGTTATTTTTCGTCATCAAAGCAAAAGACCAGACGTCTAAAGAGTCCAAATCCAGATGGTACCCATGGATTTTAAGAATGGTTGCTATTTGCCCTTTATGTTCTGCGGCATGCATTGCTGCCTGTGTAAGGACTAGCTCACGACTAGTTGTCGTATGGTTCCCATCATCTCCAAGAAATGTAATTTCACTATTTGGGAAATTCGCATAGGTCAGCAAAACTTCATCTAATTGAGCTAGCGCTGCTGCCGACTTGTTTGCCGCCGAATGTTCGTCTACATCCGAGAGCTCTGTCCATTCTTCGCCTGTTAGTAGATATCGATACCACTCTGCAGCGCTTAAGAAATGTGTAAGGAGTTTACCCACGGGCCATTCACCCTCTGTTGCGGATTTGAAGTAAACATCTTCGGGTAGCTGCTGAATGAGGGTGAATATTTTTTGGTTAGACCATGCCATGTGTTCAAGAGAAGTTCTCATACCAATCATGAAATGAGGTTACTTGAATTCGTGAAATTTGAGTGGACGATACTGGGATCGAACCAGTGACCCCTTCCATGTCAAGGAAGTGCGCTACCGCTGCGCCAATCGTCCAGGTATTCAGTTTTAAAACTATGGTGTTCAAGCGTTGAGGTGGGAACGGGATTTGAACCCGTGTAGCAGGATTTGCAGTCCTGAGCCTCGCCTCTCGGCCATCCCACCAAAGGTGTCCACCCACTGGTAAAACACACTCGAGCGGATGACGGGACTCGAACCCGCGACATTCACCTTGGCAAGGTGATGCGCTACCAACTGCGCTACATCCGCATTTCTGCAGGGCGAAATCTACCGCAGGGGTAGGGGGTAGGGCG
>Ga0315903_10012092_pt1 | contig 10094 bp, 11 predicted proteins | sample LakEriMetagenome_7_FD_203524 | JGI IMG/M metagenome (GOLD analysis project Ga0315903, IMG submission 203524) | Freshwater fungal communities from buoy surface, Lake Erie, Ohio, United States - Buoy 2 MA119 | ecosystem: Environmental > Aquatic > Freshwater > Lake | place: USA: Lake Erie, Ohio... | reverse complement strand
ATGCTCGCCCACCCGATTATTCCTTTCATCACCGAACAGCTGTGGCAAACGGTGGCACCGCTGTCAGGCCGGACGCTGAATCCAGCGGGCGATTCGATCATGATGCAGGCCTACCCCGAGCCGAATCTGAAAAAAATCGATACGCAATCCGAAGTCTGGATGGCGGAACTGAAATCACTGACCGATGCCTGCCGCAATCTGCGCGGCGAAATGCAACTCTCCCCTGCGCTCAAAGTACCGCTGTTTATCGAGGGCGCTGACCATGCTCGTCTGCAGGGCTTTGCGGCCTATCTGCAAGCACTAGCCAAACTCTCTGAAGTGCAAGTCGTCGATACACTACCCGAATCACCTGCTCCGGTCTCCGTGGCGGGCAACACGCGGCTGATGCTCAAGGTCGAGATCGATATCGCTGCTGAACGCGAACGACTCGGCAAGGAAGTGCTGCGCCTGGAAGGTGAAATTACCAAAGCGAACGCAAAACTGGGTAATGAGAGTTTTGTTGCACGCGCACCTGCGCAAGTGGTCGCGCAAGAAAAAGAGCGCGTACAGAATTTCAGCGCAACGCTTGAGAAATTGCGCGAACAACTGGCGAAACTAAAATAATTTATTAGGAGACAACCATGCGCATGCGAATTCTGCTACTGATCGCATTGGGACTGACACTGATATCAGCGCAAGGTGCCGACAAAGAAAATCCTGTCGGACTATGGCGCACCATTGACGACAAGTCCGGCAAGGAAAAATCGCTGGTGCGTATTTTTGAATCTAATGGTCAGCTTCAGATCACCGTTGAAAAACTCTTTCGCGAGCCCGGTGAGGAGCCGAATCCGCTGTGCGACAAATGCACGGGTGAGAAAAAAAACAAACCCGTGATTGGCATGCAGATTGGCACTGGCCTGAAAAAAGATGGTGATGTCTGGTCAGGCGGCGAGATCCTTGATCCACAAAACGGCAAGACCTATAAGTGCAAGGTGTGGCTGGAAGACAAAGGAAAAAAATTACATGTGCGGGGTTTTATTGGGGTTTCGGTGCTGGGGCGCACGCAAGTTTGGATACGGGAAGAATGAACAGTTGCTGTCGATTGCGCGAGGCAGATGGCAGCCTGATCCTAACGCCAGTCACTCAAGCTGAAAATTACGTCGAATCATTGAAAATTCAAGCGTCGTTCGCAACAATCGTTACCACAAATCACCATTAGGACTACTTTGAGGTGCCGCAACACCAAAGTGCTTGTAAGCCGCAGGTGTTGCAATACGCCCACGCGGCGTACGCTGTAAATACCCCTGCTGGATCAGATAAGGCTCGAGAACATCTTCGATGGTGTCGCGCTCTTCGCCAATCGCTGCGGCGAGATTGTCCAGACCGACCGGTCCGCCGCTGAATTTGAATAGCACCGCCTCCAACAGCTTGCGGTCCATCAGGTCAAACCCTACCGGATCAACATCCAGCATTTTCAGCGCCGCATCTGCGATCGCGCTGGTGATTTCGCCCTTGCCTTTGACTTCTGCGTAATCACGCACACGACGCAGAAGTCGGTTGGCGATACGCGGTGTGCCACGGCTGCGGCGGGCAATTTCTATCGCACCATCGCCGACGATCACGGCATTGAGCAAGGTCGCGCTGCGTGTCACGATCCGCGCCAATTCTTCCGGCGTATAAAACTCCAGTCGCGACACGATGCCGAAGCGGTCACGCAGTGGATTGGTCAGCATGCCCGCACGAGTGGTCGCTCCGACCAACGTGAAGGGTTGCAAATCCAGTCGCACCGAGCGCGCAGCCGGACCTTCGCCGATCATGATATCGATCTGATAATCCTCCAGCGCGGGATAGAGAATTTCTTCGACCACTGGCGAGAGCCGGTGAATTTCATCAATGAACAGCACGTCGTTGGCTTCGAGATTGGTCAGCAAGGCCGCGAGATCACCGGCACGTTCAAGTACCGGACCCGAGGTCTGACGCAGATTGACGCCCATTTCGCGCGCAATGATGTGCGCGAGCGTCGTTTTACCCAACCCGGGTGGACCAAACAAGAGCGTGTGATCCAATGCTTCGCCGCGATTGCGTGCCGCCGTGATGAAAATCTCGAGCTGCTCGCGAATTTTTTCCTGGCCTACATACTCATCGAGCTTGTGAGGACGTAGTGCACGCTCGATCGCCTCTTCGTTGGGCGATACCGGGGTGGCGGCAATAATGCGCTGCTCGCTGAAATCGTCGGTCTGTATGCTCATCGCTGCATTGTAGCCTGAGGCAGGCTGGCTCAAGCTTTGGAAAGGGCTTTGAGCGCATGACGTATACCGTCCGATACGCTACTGCCGGCGGGGACTTTTTTGAGTGCGAGGGCAGCTTCTTTGTCTGAATAGCCCAATGCCAGCAGCGCGTTCAGTATGTCGCTGTTGCTGTCTTGCGCCGCCGTACCGCTTACACCGAGATCTGCACCGAGCTTGCCTTTTAATTCGAGCAACAGGCGTTCTGCGGTTTTTTTGCCGATGCCGGGAATTTTGGTGAGGCGACCTGCTTCCTGCAAGGTGACAGCCTGCGCCAGATCGGCGACCGACATGCCAGACAACAGAGCGAGCGCTGTACGGGCACCCACGCCACTGATCTTGATCAGTTCGCGAAACAGCTCGCGCTCCTGCGCGGTACCAAAACCAAACAGCAATTGTGCGTCTTCGCGTACGACGAAATGAGTAAGCAACACCACCTTCTCGCCCACTGACGGTAATTGATAGAAGGTACTCATGGGTACGCTGACTTCATAGCCAACGCCCTGGCAATCGACAATTAATTGCAGGGGATTTTTATCGAGAAGAATACCGGAGAGGCGACCGATCATGGAAAGTCTCTTGAATAGCGACGAAACGGTGCATGATACCGCAGCGCCTTTCGCGTTTAACGTCTGCCTCAGCCGATGAGACGACCGCCGCGAATGCGCAGCCCCTTGCGAGCCAACTCAGGCGCCAGCCCGCTCAGCGTGGATAGACCCGCGCCCGCATGCGCGTGGCATATCGCCACTCCCAGCGCATCGGCAGCATCGGTACCGGGTAGACCCTCGAGCTTCAGCAAACGCTGCACCATAGCCTGCACCTGGGATTTTTGCGCCTTGCCCTGCCCGACCACTGCCTTTTTTACCTGCAACGCGGTGTACTCAGCCACCGGCAAACTGGCGCCGACCAGTCCGCAAATTGCGGCACCGCGCGCCTGGCCGAGGAGCAGCGTGGACTGAGGATTGACGTTGGAAAAAACGATCTCGATGGCTGCGCAATCCGGCTGATAGGTCGCAATGACCTCGGCCACACCATCAAGGATGACTTTGAGCCGGGACGGCAAATCGCCGTCGGGGATGCGTATGGTGCCCGAAGCGATGTAGGCGAGCCGGCTTCCCTCTTTGCGTATCACGCCAAAGCCGGTCACGCGCAAGCCGGGGTCGATGCCAAGGATTTTCATGCCGGGATTATGACAGGAGGGCGGGGTAGAGGTCGTGCCAGTGGGGGTTGGTTTGCTCGATCAGGCGGATCTTCCAAGCACGTTGCCAGTTTTTTAGCTGCTTTTCTCGCTGGATCGCGGAAAGTATTTCAGGGGTGTGTTCATACCAAACTAGGTCATGCACTTGATATCGGGACGTGAACCCAGATACGGCATCTGTCTTGTGTTCGTAAACTCGTCGGATCAGATCTGTGGTGACGCCGATGTACAAAGTGCCATTTCGTTCACTGGCCATGATGTACACGAACGGCATAGTGAAACGTCAACGCTACTGGACCCCGGCCTGCGCCGGGGTGACGTTGTTTGAGGTGATTGCTTTAAAATTAATCGGTCTGGACATTTCAAAACTGCATGGTCTGATGATTTCAAAACTGCATGGTCTGATGGTTTCAAAACTGCATGGTCTGATGGTTTCAAAACTGCATGGTCTGATGGTTTCAAAACTGCATGGTCTGATGGTTTCAAAACTGCATGGTCTGGTGACTTTAAAACTATATGATCTGATAGCTTTAAAACTGTCATCCCGGCGAAGGCCGGGATCCAGCGTCGTTCGCACGATCGTCATCAATGCCTGAAGTGCCTAACTCCCGTAAACGCCATCACCACCCCCTGCTCATCCGCCGCATCAATCACTTCCTGATCACGCATCGACCCACCCGGCTGCACGACCGCAGTCGCACCCGCACTGACCACGACATCGAGTCCATCGCGAAACGGAAAGAATGCATCGGAGGCCACTGCGGAACCAGCAAGTGACAGATGGGCGTTTTGCGCCTTGATCGAAGCAATCCGTGCCGAATCCACCCGACTCATTTGTCCGGCACCGACACCGAGCGTCATGCCATTACCGCAAAAGACGATGGCATTCGATTTGACAAATTTGGCGACGCGCCATGCGAACATCATGTCCTGCAATTGCTGTGGGGTTGGCTGTTTTTTGCTGACGATGGCGAACTCAGCCAGGGTCACCTGCTTGGCGTCCGGCGCCTGCAACAGCAAGCCGCCACCAACACGCTTGATATCAAAGGTGTTGCTGCCATGGCCGAGCGGAATTTCCAGCAGGCGTACGTTTTGTTTGGCTTCAAATACTTTGCGCGCTTCAGCAGTGAATGCAGGTGCGATCAGCACCTCAACGAATTGCTTCGCAATCGATTCTGCAGCTTTGCCATCAACGCTGACATTGAACGCAATAATGCCGCCGAATGCGGAGGTGGGATCCGTCTGAAGGGCTTTTGCGTAGGCATCAGCCGCATTGACACCGAGCGCCACACCGCAGGGGTTGGCATGTTTGATGATCACGCAGGCGCTGCCTTCGAAGCTTTTCACACACTCCCAGGCCGCATCGGCATCAGCGATGTTGTTATAAGAGAGTTCCTTGCCCTGCAGCTGACGGTAATTTGCCAGCGCGCCGTCAACCGTGACGCTATCGCGATAAAAGGCAGCGGACTGGTGGGGATTTTCGCCGTAGCGCATATCTTGCACTTTGGTGAATTGCAGGTTGAGCGTCTCGGGATAGGCAGAGCGGGTGGCATGCTGCAAATCTGGACCCAACGCGCTGAGGTAATTGGTAATAGCGCCATCGTATTGCGCGGTATGCGCGAATACTTTTTTGGCGAGCGCGAAGCGGGTTTCGTAATTCACATCGCCCTGCCCGGTTCGCATTTCGTTCAATACCTGATCGTAATCTGAAGGATCACAAATCACGACCACATCTTTATGATTTTTTGCCGAAGACCGCAGCATCGCGGGGCCGCCGATATCGATATTTTCAATCGCATCTTCCAGCGAGCATTGGTCTTTTGCGACGGTTTGCTGAAAAGGATACAAATTGACCACCACCATATCAATGGTCGGTATGTCATGCGCGGACAGCGCCTGCATGTGTGCGGGAAAATCCCGGCGCGCGAGTATGCCGCCGTGTACCTTGGGATGCAGCGTCTTGACACGCCCATCGAGCATTTCGGGGAAACCTGTGTAGTCCGCGACCTCGGTAACCTCAAGTCCATTGTCTGCCAGCAAGCGGGCAGTGCCGCCAGTAGATAGCAGTTTCACGTTCATGGAGGCGAGCGCTCGGGCAAATTCGAGTACGCCGGTTTTATCGGAGACGGAAATAAGTGCTTGTCTGATCATGAGTAATTGTCAAAATTTGAACGAAGCAGACAAGCTGCTTGTGGAGCTGAGGCGTCAGAGCAAACCGTGCTGCTGCAATTTTTTTCGCAGCGTGTTGCGGTTAATGCCCAACATTTCGGCTGCATGTGACTGATTGCCTTTAGCGCGCACCATGACGGCTTCCAGCATAGGCTTTTCCACGGTCACAACGACCATTTCGTACACATTGTGTGGCTGCATTTCCCCAAGATCACGGAAATATTTCTCAAGACTTTTCTTGACGACATCCTGGATATTGTCTTTGCTCATGCTGAATCGATCGGTACGAAATGTGAGGATTTATGCAGTTTTTTGCAGTTTTACGCAGCCAGCTTTTGCGCGGCGGGCGCATATTGTAACCGCTCGCCCAGCAGATACTGCGACTGAAAAAATGCATTGACTGCAGCCCGCTGAGTGTCGCAATCCTCAATCAGGTTCATTTGCTGACGAAAGATTTCGCCACCTTCCAGTGATTTGACGTACCAGCCTATGTGCTTGCGCGCCGTGCGTACGCCAAGGTAATCCCCATAAAACGCATAATGCTCCAGTAAATGATGCGACATCAGTTGCCTGACCTCTTCAACTGTCGGTGGTAACAGGTACTGGCCGGTCCGCAGAAAATGATCGATCTCGCGAAAAATCCACGGACGTCCCTGCGCTGCACGACCGATCATGACTGCATCGGCACCCGTTTTTTTCAGGACAAATTGCGCTTTCTCGGGTGTGTCGATATCACCGTTCGCAACGACGGGAATACGTACCGCTGCCTTGACTGCGGCGATAGTGTCGTACTCGGCCTCACCACTGTAGCCATCCGCGCGTGTTCTGCCATGCAGCGTCAGCATGGCGATACCCGTTTGCTCGGCAATCCGCGCAATCGTCAGCGCGTTTTTATGCTGACGATCCCAGCCCGTACGAAATTTCAGTGTCACCGGCACATCAACCGCCGCGACCACGGCTTCAAGCAAGCTGGCCACCAATGGCTCATCGCGCAATAGTGCCGAGCCGCACCAGTTGTTGCAGACTTTTTTGACAGGGCAACCCATGTTGATGTCGATGATCTGGGCACCGCGATCAACATTAAAGCGCGCTGCTTCGGCCAGCAGCACAGGATCGGCACCGGCGATTTGCACCGCCTTGGGTTCCATTTCGCCTTCGTGATTAATACGTCGCGCTGTTTTTTCGCTGGCCCACACGCGCGGATTGGACGCCGCCATCTCAGACACCGCATAACCCGCACCCAGCTCCTTGCACAGTTGGCGAAATGGCCTATCAGTCACGCCCGCCATGGGGGCGACAAAGACATTGTTGCGAAGTTGATAGGGGCCTAGCTGCATGAGGGGTTCCGCTGGGGTGGTACTCCAAAAGGCTGCCTATTTTATACGCAGCAAGGTCAGGCACTCTGTTACGGGGATTATCGTCAGGCGGCAGGATGGGAACGATCGATTTCATCAAGGCCATCTTCCTCAATATGGGCAGCATCGCCCCATTGCTGCACGCGGTATTTGTGACCGTCCCATTGCAGACGATTGATGGCCGCATTAAGGATCGCAAAATCACGCGGTGATGTGATCGGCAAGTCATGCGCTGCGCGATAAAGGCAATCCAGCACGCCGCCGTGGGTCACGATCACGATGCGCTGCTCTGGGTGTTGTTGGGCAATGCGGGTGATGACATCGACCGATCGCTGATGAAACTCTTCCAGTGTCTCTGCCTCGCGCTCACCTGCCGGAAAGCGTACCTGAGGATCGCGTGACTGCCAGAGCGCAAATGCTTCAGGATGGTGGTGACTGATTTCATCGTACATCAAGCCTTCGAAAGCGCCATAGCAACGTTCACGCAGCGCGATATCGATGTGAACGGGCAGTTGATGAATATCGGCGACGGCCTGCGCAGTATCGCGCGCTCTTTGCAAATCACTGGCATAAATCGCAGCCGGACGCTCGCTCTGCAAGGCACGCGCCAATGATCTCGCCTGTCGCTGCCCTTCGTCATTCAAGCCGATATCGATATGACCCTGCATGCGCCGCATGCGGTTCCATGCAGTCTCGCCATGGCGAATCAGGAGAATATCAGTCATAGGGACGCGTCTCGATTCAGAAAATTATTGGCGGGCGCATCACGCACCCTTCGCAGGCGACACCTGCAACCAGAAGGTCACCGGACCGTCGTTGACGAGCGCGACTTGCATATCAGCGCCAAAACGCCCCGACTCCACCACCGGATGCGAAGTACGCGCCCGCGAAAGTGTGTATTCAAACAATCGGCTGGCCTCAGCCGGTGGCGCAGCGGGCGTGAAAGAGGGACGTGTACCGGAACGCGTATCAGCGGCCAGCGTGAACTGCGGCACCAGCAAGAGCCCGCCCTGTATCTGCGCAAGATTCAGATTCATTTTGCCCTCGGCATCGGCAAACACGCGGTAGCTGAGTAACTTGGCGAGCAAAGCATCGGCTTCTTTTTCGCTATCACCCCGCTCTGCGCACAACAAGACCAACAGTCCCTTGGCAATGCGCGCTATGCACTTCAGTTCTACCGTAACACTGGCCTCGGTGACACGTTGCAGCAGCGCGATCAAGACAGTGTGACCCGCGCAAATTTTCGTTTGCCGACTTGCACAACAAAGGTACCGGCATCGACCTTGAGTGCTTTATCGCTAACGGTGGCGCCATCGATGCGTACGCCGCCCTGCTCGACCATGCGCAACGCTTCCGAAGAGGATGCGCACAGATTGGCTTGTTTGAGTAGCTGGCCTATGCCCATGGGTGCGCCGGACAAGCTCACTTCCGGCACTTCATCCGGTATACCGCCGCGCGCACGATGATTGAAATCAGCCAGCGCATCTTCGGCTGCCTGACGCGAATGAAAACGCTCGACGATTTCCTGGGCCAGCAGCACCTTGATATCGCGCGGGTTGCGACCACCATCGACATCCGTTTTGAACTGCGCGATTTCAGCCATCGAGCGGAAAGACAGCAGCTCGTAATAACGCCACATCATCACATCGGAAATACTCATCACCTTGGCAAACATGGTGTTGGCCGGCTCGGTGATGCCGATGTAATTGCCCTTGGACTTGGACATTTTTTCAACGCCATCCAGACCTTCGAGCAGTGGCATCGTCAGTATGCACTGCGGCGTCTGGCCATAATCTTTTTGCAGTTCACGACCGACCAGCAAATTGAATTTCTGATCGGTGCCACCGATTTCAAGATCCGATTTCAGCGCCACGGAGTCATATCCCTGCATGAGTGGATAGAGCAATTCATGTACGGAAATAGGTGTGCCTGCCTTGAATCGCTTGGTGAAATCTTCGCGCTCCAGAATACGAGCAACCGTATAACGCGCCGACAGCTCGATCATGCCCCGAGCACCCAGGGGATCACACCACTCGGAGTTGTAACGGATTTCAGTACGCTCAGGATCGAGCACCAAACTGGCTTGCGAAAAATAGGTTTTCGCGTTCTGTTCTATTTGCTCTCGTGTCAGCGGTGGCCGAGTCACATTGCGTCCCGAAGGATCACCGATCATCGAGGTGAAATCGCCAATCAGAAAAATGACCGTGTGGCCAAGATCCTGCAGCTGACGCATTTTATTGAGTACGACTGTGTGTCCCAGATGCAAATCCGGTGCGGTGGGGTCCAGGCCGAGTTTGATGCGCAAGGGCTTGCCGGTTTTTTCGGACGACGCCAGCTTTTGCGCGAACTCGGATTCGATGAGCAGTTCGTCAACACCCCGTTTGACGATGGCCAGCGCCTCGCGAACCTTGTCGGAGAGCGGCAATGGGGTATGCGCTGCACCGGCAGATTGAGAAACAGGGGCAGACTGGGTGTTTACGTCCATGATGGCTTGTACGGGGTCAAAAAATGATTTGTTGCGTTTGCTATAATACGGCCTTTGTTTTTTCTTAAAACGCAATGCCGCGAAAGCGGCAATACAGAGAAAAACGGCAAATTTTATCCTATCGCATGCGTCTTACCGACAAATCCCTAACGGCAGTGATCAGCCTGTGGCGAAAGCTCTGTTTGCTGCCTATGAGCCGCAAGGTGTCTTTTACTGCAGCGGGTCTGTCTTTGATTGCGTTTGGCGCTGCAGGGGTTGCGCCTTTGTCACCGCCTGAGGCCGATCTGCCCGTCGTGACTATCACCGAAGAACTGGCGCTTCCGGACCTCTCCACCCAAATTAATGCATTGCGCAAGGCATCAACGCCCTTTGTCGTCGAAGAGCATGTGCGCCCGGGCGACAATCTGTGGTCGCTACTCCATCGCATGGGTGTGAATGATCCGAGCGCCGCGAACTTCATTCGCAAGGATGTTCGTGCTCGGCATCTGGTCAACCTGCGCTCGGGCGCGCGGGTTCAGGCAAGCCTCAGCCCGGAGGGCAAGTTGCTATCCATGCAAACACTGCTGGACAGTACTGGCAATCAGAACAACGCGACAAATCTTGTTCTCGAGCAAACCACCGAC
>Ga0315903_10012091_pt1 | contig 10094 bp, 8 predicted proteins | sample LakEriMetagenome_7_FD_203524 | JGI IMG/M metagenome (GOLD analysis project Ga0315903, IMG submission 203524) | Freshwater fungal communities from buoy surface, Lake Erie, Ohio, United States - Buoy 2 MA119 | ecosystem: Environmental > Aquatic > Freshwater > Lake | place: USA: Lake Erie, Ohio... | reverse complement strand
TTTCTTTTCCATTAAGTCAAAGAACTATTCAAAATATAAGAAATAAATTCCACATTTCAAAATGTTGCGGGGGTGGGAATCGAACCCACGTGATTCGGCTTATGAGACCGAGCTGGAACCTCTCCAGACCACCCCGCAATGTTTGTTGGAATAGGTGGACTCGAACCACCGACCCTTCGCGTATCAGACGAATGCTCTAACCAACTGAGCTATATTCCAATATAACCGACCTAGCTCGGTAAACACATCGGATGGGTGAATAATGGGATTCGAACCCACGACCTTCTGAACCACAATCAGACGTTCTAACCAACTGAACTATATCCACCATATTATAAGGTTATAACCTAATAATGGTCAATTATTAGGTCTGTGCCTTATAGTGAGGTCCCGAGTGGATTCGAACCACCGAATAAGAGTTTTGCAGACTCCCCCCTTAAACCACTTGGGTACAGGACCGTGGTGGTTCCTAAAGGACTCGAACCCATACTTCAACGTCCGTAGCGTTGCGTGCTATCCATTACACCAAAGAACCATTACTTAATTCGTTCATCCCATTCTTCTTGGGTTCCCAATCTAATTGGAACGAACAATGCAAATCCATCATCATCTTCAAAATGGTTACAATCATCTTCTCTCCAACCAAACTTATATCTCATGTGTACAAATTTGTTTGTTTCTTGATTCCATCTTGCGATGGTTGTGTTTCTATGTTCACCAATATAAATTTGACCATGAACTAAATCCCTCTTAGGAATTGCTCCGGCTTCAATTAGTTTTGGTACATAGAACTCTCTCCATTCTTTTTCATCCGCTCTTGGAAGAGTTGGGACATCTTCGGGATTATTAATCTTTGGTAAATTTTCCCAATACCGTTTAATTACCCTTTCCCTTTCTTCTTTAATCTTCATTTTCTCCGCTTCAAATTTCATTTTGATTGCGTCGAAGCTGTCATTTCTTTCCATATTATTTGTTTTAAAATTTTGTATTCCCGATAGGTAATAAACTCGATTGTTTTTACACAATACCGTCGAAATATTACTGCTCGGTATTATACCTCTTGGTATAATATTGCACGGGTACCAAGATTCGAACTCGGAACTGTGGTTTTGGAGACCATCATGATACCATTTCACCATACCCGTATTTGATGGTTATTTCATGCATTAAACCCCATTTTTTACTTAATGCACGATTTAACCATCATTGTAGTTCCTACCGGAATCGAACCAGTGACAGCTTGTATGTAAGACAAGTGCTCTACCAACTGAGCTAAGGAACTGTGAAAGGAAAGGGGAGGATGGTTCCGTGGACAACCCCTTTTATGATTGGCATTACTTCAGGTGAATATCTGCAAACTCCGACTACATCATCCAATATTCACTCTCGAGATATAGATGTAATCATTCCCCAATCAACCTTTGTGTCCCCGATGCGACTCGAACGCATGACTCCCTCATTAAAAGTGAGGTGCTCTAACCAACTGAGCTACGAGGACAAATGTGGTACCGACCGGATTTGAACCGGTGACACCCAGATTTTCAGTCTGGTGCTCTACCAACTGAGCTACGGTACCAAAAAAAACCAATATGTCAAAGAACACTTTGTGGACCGTCCCGGATTCGAACCGGGGATTCGACAGTGCAAATGTCGTGTGTTAGCCAACTATACCAACAGCCCTAAAACAAAAAAACCTCGAGATTTCTCCCGAGGTTCCTTTATATCGTTTTAAACTAAACAACTTACAAGACACCTCGGGACACAGCAATATCACGTACCTCCGCCCATTTCGAACAGATTGTAAATGATGTCATATGTGTGAACTGTCTCATTGAAAGTTTATTTAAGTTTTAAAATCTTTTACAAAGATAATAATAAGTATTCGAAAAAACAAGAAAATCGCAAAAAATTTTTGATAAAGAATTTTTACCATAAAACACACATTATCATGTTGCCGAAGTATTTATTGATAACCAAACATAAACTAAACACAAACTAAAACTATGAAAAAATTCTTCAGTCAGTTGTTCAATGATAACAACACTATTAATGAGAAGTCCGTTGTAGGTTTTTTATCCTTTACAATGATGATGATTGCCATGTTCGTCGACCTTATTACAGGTTGGATGGGTAAGGAATTATTAATCAATGAATTTATTTTCGACGGATTCTTAGTCATTACGTTAGGTTCTTTCGGTATCGCGTCTGTCGATAAGTGGATTAACAACAAGAATTCAAAAGGTGGAGAAGAAACTCCTGTTGAATAATTCTTAGTTTTTAACCAAATACCACGTAACCGATGAAATCATTGAGAAACATAATATTTGCTGTACTAACCCTATTACCATTCTTGAGCGTAACTGCTCAGAATGGTTCCACTATTTTCGTTGAACCCGTTGTCAACAATATTAGAGTTGGTGCTTTGGTGGGTAACAAGAACTTAGCGTTTGGAGTTAGAAACATTGCTCAAGAAATAATAAATGAGCAAGACAGTTTAATCTTGGTTGGGGCTAAAGAAAAAGCTGACTATACAGTTTATATTGAATTAATCTTCTTTGATATCGTAACAACGAAATCGGGAGTGGCGGTTTTTCACCAAGATAAAGCAACTACTGTAATAAGAATGAAAGGTGTCCTCTATAATAAAGAGGGTAAAAAAATAAAAAGTGAATTTGCGGAAGGTAAATCATCCGAGATATCAACATCAACAATAATAATAGATGAAGGCGGAAAGTTCAACCAAGAATCTGCAAGTTCTGCAATTAAAAAAACAACAATAAACTTACTCGATAAACTACTATGAAAAAACTAATCTTTGTGCTGTTTGGATTGATATTAACGACAGCAACATTCGCTCAAACAACCCCCGGTATTGGTAACCCTGTTGCCTATAAAACCATTAAACGTGGTGACACATTGGATGTGGTGTTTAAGTATGATGCCGCACCATCGGTCGATGTTAGAACATTCCAAGTTGATTTCCAATATAGAAAACAACTTTTTACTCACGTATCAACAACTGTTGATGCGACAGTTAGTAGTATGACTCCAGCATTGTCTATTAAATTCTTTACCAATAACAAATATTCGGGATATAATTCAGGTACGAGTACATATTCCTATGTTTCTGACACAAACTATACTGTGGCAAGAAATTACTTGGTATTATCAAGCGGTTCTCAAATCACCGCAGATACATTTTTGATTCATAATAAATTCCTTATTAATGACGTAGCATCAAACTTCGATGCTGATAGTGTTGAAATTAACTGGGCTCGTATGTTCAAATTTGATGGTACTTCAATTGGAGATAATGTTGCCGTTTTAAACGTACAGGATATGCATCTTGAACTTTTGGGTAACTTAGTTATTAGTGGTAAGGTATGGTTACCATCTACTATGACAGGTTCAGGTGTGAGACCTACAGTTATCTGTACTAAGTTTAACACAGGGGAATTTGTATCATCTCAACAAGTTGATACCGGAGGAAACTATTCTCTTAATAATGTAGATAAAAATACAAAGTATAAATTAACAGTTAGATTCCCCGCTGATAGTATGACCACCATTAGAGATAATTCGGTAACCATCTCAGATGCGGTTAAATCATACGACGAATACTCAATTACCGACGTAAACCAAAACCCGTCTAAACTTTATTTAAAAAATGGATTAGCGTATTTGATTGCGGATGTTAACAAATCAGGAGCACACGATGGTGGTGACCCGTATTTAATATACGCAAACGTAAGTGGTCTTAAAAAGATAGATACCACAACAATGATTCACGCATTCCATAAGAATGTATTTGATTCATTGGCGATGGGTGTGAATCAATGGAATGATTGGCCAAACTATTTAACGGCATATAATTACATTACCGATAGTATTGGTACAACTAACTTAACTAACGTTGATATCAAATACTTTATTTTGGGTGACGTAGATAGAACTCATTCATCTCCTGTTTATAACTCTTCAGGTCAATTAGTGACTAAAGCCATTTTCAAAGGTGATTTGGATGTAGATATTCCTAATACAATGGCTTCTGTAGGTCAACCTGTTTGGGTTCCATTTAATATAAACACAAATGGTGACGAAAACTACGGTTTACAATTTGAAATGAAGTACGATAAAACCAAAGTTAAATTTGAAGAAATCGTATCTAATTTTAACGGTGGTCCATGGTTACAATATGTTACACATGACGAAGCTGCTGGTACTATCAGATTTGGTGGTATGAATAACCAAATGAAAGAAGGTTTGATTGGTTCGGCAACACCATTTAAACTTAAATTCTCTTCAATTGGTAATAATGATGTAGTGGCGAATCTTTATGTGAGAAATATAATGGATGCATCGGATAAAAATGGAGACCATTTAAACATCGATTTTACAAGTCACGTATCAACTATTTCATATAAGTCAGCACCAATACCGGGTTCAGTTACACCTGAAGAAATTACCGCACACATCAGACCCAACCCAACAACAGGTTGGTTTGAGTTAGAGGTTAAATTCCCAGATGTAAACACAACTATGATGGCATCAATATATGATGTACAAGGTAGGTTGGTAAAACAAGTTGGTACGGTATCAGGTGAAGGTTACATGAATACTGTTTACAAACAAATTGATTTAACTTCAGCAACTAGAGGAAATTATTATTTAGTTCTGAATAATTATAATAAACAATTAACTAAACAATTCTTAAAAGTCTAAAACTATGTCAGAAGAAACACAAGAACAAGACGGAACATGGTCTGGTTTAAAAAAGACCATTATCGGTACAATTAGTACTGTTGTATTAGGTGCGGGTACTTGGGTTGGAACCACACTTTTTGGTGGAGGTGAAGAACCGCAACAAGCCCCTGTACAACAAGCTGCTCCTGTAATTAATATTACTAACAGTAATGCTCAACAACAACAATCAGGTGGTACTACCAAAGTGATTGAGCGTGTTGTTGAAAAACCAGCATCTCAACCGGCGGAAAAACCAAAAGAAAAGAAAAAAGACGAATTTGCGTCAGAAGAACCAAAATGGTAATAATATAATTTAATTTAATAGGATGTCAAAAATGCAACAACCAACAGGATTTAAAGAGTTATTAAATTCAATGATGAAAAGAAGATGGTTTATTACGGCCATTGTTCTTGGTGGATTTATGTTAATAATGGGTGGAATATTCGCAGCAATTATAGGTAAAAATGAAATTGGTGGGGAGTGGAAGGAGTTATTACTTCTTTTACTTGGTGCATTTATTGGTTCCTATGGTAAAATTATTGATTATTGGTTTAGTGATACCGATAAGGATAAAATGTTAGTTCAAAAAATGGACGAAGAGGATGGTATTTCACTATCAAATACGGCAGACATGCCCGACGGACCTAAACCGGGTTCAACACCGATAGTACCAGAACAATTCACTTCATCAATTAATAATTCAGTACCTACAACATCGGTTACTGTTGAGACACCAAAAGTAGGTGTGGAGATTGATGAGGATGGTGATGGTGTTATGGATGGTTTAGATTTCGATAATGATGGTATCATTGACGAATACTTCACTCACAGACAATGTGAGCACGTATGGGGTGATGCTGATGGTGACGGCGATGAAGAATGTCTGAAGTGTGGTAAAATTAAAGATATCGAATAATTAAAATGGCAATTATGTTTAAAATGAATGAAAGAACAAAAGAGATTCTAACCACTCTTGGTATTATTATTCTTTGGTTTTTGTTTATGTTTATTTTCGCAACAAAGGCAACCGCTCAAGTTGTAGGTAAAACACAAACAGAACAATACAAAGCATCATTTGAAACAAGTGTTGATATCGATTCATTATTAGATTATGATGGACCACAAATACCTATTCAAATTCTAAAGATTGGTATTTCTGACGAGGTATATGAATTATACCCTGAATTAAAAGAAAAGAAAGTTGGTTTAGGTGTTGCTAATATGACACTTGAATATCTTGAAAATCTTAATCGTTTTATTTTTACTGAAGATAAAACAGAAATTAAGAATAGAATGGTTAAACAATTCCAAGCATCTCAAGCGGGAATTTCTCAGGATACTTTAAATGGTAGAGGTAAAATACGTTTAGCACATTATTTTGTTACAATTGAACTATACGATTATTCGGTTAGTGAAGATGAAACTGTTAATATGGCAAACGGAGTTAAGAATACCGTTACAACACGTATAGGTATGCAAGTTAGGTTTACCGATGCCGAAACGGGAGCAATCATAGGTGCAAGTGGTTTGGGTGAGGCAACAACTGTTAGGGAATTAAGTTTATTGAACGATGATAATCTAAGTGAAGTAAAATTTAATCAATCAACAATTGGTATCGCAACAAAGAAATCATTAGATATTGCATGTAGTAGAATTCTTCTTAGAATGATTAAGAAGGGTGTTTTCCCGAATTAATGGATAATTTATTATAAGATTATGTTTAAGTGGGGGTTATATGACCCCCATTTTAATATTTATATAGTATGAATTGGAGGACATTTAAATTATTAATTTTCATTGGAGTTTTGTTCTTCACAACTCAAAAATCTTATGCACAGGTGTCAACTACAACATTTATTGACCCGTGTACAAAAGAGGTTACGTTATTTACAGTACCACTTCAAGGTGGTACCACAATATTCTTCTTAAATCAAAGTCGATATTTTACTGCTGCAGATGTGACCAGTGGTGCTTTTAATGCGTGGATTAATCAAGTGTATACACAATACCGTCAAACAAACCCATGTTCACAACAACAAGGACAAGTAACTCAAAACCAAATCACGTCTCAAATTATTAGTAATACTGTCCAATCAGTGGTTGGTAGTATAATGGCGTCAGCCCAAAGTTCCGCAACTTCAGGAGGTGGTAATCTTAACGCATCTCAAGGAAATAACAACAAGAAGAGCGGAAATAATAATTCTAATTCAAACTCAAATGGCTCAAATAACAATAGCGGAAGTTCTTCGTCTTCTCAAGGAAATTCAAACGGAAATCAATCCTCGAGTTCAGGAGGAACAACTACATCGTCTGGAGGAAATAATTCGTCTCAGGGAAGCTCAACAGGTACACAAAGTGGAAACAATGGAAATACAAATAACCCACCTCAGGGGGGAAGTGGAACGTCTCAGCCACCTGTAGGTGGTTCGGGTTCATCAGGTGGAAGTACAACAGGAGGAAGTGGTTCCTCGGGAGGTTCTAATACCGGTGGTTCGGGAAACACTGGTGGTTCAGGTTCATCGGGTGGAAACACTGGTGGCTCAGGTTCATCGGGTGGAAACACTGGTGGCTCAGGTTCAACTACGGGAGGTTCTACCACGGGTGGTGGAACAGGAACACAAGGAGGAACTACGGGAAGTGGTAATCAAAATAATTCACAACAACAAGGTGAAGAAGTTGGCGCAACTACCACAATGAATAACGATGCTCACAACGATAATGGTGGAGGTTCAGATGGTGGTTCCGGTGGAGGTAAAGGTGGTGGAGGTAAATCGGGAGGTAAAGGTGGTAATAGTAATCCCATGATAATATCTTCAGATTTAACCACAGCACAAAACTTAGATAAGACATTCACCCCAATTCTGAATTTAAGTATGAGTAAATCATCTATGACAGGTTTGTCAAGTGTCGGAGCAACCGCTATGATATGGGCAAATCTTAGACAGTTTGCGATTTCTACTAAATGGACAAAACTGAATTATAATAAAAAACAAACTTTAAAATACATCCATAATGTTAACCTTACAGGTGTTTACACATATGGTAACATACTTGCATTTGTTGGATACAGTGGTATCCTTAATGGTGGAAAATATGGTGTAACCGGATTTAATATATCAGGTGCGGTTTCAATAATTGCACAAGATAAGAGTGGATTTTATTCTCCATCAATTACAGCATTTTATACTAAACCAATCAAAGTAAGTAAAAAATTTACGATGTCACCTGAGATATATGTGATGTCAACACCTTTAGTTTATTCAACTAAAGAACAAGTAACAATAACAGATAGATATTTTAGTGGATTCTTAGGAAGTGGATTTGATTATCAAATATCAAAACGTTTTAAAGTGAATATGAACTACAAAGCAAATTTGAGTACAAATCCTGAAATTCCAATCTTATCTTTCTTCTTAATAGGTAGTAAGATTAATTTATGAGGAAACTACTTTACATATTATTTTTATTATTACCTGTGTTAGGGTTCTCTCAGGCAACATCTGTCACTCTTGGAACATCAAGTAGTGGTACCTTATCTGTTACAAACAATACGTGGACAAAGGTGGACCCAAATGTGACATTAAGTGCGAATGGTAACATCACCGGATTTAGAGTTCAGATTTCTCAAAGTTACATAAGTGGCGCAAGTGGAGACCAATTAAGGTCAACTGTAACATTACCGTCGGGTATTAGTGTTTCATCTTTCAACACAACTACGGGTGTGCTAGTTTTTAATGGAACAACCACCGCATCGAATTGGGAAACAATATTAAGGGGTGTTGAATTTAAATCAACCTCATCAAGTTGTTATGCATTACAAAGAAGAGTAACATTTGTTGCAGGTACGGTTTTTTACAACCCATTGACTGAACATTTTTATGAATATGTTTCAGGAACTACGACTTGGACGAATGCAAAAACATCGGCAGAAAATCGTTCTTATTTTGGTAAGGCCGGTTATTTGGCAACGATGTCATCCGAGGCGGAAAATAATTTTGTTTGGAAACTAATGTCCTCTGATGCGTGGTTTGGTGCTTCCGATGAAGTATCTGCAGTAAATACGGCAAAGGGTAGTACCGCATTTGCATCACAATCGGCGGTAGAAGGTAAGTGGCACTGGGTAACTGGTCCTGAAAAAGGTCAAAACTTTTCAAATGGGAATACCCCAAGTATTACGTTAGTTAGTGGTCAATATCATAAATGGGCCAGTGGTGAACCAAATAATGCAGGAGGTGAACACTATGGACAATTCTATTCATCTAATAATGGTCAGTGGAATGATTTACCCAACACAAATTTAGGTGGATATGTTTGTGAATATGGAGATATGCCGGGTGATATAACTTCAAGCACAACAATACTCACAAGAAATGTTGAGGTTAGTGGTGCTTCAAGTGGTTACATAAGTGGTGGGGATATAAATGTTTGTTCAGGAAGTAACAGTACGACATTAACTCTTAACAGTTATACTGGTTCGGTTGTCAGATGGGAATCGTCATTTGATAACTTTTTCACTGCGGGAACAACAATATCAAGTACATCTTCAAGTATTACAGTTACCAATCTAACTAAAACAACATACTACAGAGCAATTGTAAATTCAACAAGCCCAACTAGTTGTAGTAACTTAGCGACATCTAGCGTTTTCTTATCGGTAAAACCAACAAAATCGGGAAGTGTGTTCGCGGTCAATAATTCAATTTGTGCGGGTGGTCAAGTTGAGTTGACTCTATCAGGTCAACAGGGTAACGTAAATAAATGGCAACGTTCAACAGATAACGTTAATTGGACGGACATATCAAACACGACAACAAGTTTAACAGAGACGATTAGTTCTGCGGGAACATACTATTATAGAGTACAGGTACAAACCCCAAACTGTGGTTCTGCAGTTAATTCAGATTCAAAAACAATTACGGTTACTTCCGGTACTCCACCTGTCGGTGGTTCGGTTTCGTCTGTAAATCTTTCAAGTACCACTAACTCGGGAAGTGTGACGTTAAGTGGTTATACAGGAACTATTGTAAAATGGCAACGTTCAACTAATGATGGGGTGACTTGGACCGATATCACAAATACAACGACATCACAATCCTACACCAACATTAATACAAAAACATTATTCAGAGCGCAGTTACAAAGTGGTACCTGTGGATTTGCATATTCATCTAATGGAACGGTGCAAATTGTTTACACAATATCGGGTACTGTAACATTACCAACAAGTAACACACTCAGTCCGATGGTAACACTTACTCTTTATAAAGTTGTTGGTAGTACCGAAACGTTGATTGAAACAGATACTGTAAACACTAATGGAACATACTCATTTAATGTTCCTGAGAATGGT
>Ga0315903_10012086_pt1 | contig 10098 bp, 3 predicted proteins | sample LakEriMetagenome_7_FD_203524 | JGI IMG/M metagenome (GOLD analysis project Ga0315903, IMG submission 203524) | Freshwater fungal communities from buoy surface, Lake Erie, Ohio, United States - Buoy 2 MA119 | ecosystem: Environmental > Aquatic > Freshwater > Lake | place: USA: Lake Erie, Ohio... | reverse complement strand
GAGTCTGTTGCTCTAACCGACTGAGCTATAGGCGCGGTCCTTTTGTAAGGGCGGCAAATGTAAGAACTCGTTGGCTTTAATCAAAATACTTCCTACATACCATTAACTTTGGGGGATAAACTCTTAATTATGCGCTCATTAATTCTATTGCTTGCTCTTTCTTGCCGTTTTGTTTCGAATGCACAGCCAGATAAAATATCAGAGGCACTCTATACCACTCCAACCGTTGTTGTGTCGAATGAGGATGTCACTATGGGAGAAGCAATGTGTTCGGGATTTGTTTCACACGTAATTTCTGACAATAGTCAATTGGAAAAATACTGGAAAAAATACATGAAAAATGCATGTGGTTTTTCTGGCAAAAGAGTGGATGGATTTTATTCTGCCAAAGGTGTTTTTTCTTCCCTGACTTCTGATTCTATTTTACTTTCATATAGTATAAAAAATGACGGTGATTTTTCAAAGTTGATTTTATCAGTTAAACACAATGACATTTGTGTTTCATCAACTTCTGATGCAGCAATAGCAGGAAATCTAGAGTCATTGGTTTCAAAGGGATTGAGAGAGTTTTACATTATGCTTTATGACAAAAAGATTGCAGAGCAACAGAAGTATTATGGACATAAGAATAAAGACCTTAGTAATGCAAAAAAGAGCGGTGAAAAATTGATTAAAGAAAAGGAGAATGCAAGCGCAAGTATTTCCAAAATGGAAGGTCAAATCAGTGGTGCGAAAACAACTATTTCTAAATTAAAAACAGATAAAAATTCAGCGGAAACAGATGTCGAATTATTGAAGAGAGAAGAAGATCAATTGAAAAAAGAATCCCAAATAAAACAGAAAGAAATTCAGGAATTGGAAAAGGACTACAACGAAAAATTAATGGCTGGTGAGTTAAGCGAAAAAAAGACCCTGCGTTTTCAAGAAGACATTGCGAGTGAAAAAGAGAAACTGTCTAAAATTGAAAAGAAGGAATTAGCCAAGGCGACAGAAATTAACGCAAGAGAAACAGAAGTCATTGATATAGAGCGCTCGATTTCCGAGAATGAGGGTAAGGTGTCTAAATTGGAAACGGATATTTCGAGTAAGAAGTCTGATATTGAGCGAATAGAGGACCGGATTAAGGATAGTGAGGTGAGGGTCAAGGAAGCACAGAAAGTAGTAGAGACCGCACTTGGAGACTTGGAGCGCCTGAAGTCAGCGAAGGCTGGGCTGTAGAAGTTTGATTTTCAACACGAGGATGGTTTTATTTTTTTGGTTTATTAACATTGAATTGTTAACTTAGCGCAGCAAAGTCAAACAGGCCCTAACTTAAACGCTTCTACAAGGCGTTGTGACGCTATATTATGCAAAAATTGTTTTTGACACCCTCCAGTGTGATAGTTTTTGTGCGCAACTATTTCTGTGGTTGTGCGGTGTCACTTTATTATCACTTTTTTTTACTCATCACATGGAATTAAAGTCTTTATTCATAAAGGCTTTGGTTGGTGTGTTAGCATTGCTATCCTCATTATTTTCCTTTTCTGCTAACTACACAATGGCTCCTGGCACGGTGAATTTGGCATGCGGCGTAACACCAGCACATAATTTTTATGATCCCGGGGGAGCGGGTGGCGATTATGCAAACAGTTTGAATATTACTGAGACATTTACTAGTGCCACCGCAGGGCAATGTGTGACAGCTACAATCTCGACATTTGGGTCTGAAACAGGCTTTGATATTCTTCAGATTTATGATGGTACTAATACAGGATCCCCGCTGATAGGTAGTTTAACAGGAGCAGGATTGGTCTTGCCCCAAACCTTTACTAGTTCAGGTGGAAGTTTGACGTTTTTGTTTATTTCTGACGGATCTATAGTTTCGTTTGGTTGGACAGGAACAATTTCGTGTACCGCTGCATGCGCCCCCCCACCATCACCTTGTTCGGATTGCGCAACAGCAACCCCCATCACTGGCGTTCCTTTTAATGGAGCGTTCACGACATGCGGAGCTTGTGATAATGTTCTAAACGGATCTTCCTGTTTCTCTAACTATCTTGGAGGTGAAGATTATATTTTTCAATATACACCTACTGTGACTCAAACCGTCACAATTGATGTTTTTGGAGCAGCGGGTTGGACTGGTGTTTTTTTAACTCAGGGATGTCCAACTGCTGGAGGTATTTGTATTTCGGAAGGATCTTCTGCAACGGGTGACGCATTAATTAGTGGCGTTACTCTTACCGCTGGTGTTACTTACTTCATAACGGTTGATACGTGGCCATTTCCTGATTGCACTCCGTTCACCATTGATATATATGAAACGACTCCTCCCCCGAATGACAATCCATGTGCTGCCATTCCTTTGGTGGTGGGTTCGAATTGTTTAATAGAATACTTTACCAATTCCGGAGCTACCGATTCTGGGGTGGCTAATCCAGGGTGCGCAAATTATGCCGGTGGGGATGTTTGGTTTACAGCTACCGTGCCTGCGGGAGGAGAAGTGCTTATAGATATGGCTGACGTAGTTATGTTTGACTCTGGCTTAGCTGTTTACGAGGGGACTTGTTCGGCATTAACACTTATTCAGTGCGATGATAATGGAAGCGCAAATGGTCTGATGTCGTCTATGACAATTACCGGACTAACTCCAGGTGCTACGATTTGGATTCGTGTTTGGGGCAATAGCAACACTAGTAATGGTGAATTTGGAATTTGCCTGAGCGAACCTATAGATTGTGGAACCACTTCTAACAATGCGTCATGTGGAACTGCTGAGCCATTTTGCACTGGAACAACCTATTCTTATTGCAACACCACCGGTGTCCCATCACTTGGAGGTGGCGGCATATATGGTTGTTTAGGATCTTCACCAAACCCTGCTTTTTTCTATTTGAATGTGGAGACAAATGGTCCAATAGACTTTTCGATCACTCAAACAAGTTATGGTGGATTTGGTCTTGATGTAGACTTTATTCTTTGGGGCCCCTTTACAAATCAGGGCGACATGTGTTCGGGTTTGAGCGCTGCTAATATTGTTGATTGCAGTTATTCAACAGCCGCGGTAGAGTCTGCGAATATTCCATTGGCGCTTGCAGGTCAGTGGTATATGATTTTGATTACTAACTTTTCTAATCAGGCTGGTGTAATCACTTTCAATCAGACCAATGAGACTGCTCCTGGAGCGGGAACAACGAACTGTAATTTATTGACCGTTGACGCCCCTTCATGCAGCGGTCCCACATATACTTTAACAGGAACGGTTTTGACGCCTAGCGCTCCTTCTACAGGAACATTAACGATTTCTAATAACTGCGGAGGAGCTGATGTCGTGTTCAACGCACCTTTTGCAAATTCAATAGACTTTAGTTTTCCTAATTTGTGCTCCAATGGCTTACAGTGTGAAGTCACAGCCGCTTTCTCTGCGGGTATTCCAACCTTGGATCCAGTCATTTATACCGCCCCCAATTGTAATACGTTTACAGCAATACCGAGTGTTTGTTCGGGAGGCCTTTATACGCTCAACGGTCAAGTCAATGCAGGTTGTACCCCGATAACAGGAACTCTAACAATAGCTACATCCTGCGGTGGAAGTGTTGTATATAACGCTCCATTTGTGTTTCCAATCAATTATTCAATTCCTAATTTATGTGGATCCGGAGGAGCGTGCACCGCAACAGCGACTTTTTCTGCTACTGGAGAATCATTGGCCCCTGTAAATTTTATCGCCCCAAGTTGTAACACATTAACTGCTGTTCCAGGCGCGTGCACTCTCGGACAGTACCCTGTTTCAGGAGTAATTGTAGCCGCTTGTTTACCGACAACGGGCACTTTAACTGTATCAACTTCCTGTGGAGGCAGTGTGGTTTATAATGCACCATTTACTAGTCCGATAAATTATACTATTCTAAACGTTCCTTCCACATCAGGAAGCTGCACGGTGAGTGCTGTTTTCTCGGCTGCTGGAGCACCAGTTATTCCCGCAACGGCCTATGTCGCGCCGATATGTTGCTCGCCATTGACTGTTACTGCAATTCCATTAAACCCGAATGTTTGTTCGGGAGGAACTGGTGTGGTGTTAACCGGAACTGTGCCTGCTAATGCTGCACCTATAACCTTTGCCAATACAGTAGATTATCCAATATTGGATGCCGCGGCAGGAGGGCCTGCAACCGCGCCGAATATTGCCGGCGGTACTTGGGCACAATCACCCATTACTGTTTCTGGAATTTGTCCAGCCTCCTTCGTTGCTGGTGCATATTTTCAGGTTTGTTTGAATATTACTCACACGTGGGATTCAGACTTAAACATTTGGCTGCGCAGCCCGACTGGTTTTTTCTTCTTGTTATCTGATGATAATGGAGCAGCGGGAGATAATTATACAAATACATGTTTTAGCTCGACCGCTGTTACGAACGTCATAGCGGGTGTAGCACCTTTCACCGGCTCTTTTTTGCCTGAAGCGCCCATTAATACTCTCGCCGGGCAACAGTTGAACGGCGTGTGGACATTATTTGTAGGTGACGACGCAGGTGGTGATGTAGGAATTCTAAGGGATTGGAGTATTTCGTTTGCAGGTCCGACGGTTTCTTATGCTTGGTCTCCTGCTACTGGTCTATCATCAACAACAGTATTAAATCCAACAGCCAATCCTACAAGCACTCAAACTTATACTTTAACGGCAACAAATTCTTGTGGCTGTACCGGCTCTGCATTGACCACAGTTACAGTAGTTAATCCTGTTAGTGCAGGGACAAATGGTTCCGTTAGTAGTTGCAATTCTGGTTCATCGTTTAATTTGTTTGCGTCACTTGGGGGAACTCCCTCAACAACTGGAACATGGAGCGGCCCAACCGCAACAACTGGAGGTTATCTAGGAACCCTGAACCCTGCTACTGCCGCTTCGGGTACTTATACCTATACTGTTGCGGGAACTTCGCCATGCCCTAATGCTGCAGCTACTGTTACGGTAACCATAGTCCAAGCGCCAAGTGCAGCAATATCTTATTCTTCTGCGAATTATTGTTCGAATGGTGCCACTGTAAATCCGACGATTGTAGGAACAACAGGTGGAACTTTCACTGCTTTGCCAGTTGGATTGTCTATCACTGCAAGCACTGGCGCTATACAACCCTCATTAAGTGCAGCTGGGACATATACAGTAAACTATTCTATTGCGGCTTCTGGCGGTTGTCCGGCCTTTATTACAAGTACTACAGTAACGATATTGGAACCAATTCAGATTTATGTGAGCGGCACGAACCCATCATGTCCTACAATTTGTGATGGTACAGCAACAGCTGTTGTTACAGGAGGTTTGGCTCCATATACTTATTCATGGACCGGCAGTGCCTCCGCAACCTCAACTATTACAGGATTGTGCGATGGTAGTTATACAGCGACAGTAACAGATGCTGCAGGCTGTGTTTCCTCTTGCACACCTGTAATTCCTACTTCATGTTTTCAAATTCAGAGCATCTTAGTAAACGCTTGCGGCACTCCAGAGGGTACCGAGGAGATGGTGTTTTTCCAAGTCGGACCAAATCCATTAAGCACGGCTTCTTTGTTTGTTGATTGGTCGACAACGAATGCATGGGGTGGATTGGCTGCAAATAACGCCGGATTTATTGCAAATGTCAATGCAACAATAACAGGAGGCGGTTCGCTCATTGCCGCACCAGCTACTCTTCCGGCTGGAGCGAATGTTGTTTTGATCACATCGAACGTCAATGCATCGTCTCTGAATTTGTTCACGAATATCACAGGGCCACTGTATGTTTTGTTTCAAAACGCGAATACAACGTTTGGTCATTTTTCAAATAATAGCGCTGTTCCTTCCCCATTTACAATGGACTTTGGTGGAGGTTGTTCTGATATTGTAACTTACACAGCTACAAGCTTGGTTGGCGGAGATGGGGCAAGCGTTCTTTATACCCCAGGAGGTGTTCCGACTTATGTAAATAACGGCTGTGTGGTTCCAAATTCTATTCAAAATTGTGATATAACCATCGCCGCACCGCCGTTTGATGTGGTTGTTACTCCTACCACAGCGAATATTTGTTCTGGTTCTTCTGTGACGATGACCGCTAGCGGAGCAACTACATATTCTTGGACTCCAGTAACATCTTTATCATCCACGACAGACGCAACTGTTGTAGCAACACCAACATCTACGATTACCTATAATGTCACCGGATTTAGCGGGGCTTGTTCACAAACAGAAAGTGTTACTATAAACGTAACCACGCCATCATCCGCGACTTTACTGTATAATGGCTCGCCTTTCTGCACGGATATTACTGGTGCTCAAGCACCAGTAGTTTCTGGAACATTGGGAGGCACTTTTAGTGCAGCGCCAGCTGGATTATCGATTAATTCTACGACAGGCGCTATTACTCCATCGGGTAGTGCACCAGGGACATACACTGTAACTTATACAATTCCAGCAATTGGATCGTGCCCATTGTTTAGCACCAACACTTCCGTAGTAGTCACTTTAGCGCCTGCAGTTCCCACTTTAACTCCAAGCAATCCTTGTTCTGGACAGTCGACCACATTCATTGCGGGCAACGGGACGACTTACGAATTTTATGTAAATGGAATTTCACAAGGAGCCCCGTCTTCAGTATCCACTTTTGCATCGGCTGCGTTGAGCGCGGGTGATCAAGTTTGTGTGAGGAGCACTCCTGCGATTCCATTTGTGATGAATGGAAATATAAACGAAACACAATGGGGCGCGCCTATTGCAACCTCTGCATCTGGTCCAACCTCTAGCGGATTTGGAATAGATAATAATATCGATGCATTGTATATGAAAAATATGGGAGGAAAGCTTTATTGCGCAATCGCAGGTGATGAGCATGATGGCTTCGACCAAGCAAACAATAATTGGATAGTATTATTCATAGATTCTAAACCGGGCGGGTATAACAATTTGGCAGCATGGACGAATAGAACAAATGTTCCGCCTAGTACCAATGGACTTCTTAATCTAGCTTTATATCAGAATGTCACATTTGATGTTGGCTTTGACGCTGATTATATTCTGACGATGAATCAAGCTAATTCAGCAGCTTATTTCGATTTGTATGATATGAGTGCCAACATCAATACATACCTCGGATCAAATCTTTCAAATCCATCTCAATTTGGCTTTATTGGCAATGCAGGCGTTGGTGATTTTACAAAGGGATTTGAATTCAATATTCCGCTTAGTATTATCGGATCACCCACATCGAATATTGAATTATTCGCAATGATGGTGAACGATCCAAATGCTGGCGTGCAAACATTTTTAAGCAACCAATTTTTAACCTCTGCAAGTTCAGCGCAAGGCAATTTTGGAAGTGGGTTGATCAATTTCAACGCTGAACCACCTAGCCCAATCACATTTGTATTGAGTGCAGATTGTTTTGAAGAAACGTGTATTACTGTTCTTCCAACTGTAACTCCTTCATTCAATCCTATTGCTCCGATTTGTTATGGAGATACAGCTCCGGTATTACCAACGATTTCATTGAATGGAGTGGTGGGCACTTGGTCGCCAAGTGTGAGCAATACAACATCGAATACATACACGTTCACTCCGACATCTTCGCAGTGCACTAATACGCAAACTATAACAGTAACAGTCTTACCTCAGACCTTAACCACCCCTATATACCATGACTAAAATTTCTACAATGAGAACAAGAATTCTTACAGTCCTTCTTTCAGCATTTATGTTGATGCTTGGACAAACAACTTTTGGACAAACAAATCCAAGCCAGCCACACTTAGTGTGTCAAGAAGCTATTGAGCCTTATCAAGTCGATTATGCCGATGGGCCGACAGGAACACCTGGATCGACTTACGACTGGACACTAAACGTTGGAACAGCATCCATCGTTTCAGGTGATGGTACTAATGCAATTATTATCGATTGGGGATTAACACCTCCTGGACTTTATACCGGTGCAATTAGTGTCATTGAAACGAACGCAGGCTGTCCTGGTTTGCCTGTTACACTGAATGTACAAATTATAGATCTACAGGCAACTGTTGCGCCAGGCGCAACTCCAGTTTGTCCCGGTGAAGACGCAACATTCACGTTCAGCGGAACGCCAAACGCTGTTGTCGCTTACAACTTGAATGGTGTGCCAAATACTATTACACTTAATGCTTCAGGCAGTGCAACGCTCACTGTGCCTGCTATTGCTGTTGACCAAACGGTGAGTTTGGTTTCTGTTTCAAATGGAACTTGTACATATGATGAAACAGGCACAGCAACAGTTGCTGTTAGTCCGGTTTTATTTGCAACAGTTGCTCCTTCAGTAACACCAATCTGTTTTGAAGACAACGCTGTGTTTACTTTCACAGGTCCTGCAAACGGTACTATTTCATACACGTTGAATGGAAGCGCTGCAACTATTGTTTTGAATGGAGCGGGAAACGGTACATTGACATTACCAGCAGTAACTGACAACCAAGTTGTGATACTTGTTTCCGTATCAAACGGAACGTGTTCAAACCCTGTAGTGGGAACCGCTACAGTAGTAGTTCAACCAGAATTGAATGCGACAGTTGTGCCAGCAACAACCCCAATCTGTTTTGAAGACAACGCTGTCTTCACATTCACAGGACCTGCAAACGGATCAGTATCTTATACATTGAATGGAACACCTGCGACCATTTCACTTGATGGTTCTGGAAATGCAACATTGACAATTACTGCAGCAACAGCAACACAAACAGTTGTAATTACTGCTGTGGCTGACGCAAGTTGCTCGAATCCTGAAACAGGAACAGCATCTGTAGTTGTTCAACCAGAGCTCAATGCAACAGTTGCGGCTGTGACAACGCCAATATGCTTTGGACAAGACGCAGTATTCAACTTTACAGGCCCAGCTAACGGTAGTGTAAACTATACATTAAATGGAACTCCAGCGACTATTGCTTTAGATGGAACAGGAAGTGCATCATTGACTGTTACGGGAGCAGCTGTAGATCAGACTATTTCAATAACCGCAGTTTCAGATGGCACATGTTCGAACCCAGAAACTGGCACAGCAACGATTGTTGTGTTAACAGAATTACCAGCAACAGTTGCGGCGGTTACAACACCAATTTGTGCTGGTGAAAATGCCGTGTTTAGTTTCACTGGACCGTCGAATGGCACTATCAATTATGAGTTAAACGGCACTGCTGCAACTATATCACTAGATGGTTCTGGCGAGGCTACTCTTACTATAACAGGAGCTACAACGACTCAAGTTGTTGATTTGGTTTCTGCTTCAAACGGAAGTTGTAATAATCCTGTTACAGGAACTGCTTCTGTAATTGTGAATCCAATTCCAACGACATCTCCAATTTTCCATAACTAAGTTTTGGAGTAGAAAATTTGATGAAGAGAATAGGAATAATATTAGCGATGATTGCAAGCTTGTTTAGCTTGACTCCAGTGTGGGGTCAAGCTGACTCGCTTTGTGTATCTGATGCTAATGGTTTCTATCATGTCGATGGTTGGGTAGGTAGCACATTCACTTGGGACGCTCAAGGTTATGGTGTTATAATAGGTCAAGGTAATGACTCAGTGAGTGTTGCATGGACCGCTAATCCAGGGACGTATACTTTATCAGTTTTTGAAACAAGCATAGATGGTTGTGATGGCCCAATTCAATATTTGACAATCGAGATTCTTCCAGAACCTGTTGTTATTATTGACATACAAATATGTCTTGGTAATACTTTCACTTTGCCTGATGGCAGCGTCGTTAGTTCTTCAGGTATATATGATGTGGTGCTGCAATCTGTGTTAGGTTGTGATAGTACAATTACGACTAATCTCGATGTTGTTCCAGTTCTTACTTCAATTACGAATGCAGAAATTTGCAACGGACAATCGTATACTTTACCTGATGGAAGCATTGTATCAGCAGCAGGTTCATATGATGTGACATTGACGTCAGTTGCAGGATGTGATTCGATTGTTACAACTATTTTGGATGTTATTCCTGTTCTAACTTCAACTACGAACGCAGAAATCTGCAACGGACAATCTTATACACTTCCTGATGGATCAACAGTAACAGCAGCGGGATCATATGATGTAACGCTAACTTCAGCTGCAGGATGCGACTC
>Ga0315903_10012085_pt1 | contig 10098 bp, 9 predicted proteins | sample LakEriMetagenome_7_FD_203524 | JGI IMG/M metagenome (GOLD analysis project Ga0315903, IMG submission 203524) | Freshwater fungal communities from buoy surface, Lake Erie, Ohio, United States - Buoy 2 MA119 | ecosystem: Environmental > Aquatic > Freshwater > Lake | place: USA: Lake Erie, Ohio... | reverse complement strand
GGCAGGCCGCCGCCCAGGGTTGGGCCGCCACCACTTCGCTGATGTGCTGATGGTTCAGCCCATGGAAGCCGTAGCGGCGTTGCCCGTTGGCCCGCCAGGCCTGGGGCAGGGCGTAGGTGTAGGCGGCTGGCGGCAGATCGGCATGGAAGGCGGTGTCAAAGCAGGCCCAGGCCTCGAGATGGGGCCAACGCTCACCTAGCCAGCGGATCGCCCGCAGGGCGGGGCCGTTATGCAGCGGCGCCAGGGGCAGCAGCGCGTCCAGCTCGGCGAGCACGCTAGCCGTGAGGCGAATGGGGGCGACGAAGCGTTCGCCGCCGTGCACCACGCGATGGCCAACCAAGCCCAGTTGATCCAGCCAGGGCGCCAGGGCGCCAGGCAGCCAACCGGCCAGCACCGCCTCCAGGGAGCCGGTCGGAGCGGTGCCAGCCCCAGGCGGCGGCTCCTCGCCGATGCCATCGGCTTTGTCCCCTTCAACGCGCTGGCCACCGCCCTCGCCACCGCCCACGCCCTCCGCTTCGGGATGCCAGGGGCGCTGGTCGCGCCAGAGGCACGTTCCCTGGCCATCGATTACACAGGCCTTGAGGCTGGAGCTGCCGGCATTGAGCACCAGCACCGTGCTGGTCACGACGCGTGACTGGCCAGGGTCCAGCGCCAGTTGGTGACCTCGGGCGAATCCATGCCATGGGTATGGGCATAGGCGCGGTGGCCGAGGATCGCCTCCTTCATTTGCTCCTTCACGTGGGCGGCGCGGGATCCCAACTGCGGCACGCGATCGATCACATCGATCACCAGCGAGAACCGATCGATCTGGTTGTTGATCGCCAGCTCCAAGGGCGTATTGATGTTGCCCTTTTCCTTGTAGCCCCGCACATGGAAGTTTGCGTGGTTGGTGCGGCGATAGGTGAGGCGGTGAATCAACCAGGGATAGCCATGGAAGTTAAAGATCACTGGTTTGTCCGTGGTAAATAGCGTGTCGAAGTCGCGATCGCTGAGGCCATGGGGATGTTCCTTGGGGTCGGTGAGGGCAAACAGCTTCACCACATTAAGCACCCGCACCTTGAGATAGGGAATCTGCTGGCGCAAGATCTCCACGGCCGCCAAGCTTTCCTTGGTGGGGATATCACCGGCGGAGGCCATCACAACGTCGGGCTCATCCGGGTTGGTATCGCAATCATCATTGCTGGCCCAGCTCCATAGGCCAATCCCTTTTGCCACATGAGCCCTGGCCTGCTCCAAGGAGAGGTATTGCAGGTGCTTCTGCTTATCGCTGACGATGATGTTGCAAACATTGGGCTCGCGCAGGGCGTGCTCAGCGACCGCCAACAAGCAGTTGGCATCGGCCGGCAGGTAAACCCGCACCACGTCACCACTCTTGTTACCAGCTAGATCGATGAAACCCGGATCCTGGTGGGTAAAGCCGTTGTGATCCTGTCGCCAAACGGTGGAGCTGATCAGGCAATTCCAGGGGCCGATCGGGGCGCGCCAGGGCGCATGGTGCAGGCAGGATTCCAGCCACTTGGCGTGCTGGTTGAACATCGAAGCCACCACGTGGGCAAAGGCTTCATAGGTGTGGAAGAAGCCATAGCGGCCCGTCAGCAGGTAACCCTCCATCATCCCCACCAGGGTGTGTTCACTCAGCATCTCCACCACACGCCCGTCGCGGCCAAGTTCGCTGCCATTGAGGTCTTCCGGCAGGAACTCAGCCATCCACACCTTCTTGCTGCGTTCATAGATGGCCTGCAAACGATTGGAGGCCGTTTCATCGGGGCCAAAGATGCGAAGGCTATGGGGATTGAGGTCGATGGCGTCGCGCAGTAATTCGCCAAGAACAAAGGTGTTTTCAGCCTCCACGCTGCCCGGGCTGGGCACAGCAACAGCGTATTGGCTGATTTCGGGCAACCTCAACTTGTGGCGCAGCAAACCGCCATTGGCATGGGGATTGGAGCCCATGCGTCGGCTGCCTTGCGGTGAGAGGCTTTGCAATTCGGGGCGAAGGGTTCCCCGCTCATCAAACAATTCGCTGGGCCGGTAGCTGCGCAGCCAGTCTTCCAGCATTTTGAGCTGGAGCGGATCATGCTTGGGATCGGCCAGGGGCACCTGGTGGGCACGCCAGAACCCCTCCAACTTCTTATCCCCAAGGGCGGCTGGCCCCGTCCACCCCTTGGGAGAACGCAACACGATCATCGGCCAAGCGGGCCGGTGGGCTTCGCCCGAGCGGCGGGCTTCAGCCTGGATGGATTGGATGCGAGCCACCGCCAACTCCATCGCCGCCGCCATGGCGGGATGCATCACAGCCGGATCATCACCTTCCACGAACAGGGGATCCCAGCCATAGCCCCGCATCAGATTCTCCAGCTCTTCGTGCGGGATGCGGGCCAGCAGGGTGGGGTTGGCGATTTTGTATCCGTTCAAATGCAGCACGGGCAGCACAGCCCCATCGCTGATCGGATTGATGAACTTGTTGATGTGCCAGCTGGTGGCCAGGGGGCCGGTTTCGGCTTCACCATCGCCCACGCAGGCCAACGCGATCAGGGAGGGGTTGTCGAACACCGCCCCACAGGCATGGGAGAGCACATAACCCAGCTCCCCGCCTTCATGGATCGAACCGGGCGTTTCCGGTGTGCAATGGGAACCGATATGGCCAGGGAAGGAGAATTGCTTGAAGAATTGCCGCATTCCCTCGCGGTCGCGGCTCATATCGGGATAGATCTCGCTGTAGGTTCCATCCAGATAGGTGGGGCCTAGCACCCCTGGGGCGCCGTGGCCCGGACCCGACAGATAGATCATGTCGAGATCCCGCTGGCGGATCAAGCGGTTGGCATGGGCCCAGATGAACGATTGCCCTGGAGTGGAGCCCCAGTGCCCCAGCAAACGATTTTTGATGTGATGGGGCTGGAGCGGTTCCTGCAGGAGGGGATTGTCCTGCAGATAGATCATGCCAACCGCCAGATAGTTGGCCGCTCGCCACCAGGCATGTAGAGCCGTAAAGTCGAAATCCTGCCGCTGATCCGTCATGGCTGGAGGGAGGGGGGCGTTGGGAGGGAAGAAGCTGCCGCCGCTGCGATGCGACGAGGCTCTCCAAAGCAAATGCCCGAAGCCGGTGCCGCGCAAGCCTGGCCAACACTTGCCAGGGATCGCTGACAATTTGTGCTCACAGTTTTGCAACCGCTTGCTGGAAGCGACGCCTCGCCAGCACGGCCCATAAAGTCAGAGGGCACTCGTTCCTTTGATGGCCCAGCCGCTGCCCGAGCCGCAACCCAACCTGGGGGCCAGTCCCGAAACCCTTCCGAACCCAGGCCGTTGGGATGAGCGGGCTTTTCAGCTCGGCGAGGTGTTCCTGGCCACGATGGCATCCGGGATCATCACCCAGGAAGAAATCGACTGGCTGACCCTGGGGCAATCCCAGTTCAACCGAGAGGAGGAAGCCAAGGCGTTGCGGCTCGGACGACTGCTGGATGAGGGCGTGATCCAGATCGGCTGCCGATTGCTCGGCACCCACCGGCCGGTGGTGGATCGCCAGGGTTGAGGCCGGGGTCGCTCAGCCAGCCTTCAGCGCAACGCACCACCGCAGCTCGAGCCACTGCCGGCGGTGCAACCGAAGCAGTGATCGCCCACCAGGATCGGCGCTCCGCAAAGATCCTGTTGGAGCAGATCGGCCAGGCCCCCCGCGCCGGGGGAGTGGGCCGGATCCAGCCCCATGCCCAGCTGCTGGTTGAAGTCGCAGTCGTGCAAGCGGCCCCGCCAATCCACGCTGATCAGCTGCCGGCACATCACCCGTTCGAGATTGGCCGGCTGGTGCGCCTGGCGCAGCATCTGTTGGTAGGCCTGCAGCTGCCCCTGGCGCTCCAGCAGGCTGGCCCAGCGGCCCACCGGCAGGTTGGCGAGGGCCAGCAGCCGGTTGAACACCACGCCATGGCGATGCAGCAAGGCCTGGCGGTAATCGGCTTCTAGCTCCACCTGGGGGGGTGGAAGGCTGGGGCCTTGGGGATTGAACACCAGATCCAGGGTTAGCCCGGAGCCGGGCTGGCCATAGCCGCGCCGGTTCAGCTCCCGCAGGGCGGCGATGCTGCTGCGGAACACACCCCGCCCCCGCTGACGATCCACCGTGTCTTCGTTGTAGCAGGGTAATGACGCCACCACGCCCACCCGCTGGCTGGCCAGGAAATCAGCCAGATCCGTTTGGTCGGGCTCTTGCAGGATGGTGAGATTGCAGCGGTCGATGACCGCCACGCCAAGCTCCCGGGCGCGGCGCACCAGCCAGCGGAAGTGGGGATGGAGCTCCGGGGCGCCGCCGGTGAGATCGAGCAGCTGCAAACCGCGGGCCTCCAGCACGGCGGGGATCAGCTCAACCGTGGCCCGATCCATCATTTCCAGCCGATTCGGGCCAGCCTCCACATGGCAGTGGCTGCAGGCCTGATTGCAGCGATAGCCCAGGTTCACCTGCAGGGTGGTGAGGCGGTCGCGCCGCAGGGGCGGAAACGCGGGGATGGTCATGGGGGGAAGCGCCTCGCCCTCAGGCTGGCACCTGGCCGCCACCACCGCCGAAGGGCTGGCCGAATCAGCCCTGGGCTTCGCCAACCGTCGCGATCAGCACGGTTCGCGCCGAGCCCATCTGTTGGGATAGTTCAACGCTGGGATCGCTGCGTCAGCCATGGCACCGGCAGGCTCGAACAATGACCCGTTAACGATGGAGACCCAGCGGACAGATCCGCACTCCCCGGGCTTCAACAGCGCCAGGGTTGCCCCAGCTGCCCTGACATCCCCGGCAGAGGGCTTGGGCTCGGCAGCCGCCGACGCTGTGGGGACGACAACGGCTGGCAGCGAGGAAGACCGGGGTTCGGGTTTGGAGAGCGAGAGGGCCCCGCTGATCGAGAAGCGGGCCTTGGCCGAGCTGAATGCCATCCACGAGGCCCCCGGCTGGATCCGCCTCAGCTCCCACCTGCTGCTGATCGTGGCCGGCGGGGTGCTGTGGCGGCAGCCGCTGCTGCCACAGCCGCTGCGGCTGATCGCACTGCTGCTCAGCGGCATCGGGCTCGCCACCTGCTTTGCCGGCCTGCATGAATGCAGCCACCGCACCGTGTTTCGCAGCCGTGCCGTCAACGATGCGGTGGCTTGGTGGCTGGGCGTGCTGAGTTTTTACAACAGCAGCTTCTACCGGCGCTATCACCAGTGGCATCACCGCTACACCCACCAGCCCGGGCTGGATCCGGAATTGGAGGATCCCCACCCCACCAACCTCTGGGCCTACGCCCGCGAGCTGAGTGGCTGCAATTGGTGGACGGGCAAGTTGCGAGGCTACGCCCGCTTGTTGTTCGGCAATCTTACCAGCATCCCCTACCTCAGCGACGGGGTGATTCCTGAGCTGCGGCGTTCGATCTGGCTGCAGTTCGGCGTTTACGGGTTGCTGTTGCTGTTCTCCTTGAGCGTTTGCCACGGCCTGCTGCTCTGGAATTGGCTGCTGCCCCTGGCGCTTGGCCAGCCTTTGCTGCGTTTCCTGCTGCTGGCCGAGCACAGCGGCTGCGCCTACAGCGCCGACCCCCTGGCCAACACCCGCACCACCCTCACCCTGGCGCCTGTGCGCTGGCTGATGTGGAACATGCCCTTCCACGGCGAGCACCATCTCTACCCCTCCCTCCCCTTTCATGCCTTACCCGCCGCCCACGCCCTGATCGGTCCACGGCTGCGGCATGTGGATTGCGGTTATCTGGCGGTGCATCGCCAGCTGCTGGCCCAGCTGCCAGCGCTGGCGCCGCCGCCATGAGCCCTGCTTCGCTGGGGCGGCCTGATCCGCGGCCCTCGGCCACCGCCTTCCACCACCTGGGGGCGTTCCCGCTGCGCTGCGGCGCCCGACTGGCCTCGGCCCGCATCGGCTATCGCCGCATCGGAGAGCTCAATGCCGACCGTTCAAATCTGATCCTGGTTCCCAGCTCCTATGGGGCCAGGCCGGAGGATTTGGCCTGGCTGGCGGGCCCGCTGTTCGATCCAAGCCGCTGGTGCATCGTGATCGCTTCGGCCTTCGGGAATGGCGTGTCGAGCAGCCCCAGCCACGGCGGCATGGGGCTGGCGGAGCAAGGCTGCACGATCCAGCACGCCGACAACGTGGAGGCGCAGCGGCGGCTGCTGCAAGACGTTTTTGGGGTGGAGCGGCCGGCGCTGATCTACGGCTGGTCGATGGGGGCCCAGCAGGCCTACCAGTGGGCGGTGCAGGAGCCGCGGTTGGTGGAACGGATCTGCTGCGTTTGCGGCACGGCCCGCACCACGCCCCACAACCGCCTGTTTCTGCTCAGCCTGCGCCAGGCCCTCACCAGCGATCGCCATTGGAACGGCCAGGGGTTCGAGGCCCCGCCGGAGCAGGGGCTGTGGACCTATGCGCTGATCTACGCCAGCTGGGCCGCCAGCCAACCTTTCTTCCAGGGGATTGATGAGCCGGTGGAGGAGCATGTGCGGCGGCAATGGCTGCCCCATTACGCCCGCCACGATCCGCGCGATCTGATCGCCATGCTCGATACCTGGCTGGCCCATGACGTGGCCGCAGGGGGAGATCTGGCAGCCGTGTTGGCGGGGATTGCGGCGAAGGCCGCGGTGGTGGCCTGCCGCCAGGATCTCTATTTCACCGCGGCCGACATGGCGGCGGAGGCGGAGGCGATTCCTGGAGCGACGTTTCACCTGCTGGATTCGCCATTGGGCCATCGCGCTGGCAATCCCCACAGCCATGCCGCTGAGCAGCGGCAGCTTCGCCGGATCGTCGACCAGCTGCTCAGCGGCTGACCACCCCGCCCACCGCGATGACTGACCTCCCTACCCTCGTCCAGGAGCAGGGCCTTCGCTTCCTGCTGATCTCCTTCAGCGATCTGTTCGGGATTCAACGGGCCAAGCTCGTGCCCGCCGCCGCCATCGAGGCGATGGCGCGCCAGGGTGCGGGGTTCGCTGGCTTTGCCGCCTGGCTGGATCTCAGCCCCGCCGATGGCGACCTGATGGCGATTCCCGATCCGGCCAGCCTCACCCCTTTGCCCTGGCAGCCGGAGGTGGGCTGGTTGGCGGCCGAGCTGGTGTTGGACGGCAGCCCCAGCCCCCAATGCCCGCGCCGCGTGCTGCGGCGGCAGCAGCAGCGGGCGGCGGAGCTGGGGTACCAGATGCGCAGCGGCGTGGAGGCGGAGTTCTTTCTGCTGGATCCCCACACGGCGGCGGTGGCGGATGGGGCAGACCGGCAAGCCAAGCCCTGTTACGACCAGCTGGCCCTGATGCGCCGCTACCCGCTGATCGCGAGCCTGCTCACGGCGATGGAGCAGCTGGGCTGGGGCCCTTATCAAGCCGATCATGAGGATGCCAATGGCCAGTTCGAGCTCAACTGGACCTTTGCTGATGCCCTGGTCACCGCCGATCGGCACGCCTTGTTCAAGGTGATGGTGCGCACCTTGGCGGAACAGCAGGGGATGCGGGCCAGCTTCATGCCCAAGCCGTTCGCGGGCCTCACCGGCAACGGTTGCCACACCCATGTGTCCCTTTGGGATGCGCAAGGCCGCAATGCCTTCCACGACCCGGAGGGCGAGCTGGGACTGTCGGCCGTGGCGTACCACTTTTTGGCCGGTTTGCTGGCCCATGCCCCAGCCCTTTGCTGCCTCACCAATCCCAGCGTGAACAGCTATCGGCGGTTGGCGGCCTCGCCGACGCGCTCGGGGGCGAGCTGGAGTCCGGCGGGGATCAGCTATAGCGGCAACAACCGCACGCACATGGTGCGCATCCCGGACGACCAACGGCTGGAGCTGCGGCTGCCGGATGGTTCGGCCCATCCCTACCTGCTGCAGGCGGCGATCCTGGCGGCGGGGCTGGATGGCCTGCGGCGGCAGCTGGATCCCGGCCCTCGCCACGACAACGACAACGACGCCTCGCCCTTGCCTCCCGGCCGCTGCCAGCCCCTGCCCTCCGACCTGGGCGAGGCCCTGGAGGCCTTCGCGGCTGATGCGGTGCTACGAGAGGCGCTGGGGGAGGAGTTCTGCCAGGCCTACGAGCGGCTGCGCCGCAGGCAGTGGCTGGACTACCGCAGCCAGGTGTCCAGCTGGGAACTGGAGCAGGGGCTGGATGGCTAGGGCCCAGTCACGGGATCACTGAGCGAAGCCCGTGGGGTTCAGCGGTTGCCGGCTTCCGAGGAGGTGTCGCTGCTGTTCTGGTGCCCACGGAGATGCTTCTCGCAGGCCTGGGCCGTGGCGGACCAGAGCATCAGGGACAGCAGGGCAAGGGAGAGCGTGCGAAGCATGGTTACGGGACCGCGTTGACAAACGCTAAGCCGGCTGGGTCGCTGGGGGAAGCGAGGTCGTCAATGCAGCACCTGCAGGCTTGTGGTGCCGCTGCGCCGCAACAGCTCGCCGAGGGCCACGAGCTCCTGGGCGTGGATCAGGCCGATGCAGCCATCGGTGCCGCTGTCCTGGGGCTTGCCGGCGCTGGGATCGAGGTGGATTCCCAGGCCCCGGCGGTTGGTGGCGAAATCGGGCTCCAGACCGATCCAGAACAGCTTGCCGAGCTCGGGGTTGAGATCCGGCAACCCCGCCAAGGACACGATCTCGGAGACGTGATAAGAGCCGCGCGGCAGGGGCGCCTGACTGCCGAGGCTGTGGCGATCACCCTGCTGCCTGGCGGCGCGGCCCACCAAGGCGGCGAAGCTGCGCGGTTGTTCGCCCGGAATCTCCAGCCGAAGTTGCCAGATCGGATCGCCGCTGCCGCTCAGCTGGCGCGAGGTGCGAAGCAACGTCATGCGGCCGGGAGCCGCAACCGGCACACCGAAACTGGCCCCCGCAGGGGCAACCGCGCCAACCGCTCGCAGCCCCCAAGGGGCAAGGCAGAGGCCCGCGCAGAGGGCGAAACAGGCGCGAGGAGGCATGAAACGGCCAGGGCTGAGCCTGAATAGCCAGCGGCGCGGCGACCGCCAGCGGTGTAGGGCAGCCGTCGCAGCGTCCCAACGCCACTCCAGCCGATGGGGGGGGGCGCCCAGGGCCGACCCAAAACCCAGCGGGACCGCTGCCACACCTGAGGCGCCGGCCAGGCGCCAAGTCCCACGCCAAGCTGACCGAGCTGGCCGAGACATCAACCAGATCAACAACCGCCCCAGGCGGCGACGCACTGCAGGCAGGAACTTGCGCCAAGCTGAAAGGTGTTCATTACGGACATCCGCAACCTTGATCAGCTCAAGGAGAAGCTGGTCAAGGTGCTGGTCGTCGCCCTGATCGTGTCGGCGTTCAAGGCGATGCTGGCCCTGCCGATCACCGACGGGCCTTCCTTGGGATGGTTCAGTTTTGGCGTGTTCATGTTGGCCCTCAGCGGTGTGCTGGTCAGCGGCGAGCTGTTGTACCGCCGTGATGAGTCGTAACGGTTGATCGGCAGGCGCCGCCGGGGCCAGCTGTCGTCTGCAGGATGGTCAGCGCGAGGAGAGGGCCAACCAGGAGATGAAGGAAGCCTCCCCTGACCGGACGACCCTGGTGCTGCGGCGGCCGGATGACTGGCACGTGCACCTCCGCGATGGAGCCATGCTGCGGGCGGTGGCCCCGGCCACGGCTCGCTGCTTCGCGCGGGCGATCGTGATGCCCAACCTGAACCCCCCGATCACCAGCGTGGCGGCAGCCCGGGCCTATCGCCAGCGCATTGTGGAGGCGCTGCCGGCGGACAGCGCTTTCACGCCGTTGATGACCGCCTACCTCACGGACGACAGCGATCCGGTGGAACTGGAGCGGGGCCAAGCGGAGGGGGTGTTGACGGCCTGCAAGCTGTATCCCGCCCATGCCACCACCAATTCGGCCGCCGGGGTGAGCGACATCCGCCGGCTGGATCGGGTGTTCGAAACGCTGGAGCGGATCGGCCTGCCACTGCTGATCCACGGCGAGGTGACCGACCCGGAGGTGGATGTGTTCGACCGGGAGGCCGTGTTTCTCGATCGGCACCTGGCGCCGCTGCTGCTGCGGCACCCGGGGCTGAAGGTGGTGTTGGAGCACATCACCACGGCCGAGGCGGCGGATTTCGTGGCGGCCGCCGGTGCGAACCTGGCGGCCACGATCACACCGCATCACCTACAGATCAACCGCAATGCGATGTTTCAAGGCGGCTTGAGAC
>Ga0315903_10012084_pt1 | contig 10098 bp, 16 predicted proteins | sample LakEriMetagenome_7_FD_203524 | JGI IMG/M metagenome (GOLD analysis project Ga0315903, IMG submission 203524) | Freshwater fungal communities from buoy surface, Lake Erie, Ohio, United States - Buoy 2 MA119 | ecosystem: Environmental > Aquatic > Freshwater > Lake | place: USA: Lake Erie, Ohio... | reverse complement strand
AGTTCTGACCCTGTTATGATGAGAAAAATGTTTTACGAAATCTCTGATGGTGAATATGCTGGTAAATTATTTGAGTTATTCGGCAGAGAAAGAGTTGAAAAAGAATTGGAAGAATTTTTATCTAACAAGTTCTTTGACAGGTTCGGTGCTGGTATTGGAATGACAAGATTGATGAGAGCGTATCAATTACTAAAACAATAACTTGTAAAACTAATATTACACTTAATCCGAATATTTATAGTTAAAAACTATAATGTTAAAATTAACTTGGATATTCGGATTAATTTTACTTTTCTTCATTTTTTTATTATTAAACCACAAGTTAAATAAAAAAATTGATGAGTTAAAATTAATTTTAGAACCCACCAAAAAAGACAAAATCAAGTTAATTTTATATTTAAGTTTAGACAAGTTATTAGGTTTCGTTTTACTTCTTTACTTTATGGTGGTAATTTTGAGTATGGTCGGACTTATGGCTTTATTAACGATTGCATTATTTAATTAAAATGGAAAACAAAAATTTAAAAAAAATGGTTGAGACCGAAATGAAAAAAAGAGGTCTTATGGAACAAGAAATGATGATGGGCGAGTCAAACCCATTTGTTGAAATGGTTTCAAAATTAAGATTCTCGGTAGAACAAACACAAGTTTATCACTGGCAAAGTCAATCTTATGCTGAACATATCGCACTTAACGAATATTATGACGGAATTCCCGCAATTGTCGATGGAATTGTAGAATCTTATCAGGGTAAATACGGTATTCAAAAAGGATACAGATTGTTCGAAGTAAGAGATTATTCAACACCTGAGGAAGTTATCAATTTTCTTAAAAAGTTGGATGAGGATGTTGAAATGTTGCGTCAATCAATTAAAGAGACATATATTCAAAATCAAATTGACAACGTCTTACAACTTATTGAAACTACGGTTTACAAATTAGAAAACCTTAAATAACAAAAAAACCCCTCCAAAAAAGAGGGGTTTTGTTTTTTATATATGTTGAGTTTAGAAATCTAATTTAACATCAAAATCATAATTATCAGAATAACCTTCTTCACCATTCATATTCATTTCTAATGACCAACTAACTTTACCAGGTTCAGAGAAGTTAAGAAGAATTTGTCCATTACCACCCTCATTATTCTCCCAACCACCATAATACTTTTCCAAAAGATTGTAACCGAAATCCTCAAATGTTGAAGGTAGTGTGACCGATTCACCCAATTCGTTCTCACCCTCAGCCTCAATATACCCACTATCACCTCCACCATCAAATTTCATAGTGATAATATCACCGTTAAGGTCATCTGAATCATTTTTGGAGTTTATAAGTGCTTGTGCGATATCTTGTTTAGCCTCACCATCATGGTCACTATATGATGACTCATAATAACTTACATCATGACCAAAATTTAATGTTTTGTTTTCGTAATTAAATTCACACCAAATTGAACCCCAAGAATCACCATCTTGTTGATTAAATGGTTCAAAAAATACATCCATATTATCCTTCACAAATTCAAAAACCAAATCATATAGTGAATCATAATCTATATTTTTTGAACCACTTCCAGTTTCAACTGAACATTCAGGTCCGTGCCAGTCTTGTTCTAAACCACCACCTTGCTCAACTTGAAACCTCATATAAATTTCAGGTCGTTTAGGTTTATAAGATTTGGCAAGTGCTGCCGCCCTTTTGAATAGTTTTTTTTGTTCGTCTGTTAAAATTACTTCCATAAAAAATTTTATTATAAATATTGTTAATCCTCCAAATTGATTTTCATAGTTTTCATCATCCAAATCGGTCGTTCGTTTTTTTCTAAACAAACAATCCAATCCTTAGCCGATGGAATGAAGTTATTACAATCTTCTTTAACATGCTGCTCACCAATATATCTGGTATAAACAATTTTACCATCTGAGTTGGTAAAGTAACTACCAAATACTTTTTCACATTCGAATATTCCCTCACTATGATGACGAAACACTCTATGAATAGAATGCCCATACCAAGCCTTAGTTTCATCAAACCATTCGTGGATTTTGATGTAGTCTTCAGGTTTTCCTCCAAATTGTTTTACAGATGACTTAGCGTGAACCAATGGATGTGCCATACCAAATAAGTTTCAACAAAAATATATAATCTAACTTCAAATATCAAACAAATATTGATATATTTATTAATATGCCAAAAACAGAAAAGTCGTTAAAAGCTGAAAAGATAATTGAAAAGTTAATCAATATGAACAACGTATTTGAAGTTGAAGATGTTGATGCGATGGGTCAAGATGTTCTTACTAAAATTACAATCAAATTTGATTCAAAAACTGATATAGATGAGATTGATGATGATTTTATAGAAAAACATAACAAAATTCATGGCATAGGACCTATGGGTAGTTTGAACAGAATCAGTCACGGTGTAAAATTTTACGGAACCGTATATGTCCAAATTGTTAAATTAGTTGAGATGTGGTTTGATGAGGATGATATTGAACAGGAATCAACAAATATAAATCCACAAAAAGACGACATAAGTTGGGGAGTTAGAGATGAAATCTATGACCAACTACTTACGAGACTATACAAATTTTTACCTGACACGTTATATAATATTGACGTAGAATTAAGTTTTAGAACATATGGAGTATAAAGTAGGAAACGATTATCAGTGGGGTCATTGTCATTTCTTTGCAAGATATGTCAAGAAAGTATTTCAAAAGTTATTACCAAATAAGGATATAAAGTTTTATTTGTTATTAGCAAGTAGAATTGATGATGAGGATGAAGTCATTGATGAGGTATTGATACACGCTTATTTGAAAATTGATAACTATTATATTGATTCCGAAGGTGTGTTTGACGAAGAAGAGACCGAACGAAGAGTTAAAGAGTGGGCGGATGTTGAAAAGGATTTAACACCTGACGGATATGATTTCGCAACTTGGGAAGACGAGACGGACGAAATACCTGAGATATTTTTTAATAGGTTTTGTTCAACCCAACATCTGAAAGATGATGTGAAAAAATTCATAAAAAGACCTGATATAATTTCTTTTTTGAGACAATTCGAATCCAAAGTTATAGATGAGAAGTGGTCGATGAAATATAAGAAAAGTATTAATTGTAATAACCCCAAAGGTTTCTCTCAGAGAGCTCATTGTCAGGGTCGAAAAAAACGTAAAAAATAATTTCCTATGTCACAAATATTATCTAAATTTGTGACATAACAAAAATATATGTCATTACTCGAAGATTTCGCCGATTTAAGAAGCAGAATGAACCAAGAAGGTTTTCATTACTGTTTTAAACATTATTCAAGTTTCTCAGATATAGAGGACCAAGAGTTTCATAAATTAAGAAAAGCGTATTTATCTGCGGCAGACAAACTCGAAAAATATATCGTTGACAAATCCGAACAATTTTATTTGGGAGGTGATGTAGAATTTGACGACGAACAATTTTAACAATCTCTTAACACATATTTCACATTTTATCAATTTACTTTTTTTGTTGAACCTCCTAAATTTGGGTCGTGTTAAAAAAACTATTAATTTTTTGTCTATTTTTACTATCTGCAACAGGGTTTTCACAAATTTGGAAACCTATAAAAAACTCAATTCAGGCAGATTACTTAATTTATCAAACTAATATCAAAGAAGAAGCGGACATAATCGCTTTCGAGGTCGAATCAGAACTTGGATGTACAAAACCAGGGATGATTTACCTCGCGCCAATCTATTACTCAAGAGGAAAAAAAGTAACATTCGTTTGTCACAAAGAAGAGGCAGACCTAATAGTATATTGGACAAAAAATAAAAACGAAGTCAAATGGAAAATAAACAAATAACCAATTAAATATGAAAACAATTATTAATTTTTTTAAAAGTAAGGTCACGTTAGTCACGGGTCTTATTTTGATGTCCATATTAAGTTATGGGCAAATGTCTTTGACAACGTCAGGAGTTGCGGTACTACAAAACTTTACAATAGGAAGTACCGCCACCGCACCATTACCCGCAGGATTCAAGTTCGGACAAAATGTTCCCTATACATCTGGTGTGGTAGCAACAACCTTGGCGGCAGGAACATCAGGTACTGGTGTCTTGAACGGAACCTCTGCGGGAGGATATTATAATTTCGCGAATGGTATCACAGCGTCAGCAACAGACAGAGCGGTAGGATTTATTTCTACAGGAACTTTCACATCACCAAGAGATTTGATGTTACAAGTTCAAAATAACACGGGGGGTAATGTAACTGACATTGCAATTTCATTTGATTATGAAAAATATAGGTCTGGTACAAGAGCATACAACATGACCTTTTTCAGAAGTTCTGACGGTATTACTTGGACCTCAGTAAATTCAGGGGACCAAAGTTATGCGGCGGATGCTAATAATACAACAATCTCAAATCCACCAACATCAGTAACAAAGAACGTTAACGTAACTGGTTTAAGTATTCCAAATGGTGGATTTATATACTTCAAATGGACATACACAGGTGTTGGAGGTTCAACCAATGCACAAGCAATCGGTATTGATAATGTTTCGGTTATGGCTACCGTACCAACACCCTCAATTTCAATTTCATCTATTCCTAACTTTTCAACAATCGGAGGAGTTACTGCACCAATACAATCTTATACCGTATCAGGTGCAAATCTTATACAAAATCTTAGTATTCAACCATTTAACGCTAATTTTGAAATATCAACAGATGGTGTCAATTTCAGTGCAGGTGTTATTATATTAACACAAACAGGTGGTGTTGTTAATCCAACTACTATATACGTAAAAATGATTCCGACAACAGTTGGGACATTTACAGGTTCTATCTCACATAGTTCAAATGGTGCAACAACTCAAACACAAAATTTAACAGGTAATGTTGTTCCGTCAACTTGGTATTCAGTTGCTTCAGGAAACATTAATGGTGCGGCAGTTTGGTCATCAACACCAACAGGAAGTCCTGACCCAATTGCTTATTCTAAATTCAGAACAGATGTGAGTTTGATTATTCAAAATGGACATACAATTGCTCTACCCGCATCACTTGCACCGACAAATGTTAAGGACTTAACTATTAACTCGGGTGGTAAGTTATGGAGAAATTCATCATCAACCGCTAATATGGTCTATTTAAATGTTTATGGAAATATCGTAAATAACGGAGAGATTGGTAATGGAACTACTTTTGATGCATGTGGATTCAACATCGAAGGAAATTGTTCGGTCCAAGGAACAGGTATTTTCAATTTAGGTCGTGTAAGAAAAAACACAACTTCACCAATATCTTTACTAACAATCCAAACTGACTCAGTTAATGTTAGATTCCCTGGTCTTGCACTTTACAACGCTGCGGACAACACATCACTTACCGTTACAGTCCCAACAGGAAAAAAACTTTTACTTCCTCAAGGAGAGTTTTCTTTGACATCAACAAACGGTACTGGTAATAATTCCAATATGATTGTTTCTGTCAACGGAACATTCACCGCACTTGGTTCAGGAACATCATATGTCATCAATTTATCTACCCTATCAATACCATCGGCACCTGTTGATAACACAAACCCTTGTTCATTTACTATGAATAACGGCTCAAAAGTTAGTATCAGAAATTTGGATATTAGACAAACTACAGTATCTAATTTAAATATTAATGGTGGTAACTTATCTGTATTCGGAACTATGCGAGTTTTTGCGGGTTCAGTTTCAACCAACAATTGTTTAACAATAGAAAATGGTGGTAACTTACTTTCGGGTACAGGTTTTACATACCCATATGTCCCATCAGGTGGTGTTTTGACAGGAAATGTTAAGATTAAGAAAACAGGTAACACAGGTTTTGGTGAATATAACTTTTGGTCATCACCAATTACAAATGCAACTTTAAATACCATAACTCAAAATGGTTCTTTAGCAGGTTCTCCCTTGAACACTTATGAGTATAATCCAACTTTAGTTACAACAGAAATTCAAGACGGATGGGTAAATGTTTCTCCATCATCAACTATGTCAGTTGGTAAAGGTTATATCACAACTGGGGCGGGTTCTGTCGTATTTAATGGACCTGTAAATGATGGAACGGTAAATGCTCCAACACAGCAAGGAATTGGAACCAACTTTAATTTGGTTGGTAACCCATATCCATCATCACTAACATCATCTACTTTTTTGACAACAAATGGTATTTCTGCTCTTTATCTTTGGGACGACGACGCATCCAATGGAGTTGATTATCAAAGTGGAGACTATATTGTTGTTGGAACATTAGGTGTCGTATCAGGAAGTCAATCAACACCATCACCAACAATTAATTCAATTTCACCTTGTCAGGGATTTTTCGTTCAAACAAACTCATCATCTGTTACCTTTAATAACACTATGAGAGGTTCAGGGACTCCAACATTCTTTGAGGAAGACCCAATTCAAAGATTTTGGTTAAATGCAGTTTCACCTTCACAAGATTACAAAGAGACCCTTATCGCTTTCAAACCTGACGCAACCTTCAATAAAGATACTGCTTATGACGCTGAGGTGTTCGGTTCTATCCCTAATCCACAATTTGATTTTTGGTCAAAGTCTCAGGACGATTTTAATCTGACAATTCAAGCAATTCCGAACACAGGATTCGATATGGAAATTCCACTCGGGTTCAATTCACAAGAACTCGGTGAACACGTAATTTCTTTGGGTGATGTGGAAAATTTGGATGGAACAACTTTGTTTATTTTGGAAGATAAAACATTAAACTTATTTCATTCACTAAGACAATCTCCATACATTTTCTCTATCACTCAACCTGAATTGGGTGACGATAGATTTGTTTTACATATCAAAAAACCTGTAAGTGTTAATGGTGGTTTAACAAATTGTATTGGAACAGGTGGAGATATTGTAATAGATGGTTCTAGTGATTGGACATACAACGTTAATGACCAATTTGGACAACTTAATGACACTTTGGTTACTACTATAGAAAATTTAGCAGCGGGTGATTATTTAGTATATCTTTACCACGGTTCATATGTTATAACAAAATCAGTTACAATTGGAAGTTCAACACCAGTGAGTATTAATATTAATAACTTCATTTCACCTTTAGTGGTTGGAGAACCTTTTACACTCTCATTCGAAGTGGAAGGGGCGTTTAATCCACAGATTTGGTACGGCGATGAATCAGATATAACTGAATCACCAATCCATACTTATAATGAACCAGGTGTTTATGTTATTACAATAATCGCTTCAAACGACTACTGCTCAGGTATAGGACAAATCGAAGTTTCTGTAATTGGACAGACAACATCAATTGACAATCCAACATTTAATTACGATTTTTATCCAAACCCCGCTAATCACATCATCAATTTCAAATCATACCAACAAAAAACAATCGTTGTATATAATTCAGTTGGTCAAATGGTAAAAAATGAATTGGTTACAAATCAGTTATCATTAGAAGATTTGAATGAGGGAGTGTATATTTTATTAGTGGATGGAAAGACACACAAATTAATCGTAAATAAATGAAAAAAATCCTTTTAAGTGTTTTAATAACACTATGTTCTTTAATTTCTTATTCACAAAATGTATTTCAAAAGGCTTATGATGCTTCAATCGGAACAAGAGAAGATGCTAGTAGTCCTGTTGAATGGTATGTAAAAAATAAAGAAGTTGATATTCTGATTTGTTATGAAGAAGATAAAGTTAAGATTTTTGCTGATGAAACAAAAACCTACCGTTCGATAAAAGTTGTAGAAGATAATGAAGATTATACAAATTGGTTGATGGTTGATGATAAGGGACTGAAATGTTACTTATCTGTTGGAGTTCACAAAGAAACAAAATTATCCTATCTCAAGATAGAATATGTTGACACTGTGATTCTGTATTTTACTAAACCAAACTAATTTTAAGGTCTGTGTGGTATTTATCTACACAGACCTTTTTTATAAATGAAAACAGAATACCGTATAGCAGATTTAGTCCAAAGAATTATTGATAGAAATAAAGAAAAATATCAGTTTATAAAAAAAATTGAGATTTTATACAGAGAGAATATAGACACATATATGATTTATGTATCGGTTAATAGGACAGATTTATTAGAAGAATATAAAAAGATGATGTTTGAAGCAACACATGGTTATTGGAGTAGCAAATTCAGACACATCATAGAAAGATACCTTTCTGAACCAACACCTATCTATTATGACTATTATGATATATTAGATTTCACAGATGTTGATGAATTAGATGAAACCCGCGGATATATAACAAAGATATTTTATATGAGTAATGTTTCTAATGCGTTTTTAGATTTTAGAGTAATATTACAAGAATGAAAAGTTACGGAATTAATATAGAATTATTAAAAAAACTTATTGATAAAATGATAATCAGTAAGACAGGCTTGTTTCAAGGTTATGAAATCAATATGGATGATAATGGAAAAAAGATATTCATATTCATGACATTTTATTTTGACAATAGAAAATTAGCATCTTTTGAAGATGAATACTACGAAAACCTCACTCAACAATACGGAGATTTGGATAATGTACCTGAAGAAGAATATAGGTATTGCGATGATTATATCAGAACTGAAATGTTATATGTTCCGATACATAGATTACTTTTTTCAGTTATGGGATATGACAAAACTAAATACAGATTGACTGTTGAAACTGTAGAATAATAAGTTATATTTGTATTCACAAATGAGAGAAATAGATAACTTAATTGTTTTAGACAAATCACAAATAAAAAAACGTATTGAAAGTTTGAAAGTTCTGAGAAAAAAGGCGGTGGAAGAACAAACTTTTGAAATTGCACAGTGGATTGATGGTAAAATTGAATCTCTGAAATCTATATTGACTGATTGTGAGAGTTTGGAGACTTTTGTAACGGAATCATTTGATAAGGGGTGGGAATTATGTAGTCAATTAAATGTTAATTACAGTCAATCTTTGAACGAATATTTAGAACAAATCACATTAAAACAAACACATGACGACTAAAGGTAAATTACATAAAGTTGATGAAAATTGGATGGTCAGATTGATTGAAGATAAAATGTCTGATTGTAAATTACATCCAAAGAATATAAATTTTGTTGAATCATTACTAACAGAAAACAAAATTAAAGAAGGTCAAGAACTAAATTTTCACGTAGGAATTGATTGTCTCAAAGAATGTATGGGTTTATGTGGTGAATGTGATGGTATGCAAAAATACGCAACTTTAAGTGAATTAGATTATAAGTAATATGACAGGTAAATTGCATAGAAAAGGAGACCACTGGGTTATCAGATACAAAATGGAAGATGACCTAATTGCGACAGATGGAGGTGAAATATCATTACATCCTGACGATGAGATATATTTGATGGGGGTTAAAGAATGGAACGATGATGACATCCATTTCAAAATAGTCCCATTCATGCACGACACATTTGTTGCTAAGATAGTTAAGGAACCATTCGTTAGTGACGATTTCCAAATTGGTCCTAATGGGGCTTATGAACACGTAGATGAGTGGGACCCCGATTATGTGGATGGTAAAAACGAAGATACTTGGTTTGATGAATTAGACCTACCACAAAATTGGAAAAAACAACTCAAGAAATTCAATCTACCATCAGAAGTATTAAATGTTATATGTAGATTACATTATGGTGAGACAATCACCTTGAAACAATCTATGGAAGACCAACTCAATTGGATTCAAAAGTATCACAAATTAAAAAAAGACATAAAAAATTTGTTGGATTAGAAACTTTTCCGTAGTTTTGTAAAAAATAAAACTATGGACATCAAGATTTGCTCAACCTGTCAAGGTCAAGGATTAGTAGTTGTTAAAGACCGCATCAATCTAGCCGACGAAATTAATTGTGATAAGTGTAATGGAACAGGGCGTGTTATGGTAAGAACATTCACGGTTGAGGTTCCTTTTGGATTCAATAAGTCAAAACTTACAACTGCCTGTGATACAATATTCAAAACTATTTTAGATTTGAGAAAATGATTTCTGAAAAGTTAAAGAACATACCAAAATTTGCGGGTTGCTACCTATTCAAAGACGA
>Ga0315903_10012081_pt1 | contig 10100 bp, 10 predicted proteins | sample LakEriMetagenome_7_FD_203524 | JGI IMG/M metagenome (GOLD analysis project Ga0315903, IMG submission 203524) | Freshwater fungal communities from buoy surface, Lake Erie, Ohio, United States - Buoy 2 MA119 | ecosystem: Environmental > Aquatic > Freshwater > Lake | place: USA: Lake Erie, Ohio... | reverse complement strand
GCAAGAATCTAATGATTGATAACCAACACTTGTATTACTTGTGCCTGTAGTGTTTGCATATAAAGCTTGATAACCTACTGCTGTGTTGTTAGATGCGGTGGTGTTAGATAATAATGCCGTATAACCTACTGCCACATTATTTGCACCAGTAGTGTTTGATTGTAATGATGCAGTTCCGTATGCAGAATTGTATTGACCAGTAGTGTTGGTTAAAAGAGAATTAATGCCAACACCTGCGTTATTGTTGCCAGTAGTGTTGTTTTGTAAAGCACCACTTCCTATAGCAACACCGCCTTGACCAGTAGTATTTGCATTAAAAGCAAGGTAGCCAATAGCAACATTTGATAATCCTGATGTGTTTGAGCTTAAAGTACCAGCACCTACCCTAGTATTAGTTGATACAGAACCACCACCTTTACCAATATCTAATCCGCTAATAACGGCATCGTTGGCTAATGTTACTGTAGTGCCGTTAAAGGTAAAGTCGGCATCGTCTTGTAGAACTCCGCTTGCGCCAGCGTAGGTTACTCTACCGCTTGTCAAACTAGATAAAGACAAAGAAGAAACAGTATCAGCAGTTTGATTTAGTGTTAATAAACTAATCCAAGCATCATTATCTTCATTGCGAAATTTTAAAATATTGTTAGTGGTGTCATACCAAAGCTGATTAGCAAAAGTAGGCGAAGGTGCAGTAGTTCCTGACTGTGTAGATCCTAGCGCTTGTAAAGCATCATTAAGATCTGCTCTAAAGGCTGGAAAGCCTTGGTTATTAATGGTTAGATCATGTTGCGACATATATTCTCCTAAGTTACAAGCTCACCATAGCCTTTAGCTACATAATCAAAGGTGCGACTTACTACAGTTCCGCCTGAATTCTTGAACCTTATTGTAAAGCCTGAAGATGATTTTGTGGGTATTTCATAGAAATCACCCTGAGCTAAATTCTGTGCCATGATACCAATAGCAGGCGCTACTTTAAAGGATGGAGTAAAGGTTACAGAATATCCGCCTGCACCAGTTCCACTTACTATATCTTCTCCGCCAGCAACTCTATCAGGCATATCAATAGTTACAGTTAAAGTTTTTAGAATTGGGCTTGAGTTTTCATCTGTAGAAGTTAAAACAGCCTTAAACCTAAATCCTCTAGCCTTGTAATCTCCTACTAAAAATCTTCTGTAAGCTGTCCAAGTAACAGGAGAACTATTTGGATCATCTTCTGTAGTGCTTACCCAAAGTTCTACATTAGTATCATCAAAAGCATCAGGATCACCATCAAAATCCCCTGATGCATCATCAAATAATCCTTCTTTAGAATCAAAGTTATTTACATAATCTATGCGCCCTACTTCTACAACTGCTGTAACTCTGCTTGTATATACATTACCAATATCTACATAATCTTCAAAATAATAAGTTCCTTCTGTAGATGTAGTTCCACCACCACCATCAAAATAACCTTCTGCATCATCAAAATTACCAGTTGCAGAATCAAAGTCTATAGATGTATCTAGAATCAATCCTTCATCACCTACTGAACATTCTACTTTTTGACCTAAAAATGCTGGTGATTCTGTAATGGTTTCAATAACATTAAGTCCTGAAATGTCATTAATAATGGCTACAGAAGAAGTTGGATTAATAGAAGCATGATCTAACTTATCATAGGCTTTTATAAAGTATGTGCCTGTCATTGCAGGAACTACAGCAGTATTAGCAGGGCGAGCTACTTTATCAATCACATCTATAGCATCTGAGTAAGTTGCTCCTGTAGTTAGCCTAGAATGCCTAATTCTGTAATAGGCTAGATCTAGATCTCCTACTGGTGTCCAAGATAGATGAGCTTGAGTTCCAATAATATTTACTGAAAAATTTGTAACATCAGCAGGGGGCGCAGTTTTTCCATAAATCTGTGCAGTTAATTCTGTAGGTGCTGATCTTTTGCCAATAGAATTTATTGCAAATACTTTAAAGTCATACTGTCCATCTATAGCATTTCTTATATCTATAGAAGTTGATTGTGTAGATGGTAAGGTTACAAAGTTTCTTTGATCTACTTTATAAGATACTTGATAAGAAGTAGCGCCCTGAACTGGTGTCCATGAAAGAGTAACTAATACATTAACATCAGCACCTTGTTCATAAAGAACTTCTGATACAGAAAGATTATTTGGCGCTTCAGGAACTAAAGATAATGAACTAATAACTCTTGGCTGTAGTTTTAATCCTAGCTCAACTTCATCATATTTATCAGGATTGTGTTCCAAAGCTGTAACTGTAAGCCCATCATCTTCTTCTACTATAGAAGTTACTCTAAAGGTTTGCAAAGATAAAGTAGAAGTTTCTAGCATCCAAATAGCATTAACAGCAGGATTCTCACTATAAGCGCTAGAAACTGTCATAGCATTAGTAGAAACAGAAGAAATAGTTTTTGTTTCTAAAGTTCCACTAGGCAAGATAACTGATAAGGAAGCGCCAACAATTCCTGTAATAGAAGCTACATTTTGATCAACAGTAATTACAGTAGTAGTTGCTGAAGAAATCCTGCCACCAACTCTAGTGCCAGCCCTTGCTTCATCTGCAATTTGAATAACATTAGATGGGCGAATTTGATTACCCTCTAAGCCAGTTCTAAAGGTTACTATTTCTGTTTCTGATTGCTCAGTAAATAGAATCCAGCGCCCCACCCTGTTTGCTTGACCTCTAGATGTGCAACCAACAGCCAATACTTCTGTTTGAACAATGCCATATCTAGCTATGCCATCAGCATCTTCAACATATTCTACTTTTTGTCTATAGAATTCATCAGGATCATTCCAAGTAACCAAAGCTACTGTATGCCTTGCTTTGATTGCGCTACCTTGATAAGTAAATGTGCCATCAATCACACTAGAATTTGTAAACTGATAAACAGGATCAGCAGGCGCATCATATCCTAAAGTTATAGATCCGCTAGACCAGTAGGGCATCCCTCTAAATATAGAAGCCATATCATTTATAACTTTGTAGGCTTCTTCTCTGCTTTGCAGATAGATGTTGCAAGTATATCTAGGCTCTGTGCCACCAAAGCCATCAGGAACTAATTCATCACAATATTTAGCTATTTCATACAAAGCCCACTTATCTACTTGAGCTTCATCTATAAACCCACCCAAGCCATATCTGCTGTTTGTTAGCAAATCATAGAAAGCCCAAGCAGGGTTATCAGTCCATGAAGTTTTAAAAGTTCCATCAAACATCCCTGTATAAACCCTAGTAATAGGGTTATAGTTTGTAGGAATCTTAATTTTTAAGAGTTTTAGATCATAACTTCTGTTTGGGATGCTATCAAATTGAGATGCATCAATCCTAACTCCTACTATTGCAGAATTAGGATAGCGAAATTTGCCATCAATAATTTCTGTGTAAGAATCCCAAAATGTTTTATTTTGCAAAGCAGAAGAAGTGCTATCTGCTGTAACCCTTCTAACTTTTATATCCCAAGGCGCACTACCAGTAAGTTCTATTCTATGAGATCTTTGATATTTAGAAGTTGTTTTTCCATTAACTGTTGCAAATGGAGTTCCAATATTGCCATTTACAGCGCTAATGTATGGAGTTCCTGAAGTTATAACCACTCTCATCTCATACAATCCCAAAGCTAAGAATGGGCTTGTAAAAGTTTTAATAGTTATTGTTTCTGTATAAGTGTTCCAGTTGCCATCAGAATCATAATAACCAGCTTCTTGCGATTGAGTATCTGTTTTGCTAGTCAATCCAGTAGTTATCCAAGTAGGGCTAGATTGCAATTTATATTGCACAGCATAAACAGCAGTATTGCTTGTATCTGTTACCTGAATTTGCATTTGATAAACAGATTGATTAGCCTGAGCTAAAGTATTAGATACTTTATTAATTGCATTTGTTTGCCATTGGCTTCCTAATATTTGTGGAACATAACCACCACCATTAGATTGAATATCAATGGCATATTGAACTGATGATCCATTTAAATCACCATTAGTTACATTTTGTTGAGTAAGCTGTGGAATGCTTATGGTTACTCTAACAGCATCAACATCAGCATTAGAAATCTGTCTAACAATAGGAGTTGCAAATTCTACTTGAGTATTAACACCAAGCTCATTTTCTACAGCAGGAAATCCCTCAATATAAGATTGATCCTGTGTTCCTCTTGTAGATACAACTGAAGCGCCACTAAAGTTAAAAGTTCCATTGTCATTTTGTAATGGTGTGTTATTGAAATAAACAGATTTTAAGCCATCTGCTAAACCTTCAATTTCACCTTCAGCAACTAAATCTAATACTTTGGCATAAGCAATACTTCTAAGGGTATCAGGTGCTTCTTGAGCAACCCTACCGCCACCGCCACCGCCACCACCTTTGCCACCACCACCGCCACCAGCGCCAATAATTTTCTTTTTGTTCATGGCAATTCCTCTGCAACAATTCCAGCGCTAATAACTGCGCTACCTACTATCATGCGCCCATATCCTACAGGAACAGGATAACCCTGAGCAGAAGTATTAACTCCACCATTAAATGCATATGAAGGCTTATTATCAGGCTGATTATTTGATGTATCAGAATTAAGATTTGGAACTGGTGTAAGCATTTGAATTACACCGCCAATAATCATAGCTATACCAGCATTTATTAAATAAGGGGAAACAGGGTTAAAAGGAAAAGCAATATTCAAAGCTGCTGCTGCAACCAAGAGAAGCACACCAGTAATAATATTTAAACCACCGCCACCGCCTGCACCTTGTAGAACAGGAACAAACTTAATAACATTCTTGCCTGAAGGATTGTGTAGATCCTCTACTTTCTGATCTTCTTTGCCAACAATAACTCTATAGGCTATGCCTTTATCTCCTGATTCAATCAGTTCTTTTCTAAATTCAGGAAAATTTACACACAATGCTCTAACAGCTTCAGCAGGATTTTTAACATCCATCTTAAAGCTCTTTCCAAACTTTTTGCCTAATTCACCTAGAAGCTGAATCTTTTTCATATCTTAGATAACCATAAGTATTTTTTAGCCAATATCCGCCATAAACATCCCTAGTAGATAATCTATTTTGAACATGGTGAAGAATAACCTCATCACCCAAATAAATAGCGCCATGATTAGGAACTTCTGAGTAGATGCACATTAAAATAACATCTCCTTTAGCAAGATCATCTTTGCTTATTTTCCTAAATCCAGCCTTCTCAAAATTATCTAAATAAAGATTCTCCCCTATTTTCCACCATTCATCCCTTCTTTCAAAGTCTAATAGCTCAATATTTCTATTTTGTAGATACCAATCTTTAATGATTGAATAACAATCTAAAACACCATGCGACCAGTTTCTACCTACTAATGGTGCTACATATCCTGTAGGCTCTATATACTCCCATTGTTCACTAGGTAATCCACAGATAAACCAAGGCAATCCACTTCCTTCACAGCTTACTAAATCAGCCTGAGAAGGCTTTGCGCTTATATTTGGATGAGAATGTATTACAGCAACAATTTCTCCTTCTGTATCAGCCTGTGCATAATCTTCAGGATCTAATACAAATTGATCAGTTCCTCTAGCTAAATTTTTGCATGATTTATAGACTTGCTTGCCATTCTTAATAATTACTAATCCACAGGCTTCTCTAGGATTTTCTGCCTTTGCTTGCTCTACAAATCTAGCCTTTACAGAATCAGAAAGAATCATTTTATAAGTGAAGCTGCTGGAAATCCGCCAAATGGTAATTCTGCATTTACACCAAATCTAAGCTCACAGGATGATATTCTTTTGCCACATACATCTAAACCTAAAGATCCTACTGGCTGATCATTTGAATCATAATAGTTTGTGCCTGCATATCCACACTCTGCACCTCTATATTTCCAAGGGCAAATATTTTGTATGATCTGCCTTCTTGGAAGTTTTACACCTTGAACATCAAAAGAAGCTGAAAGCTCAAACTCTACTGCTGATTTGTTTTCTGAAGTCTTTCTTTCTACATAATAAATATCATCAGGAAACTCTGCTGTAGGATCTGCATTAGGGTTTACTCCACCTGAGAAATTAACAGCATCTAGATATTTTTGCATGGTGCGCTTTCTAGTAACCTTAGCGCCCAATAAATCATCATATGCTAAAACCAATGCTGTAATAATTCCTGAAATATTAGAAACAGCCATCTTAGGTCTAGGAATCTGACCACCTGTAGAGATTTCAAATCCTGTAATTTTTACAGGATATGGCTGATATTGTTGCCCTTGCCAAGTAACAGTCTGAGTTAGACTATTAGTGCCAGCATGAAAATAATATACACTTCCACCAAAAGGAGAAGCATCTAGCTCATAAAGTTCTATGATTGCATTTGGCGCTAATTTCTGTAGCTCAGAAGAAATCTTTAATGGATAAGTCATAATTACAGATCAAATACTTCTTCAAAAGTTGCTGAGATGTTATAGCAATCTATTTCAACTAAAGAAAGATCCCATTCTCTGCATATCCATTTGCCTGATGATCCCTGTGGTGGTGTCCAATTAAAGTAAGTAACACCTTTCTCAGCAGTTAAGAATGCATCTATAGCATCTGCTTCTGATTCTGTTTTGCCATTAAAAGAAAGATCCCACATCCTAGGATTTTGATTAATTCCAAATTGCGCCCTTTGTTCATATCCATCACCAAATTTAACAGATAAAACTTTAGGCTCTTTAGAAACTCTAATTCCATAAGAAGGCTCAAATGTAAAAGTTGCCATTATGCTAACAAGCCCCCTGCTCTTTTCTGTTTAACTAATTCTTGCTTAACCACATTGCCAATTAAAATGCCTAGCTTATTGCCCTCTTTAACATCTACTCCGCCATTTTCCATATTGACATTTACCACTACATTGTTGGTTTGACCCATTGTGCCATTAGTAATGATTGCGCCATTCATGCTTGGTGTAAATATTTCAGCACCTCTTTCACCAACTAAGTAAGAAGTTCCTGCATTTACATCACCGCCCAATGCTCTACCGCCACCCATATCAAAAGTGTTTAATCCTGTAGAAGTTTGACCAAGTGTTACTGATCCACCAAAGAAACTTCCTAAAGAGCCTGATATTAAACCAGCCAAAGGTGAAACTATTGATTGCCTAATCATTAATTTTGCAATATCAGCTAGGATACTCTTTACCATACTTGAGAATGCTTGAGATGCACTCATAGTTCCGCTTATAACTCCAAACAATGCATCTTCCATGCTTCTTAATCCATTTGTTACTATGCCTGCTGATGCATTAGCTAAATTTTGAGCTTGATTAATATATTGGGAAAGAGCTACTGATGCGCCATAAACATAACTTGAATTTAATTCTTCTTGAGTTTGAGCAAGTTTTTTAGTTGTATCGACTGCTCTTTCATAGTTTGAATAAAGCTGTATGATTCCTTCTGAATATTGATTAGTAGTAATATTTCCTTCAGATAACTGTTTAGAAATAGATGATTGTGCATCTTCTACTAACTTTTGCAAATTTAAAAGATTAGTTTGTAACTTCTTCTCTGTTTCTGTAGAAAATACATTTTTCATCTCCATATCAATTCTAGAAGTTAAATCTCTAGTTGATATCAGGAACTTCATATTTGTTTCTTCTATTGATGCTAATCCTTTGGTGTAATCTTTAGGATCAAATGCAGCAACCTTTTTAGGCTTGCTTGCAGAATCAGCAATTTCTTGCTCTATGCGTTTTTGATCTTTTAAATAAGCTATGCGAGTTTGCAAACCCTTTTGTAGCTCTAAATTACTTTTAGAATTTTCTTTACCTAAATTAGTATTCTTTTCAATAGTTGAATTTATTTTTCCTAATGCTATTTCTAATTCTTCTAAGTTATTGCCTAGAATTGCATAAGGCTGAGTAATGGCATTTAGTGTTTTAAAGAACTCAAGAAGTGCTGGTATAGCGCTACCAACTATAGTTTTGGTAAATAAATCAAACTCTAACCCAAGCCTTCTAATAGATTTTTGCAATAATTCAGCCTGTGCTGCTTGCTCTTTGCTAACAGTAGCATTAAGAGTTCCAGTTTCAGCAAGATCTTTTAAAAATGGTGCTACTTCTCTAGCTGATCTACCAAATATAGTTTGAATAATTGCAGCTTTATTTGCGCTATCAGCATATCCATCTAATGCTTTGGCAATAAGCAAAGTAGCTTCTGCTGTATCCATTGTGCGAAGTTGTGAAGCAGATAAGCCAACAGCATTTAAGGCTTTCTCAACTTTGCTAGATTCTTCAGTTACAGAGAAAAGAGATTTATTAAATTTAACTAAAGCGCCCTCAAGAGAGCCGATCTCTAAACCGCTTATCTTTGCTTGATTTGCTAATGCTGATAGATTCTCTACAGATGCGCCTGTAGCTTCAGCCATATCATCTAGGCGAGCCATAGATTCAATGATTGAATTAACTCCGCTAGTAACTTGGGCTACAACTCCAGCAGTCAAAAGTGTTTTAAAAGCAGTAGAAACAAAGCTAGTAGAAGATTCAATCTTCTTCATAGCCCTATCAGTTTCATAGGCTGCTTTAGAAAGTGCTTCTTTAAATTGCGCTGTTTCCGCAGTAAGAGAAACTACAAGCTGACCTAATGATGCCATTATTTTTCTTTCCTCTTAACCCTGTGTGCAAACTGCGCTTTTATTACATCTGATGCTTTCTGTTTTGGTAGTGTTTCTAACTTAAAGTATGCCATCCATTCAGTTATCTCTGCACTATCCATCCTTCTTAACATCTCCCCAACTGGCATTCCCAATTTCAGAGCTAAACTAAAGTAGAACTGTCTTTGGGGATGGGCTTTTAGTTTTTTACTAGATTATCTAATTCTTCCTCAGTTAATCTATTTAACTTCTGCGCCATCTTTACACATCTCTCAAGAGCAGTTGCGGATTTCTTGCCAAGCTCAACAGCATCTTCATTATTAAAGATCCTCTTACCTTGCTCATCCACAGCAGTAAAGGAAACTAACCTAGCTCTTATATTGTCTAGATTCGCACCTTTACCGCCTACCAATCCCTGTTCCCAAGCATCTCTAGCTTCACCAGTCATCATGCTGATGTAAACTTCACCACCCCACTCAGGAACTTTAACTAACTCTTTTTTTAAATCTACTGCGCTTAGTATTGCTTCTTTATTTAGGATTGCCATTTTAGCTCTGTGTGATTGATCCAGTAATTTCTAAAGTTACATTGGCTTCCACTACATTATCAACTGCACCTGATACAGCAAAGCCAGTTACAAATGCAGAGAAACTCCAAGTAGTAGATGGGCTATCATCAGTAAACACCATCTTAAAATCTGTTTCATCTCTGCTTGCTCTGCGAGTGCGTAACAATGTATGCTGAGTGTTATCAGGAATGTAGTTAATAGTAAAACTTAACTGTCCTTCATCAGCAAGACCCATGCGCTTTTCTTTAGCAGTTGAACTTAAATCAGTTACATCAATAACTGCTGCTGATCCAGTTGGACCCGAAAAAGTTTTGATTTCAGAAATAGTAGTGAACACTTGTGGGGAAGCGCCATTACCGATCTTGATTAACATCCCTTGTGCTTCTAAAGCATTTGAACTCATATTAACTCCTACCTAGTTTGCCAAACATAATAATCCTGAGATACTCTGAAAACAGATAAATCAGGCTCAAAAATATCTTGATCAGTCTGTAAAGTTGCCTTTACTGCGCTTCCTTCAAGAGATGACCTAACAGATTCAGCAAGCACTTTGCAGGCTGAATAAGTCTTTGCATAAGTATCCACCTGAATGCGAACTAAATCAATAGTTGAACCACCATCTATTGTATTTATAGGAGTGGAATTGATGCGAAAATAAACTATACAAGGATAGGTTACTTTCTCAGGCGCTTGCAATGGATAGACCCTGCCACTAGCCAAGCCTTGCAATGCAGAATAGATTGAAGTTTCAATAGTCATTTTTTTGCCAGTTTCTTTGCTTGATCTTGAATTGCCTTGCCTAATCTTTCTTTCATTACATCCAATATTCTACTTTTTGATCCCTCAAAAGCAGGGCGCATAAAAGGTTTAGCTTGCATTTTAGCAGTTCCAAACTCTAAAAAGCGCCAATAATA
>Ga0315903_10012080_pt1 | contig 10101 bp, 23 predicted proteins | sample LakEriMetagenome_7_FD_203524 | JGI IMG/M metagenome (GOLD analysis project Ga0315903, IMG submission 203524) | Freshwater fungal communities from buoy surface, Lake Erie, Ohio, United States - Buoy 2 MA119 | ecosystem: Environmental > Aquatic > Freshwater > Lake | place: USA: Lake Erie, Ohio... | reverse complement strand
CATCTAATGCAAGTACATTATCTACAACAAATTACTTGATGCAAAAGATGACTTATACATTATCATACAATTCAGCAGAAGGAAAACCTAATTGGGTATCTTGGCATTTAGATAATACTTGGTTAGGTTCAGCAACAAGATGTGATTGTTTTGCGTCAGATGCATTATTACCATCAGGTGTTTATAGGGTTTCATCTTCATCTTATACTAATTCGGGATTTGATAGAGGTCATAATTGTCCATCGGGTGATAGAACATTCTCTTCAACTGATAATAGAGAAACATTCTTAATGACCAATATGATGCCACAAGCACCTGTTAATAACCAACAGACTTGGGAAAGACTTGAATCTTATTGCAGAACATTAGTATCACAAGGGAATGAATGTTATATTATATGTGGTTCATATGGTAAAGGTGGAACAGGTTCTAAAGGTGGTACAACATTAACTATTGATGCAGGTAGAGTTACAGTACCAAATAGAATATGGAAAGTTGTAGTAGTATTACCAAATGGTAGTAATGATGTTTCAAGAGTAACAACATCAACAAGAGTTATTGCAGTTAACACACCTAATATTAATTCAATTAATACTAATTGGGGTGTATATAGAACATCAGTAGATGCTATTGAAACTGCAACAGGATATGATATACTTTCAGTATTACCTGATGCTATTGAAGCAACATTAGAATCAAGAGTAGATAATGGTACAACACAATAATTTAACTATTTATAATTAAAAAAGGGAATGAAATATTTAATTACAGAAAAGCAATTAAAAACATTGAGAAAGTATATGAAATCTTTTATCAATGAAGGGTATGATGATAATTTACCATTAGGTGCTGCTCAAGACCCAAGAAATCCTGAAAATCAATCATATGGTTTATCAGATGAAGATACTATTTATACAATTACAGATAATCGTGGTAAAACTTTAGTAACAGCATCATATTCTGAAGTTACTGATGAAATTCATTTAGAAGATATTTATAACAGAAATGTTAGTGATGAAATTCTTGATAGATTACAAGAATTACAAGATAATGGTGCATTATCTATTGTATTTTCAGATAGTGATACTATCACATATGATGAATTAATGGATAGAAGTGACGAAAGTTAAAATTAACATTTATTAACAAAAAACTTTATTAAATAAGGGTGTTTTTATTAACATCCTTATTTTTTTGTACTATATATAAGAAATATCTATAACCTTTCGGTATAGTTTCTATAATTACTCTCCCCATTTTGTATTGTTTATATAAAATTATTTCTTATCCGAAATAATCGCAGAGTGTTTTTGTGGTTTTATTAAAAACAATAAAACAAAAACAATAAAAACAAGTAACAAAATGAAAAGAAGAGTCGGTTTAATCATCGCAGCAATCATTAGTATGATGATACTAATGACACAAAGTAGTTTCGCACAATGCGATACTAAAACAATAAGAAAAAATGTAAATTTTTCTTTGGATGAATATATATACGAATCTCTTGCATACAAGTCATATAATGAATTTGAAAGAAAAGATGCTGTTCAAGCAACTTTTAGTGTATTTAAAAATGAGGAATATAGATTAGTTGATGTGTCTAGTGGGTTTGAGGGTAGGGTAATAATTAATCTTTATGATTCAAAGAATAAATTATTTGCATCAAATGTTTATATGGGTGATGGTAAAGTATTTGACTTTACTGCGAATTACTCAAGTGACTATACAATAGAATATATCTTTGATAAGAAAGATATTAAAAACCCTAATAACAAGTGTGTTGCATTTGGTTTAGGTTATAAGTAACATTGTTCTAACATTGTTTAGACATTGTTCAACAAACATTGTTTAATGAAAAAATCCCTGTCTTTTGATGGGGATTTTTCTTTTTTTCTAAAAAAGATTGTATATTTATTATATGAGTTATGATAATAAAAGTTTTTTAGAAAAGGGTAAAAAAGTAGAAGAAGAATTTTCACAAGATTGTGATGAATTTATTAGAAACGCAACAAAGAATGAAGATATTTATCAACATTGGGATGTCATTGTTAAAATAAATAATGAAAAAATGAAAGTTGATGTTAAAGGTATAAAAAGAATAAGAAGGAATGAACCTTTAGATGAAACTATACATTGGATTGAAATAAAAAGAAGTAAAAAATATTTAGGTTGGTTATATGGTCAAGCAGATTGTTTTGCATTTGAAATGAATGATAAATGGATTGTAGTCGGGAAAGAAGAACTACAAGACTTCATTGCAAAAAATACAATAAAAGAATATAAGAATGTTCCAACATTGTATCATTTGTATAAAAGACCAAGTAAAATGTTTGATGGTAACAATGTATTAACACTTGTAGAATCTGAAAAATTAATTAAAATTTCAAAATACATTGTTCAAAAAAAGAACATTGTTTAGAAGACAACATTGTTCCATTTGATACATTGTTTTAGTGGAACATTGTTTACACATACATTGTTTTAATAGAACATTGTTCAGGAGGTAACATTGTTAAAAAAATTTTTGCAAGATTGTTTTTTTCTTTAATTTTGCAAAATGGAAAGACAAGAAATAATTGGACAAATTCAAGAAATCATAGAAAAGTATGGTTATATACATTGTTATGAAAATATTATCGGTAATTGTATGCCACCAAAACCTGCTCATCTAATATTAAATAAAATATCAAAAGTTGTTGATGGTGTCTTTTATGATGATGGTTCTAAGAAAGGTTTTATGCAAGGTTTTCATAAAAATTATGTAACTATTGTTAGATATAGAAATGCTGAACCTGTTGATTGTTTTAGTCTTGATTATCAAATGTTACCTGTAAAATATTTAACAGAATGTTTAAACTTTTTAAGAAGAAAATAATATGAAAGTAATATTAGAATTTGATGGTATAGAAGAACAAGAGCAATACAACAATGCTCTCAATGGTTGGAGATACAGAGCAATATTATATGATATAACACAAATGATTCGTTCTAAAGATAAATATACTGATGAAGAATCTATATCATTAGATGAATTAAGATTGTATATTGCTGACAAAACAAACGAATACGAAGTTTCAATTTAATTTATTTTTTTTGTTAGATTTGATTCAATTTTCGATATATTGTGTCATAATCTAAAATACTTATGAAAAAAATTCTCGTTGCGTGTGAAGAATCTCAAGCCATTACATTGGCTTTCAGAAAGTTAGGGTTTGAAGCCTATTCTTGCGACCTACTTCCTTGTAGTGGTGGTCATCCCGAATGGCATTACCAAGAAGATGTATTCAATGTTATTGAAAAGCAAAATTGGGATATGATGATTGCACATCCTCCTTGTACTTATCTTACAAGTAGTGGTGTTCAATGGTTGTCGCATCCCGAAGATAAAGATTTACCTTTTGAAGATAGAAGACCTCACCCAAAATATCCTAACAGAAGAAAAGATATGTTGGATAGTGTTGAGTTTGTAAAAGCATTGTATAATTGTAAAATACCAATGGTTGCAATAGAAAACCCTATTGGTTTATTATCTACAAGGTGGAGAAAACCTGACCAAATAGTTCAACCTTTTATGTTTGGTGATGAAGCAAGTAAATCAACTTGTCTTTGGTTAAAGAATCTTCCACAACTTACACCAACAAACATTGTAGGTAAAGGTGAGTTTGTTACTTTCAGTAGTGGAAAGAAAATGCCTAAATGGTATGCAGATGCTATTGCACAAGCAAAGACTGATGCAGAAAGAAGAACATTGAGAAGTAAAACCTTTCAAGGTATTGCTGATGCTATTGCAAAACAATGGAGTGATGCACTATTTAATATAAAATGAAAAAGTTAATCACATTAATCACAATTTCTATTTTATTTTATTCTTGCGCTGCCTCAAAAACTTGTGCAACCTATTCAAAAAATTGCACAAAAGAATCTAAAAAAGATTGTAAGATTTAGTCTAATTTTCGATATATTGTAGGGAACTAAAATTTTAATTTTTTATGCAAAGAATTTTTGATTTATTAAATGTAGCAAGAAAAACTTGCAATGAATACTATTTTAAAGAAGATTGGGATTCATCTAACCAAGTTGTAAAAGAAGATTTTGGAGATTTGTTTAAAATCATATCTGTTGTCCAAAATAGTGTTAATTCTTGGAATAGCACAAGTTATTTTATTATTAAAGCAATTACACAAAGTCCTTTTTCTGAAATTGTAATGAATGCAAAAAAAGATTCGGGTGAATTTGGTCTTATTATGCTAAGTCATAATCTTACACAAGAATTTGAAGATGAATATTGTAATGGTGGACTTAAACCAATTAAAAATTGGGATGAAGAAGAATGGATGGAAACCATTAAAAGTTTTGTAACCTCAAAAGGTCTTATTCTGACAATAGTTTAATTTTTTTGTTAGATTCTATCCAATATTCGATATATTGTAGTGTAACAAAATTTAAAACAAAAAATTATGCCTAATTGGATTACAAACAAACTTTACACGGATTCGGAAACAATCAAGAAAATTGTTTCATTGGTCAAATCAGATAATACTGAATTTGATTTCAATAAGATTATTCCTATGCCCGAAGAACTAAGAGGTACAACTGCACCTACAAGAATTATATCTGATGAAGAATACCTTATCAATCCCCAAAAAGGTGTTACTGAATCAATGTCAAAAAACTATATTAAAAAATATGGTTATGATAATTGGTATGATTGGTCAACTTCTAATTGGGGTACTAAATGGAATGCTTCTGATATATTCATTTCAGATGATATGATTGAGTTCAATACCGCTTGGGCATCACCTTTTTCAATCTTTGAAAAGTTATCTGAAATGTTTGGTGATGCAACATTTGAAATAATGTTTGCAGATGAAGATTTTGGATATAATGTAGGTAAATATAAATTACTTAAAGGTGAAGTAGTTGATTGTGATTTTCCCGATGGTGGTTCAAAAGAAGCATATGTACTTGCTTTGGAAATACAAGGTGATAATGATTATTATACTTATGATATTTTCTTTGAACTTGGTGAAGATGATGAACTAACTAATTTCCATAAGACTTTAATTGAAATTGCTTATGAAAGAGATAAAGTAATTGATGAAGAAATGCCACTTGTTGTTCTAAATGAATTTATGAGATTAGCATTGGAAAGAGAAGATTATGAATTTGCATCTCAAATAAGTAAAATAAAACAAAAAGAAAAACAAGTTTAAATTAAATAAAAAGGGGGGAATTTTTCTCCCTTTTTTTGTTAGATTCGGTTCAATTTCCGATATATTATAGTGTAACAAAACTTAAAAACAAAATGTTTACATTAAAAGCAATCAACGGAAATATTGATTTATCAGTCTTTGACTTGAAAGACTTAACAAACAAGGCAAATCAAACTGCTAAAGAAATTCAAGAACATAATAATCAAGTTGCACAAAAGTTTGTGGAATTGATTAAGGATTACATTTACAAAATCAATGATGTAATGATTGATGAACTTGAATTACCAACATTCAAATCAGTTAATCTTCATATTGAAGATTGGTATCTTAGCAGAGAATCAAATGGTTTGTCAATGACCTTTGAATTTGGACACGGCAGAGCATACATTAAAATTATTTTCTTTTGTCCAAGAGAAGGAGAAAAACTTACCTATGATTTTAGCGGTAAAATAATTGTTCACAAAAATTGGAAAGGGAATTGTGAATCAAAAAAGTTTGAATATCCTTTGGAATCAGTTGCACAAGTCTTTGAAGTTGGTGCTGATGTAATTAAAGCACATATCATTGATAGGGATGTTAAAGACCATACAAGGAGAATTGAATTAGAAAAAATGTTGGATTATTAATTTAAATTAAAATGATTTACAATTTAGATAATCAAGAAGAAAGAAATCTTTATGCTATGAGTAATCAAGAAAAAGAAATGCAAGGCTTTATACCATCTTTCTATGGAAGAAAAGGTATGTGGATTGATGAAGGTGATGATTACTACACCATTGATAATGATGAAGTTGTATGGTCTTGTTGGGATGATGAATCAGTTAAATTACATAAACCCAATAGGAAGTATTTCGCTACTGAAGAAGAAGCACAAATGTTTCTTGATGATTGCAAAGATATTGCAATTAGAATTGTGTCTGAATTGGTTTTACAAGGTTATGTAAAGGATTGTACTGATACTGATGACCAAACTGAATTTGAAATTCAAGATATTATTGTAAATAAATTGTTAATCTCTAAAATTAAATAAAATGGAAAAGTTTACTTGTGAATTTATATTAGCATCTGACCTATTTCAAGGTATTGATGATTTGTTTGGTGAATTAGCAATGTCAGGTAGAGTTACTTGGGGTGATTCACATAGAACAATGGTAACTACTCAAAGAGTTTTAGATGATTTGTATGATACTGAAGATAAAGATTCATATGAAATTCTAAAAAATAGAATTGGAAATGATTTAAACTTATTTGTTGATTTAGAAAATTAATTAAAAATGGAAAACAGATTTGTATTTAATGCTGCTGCTGAAAAAGCACAAATTCAAAGTATCTTTGATGATGTTATGAATGAGATTGAGCATAGTCTTAAACAAGGTAATAGAAAAACATTCATTAGAGTTCCAAATCAACACGGAAGTGAAATAAGACAAATGATTGAAAGTATTCTCTTTGTTGGTAATCATAGGTTTGGTTGGAAAACTTATAGTTCAAGTGGAAACAAAGCAACTATTTCCGAAACTTGGAATGGAATCAGAGAATATACTTTATGTTATTACGGAGATTAAAATTAAAGGGAGAAATTTTCTCCCTTTTTTCTGTTAGATTCTATCCAATTTCCGATATATTATAGTGTAACAAAACTTAAAAACAAAATGGAGAAATCAAAATTACTAATATTGCTTGACACAATGAATGAACAAGCAAATGAATTAATCTCTTTAGGTAATTCCAAAGAAATTGCAGAAGGAAAAGGAATGCAATTTGTAATTGAATCTATTTTAAATGAATTGTTTAATTCTAAAATAAAATAAAATGAGTTTAGAAGATTTCTATTCTGAATACAAACCTCAAATCAATCATATTGTAAGAGCAAAAACAAATTCAGAAATTAAGGATGAAGATATAACCTCTTGGTCAGGTTGTATGTTTGAAACCTATGGTGAAGAATATGATTATGTTCTTAGACAAATCTATGCAAATAGAAATAATCATATTTGGACAATCATAGAAAATGATGATGATTTTGTAATTGTTGCAGGTCATTGTGTTGTTAATCGTTTTGGTTATATCATTACTGAAAAAGGTTGGGAAAGTAAATTTGTAGTTGTAGAAGATTAAAATTAAAATAAAATGGAAAAGATTTTCTTAATTAAAGACAAGTCAGGAAGGGCAGAACCTTTCACAACAACTGAATCACATATCAGAAAGTATTGGAACTTAGAAGATACTGATGATGATGAAATCATATTAAAAGATTTCTTAGATGATTGTGAAAAAGGTAGTTCTTGGAAAACAAATTCAGAAGAGATATTGTATATTGATTTTAATATTAATTTCTAATTTATGAATACCACAGAAAAACATTGGAATGATTTTGCCAAAACAAATCTTATTGGTAGAACAATCAAAGCAGTAAGATATATGACCCAATCTGAAGCAGATAATATGGGTTGGTCTTCAAGACCTCTTGCTATATTCTTTAATGATGGTTCATTCATTTTCCCATCTATGGATGATGAAGGTAATGATGGTGGAACACTATTCGGAAGAACTACAAATGGAGAAGATATTGCCTTTCCAAGTTTGTCTTAAAGATTTCGTTGTTAGTCATATTTATTTTTTTTAAATTATTGGAAAAGTCCTCCCAAAATTTGGGGGGATTTTTTTTTATCTTTTTTTGTTAGATTCACTTGGATTTCCGATATATTATAGTGTAACAAAACTTAAAAACAAAATGAAAGTAACAAATTATTATGGAGATATTCAAACTTGTGTAGTTTGTAACTCCGAAGAAATTGAAAAGTATAATGTCTATACACCACCTTTTGCTGATGCAATTAATAGCAGATGGGTTTGTGGTTGTAAAGACCATACAGAAGAAGCGCACCAAGTCTTTTTGGATAAGACTTCACAAAGGATGAATACATTGATAATGAGTAGTGGGTCTTAAAAAGAAAAATAAAATGAATTTACAATATCTTAGAACTTTCATCAAAGAAAAGATTGAACAATATCCTAATCTCAAAGATAAGATTATGGATTTATACGAACTATGTTTACAAGAAATTGCAGATGGTGATTCAGTAAGTCATCAAGTAGATTTGTGTATCTTTGATATTAAAGAATTGATTGAAGAATACCTTGAAGAAAATAAATAAAATAAAATGAGAGTAATCAATATTATTGAAAGTTCAGCAGATACCACTATTTGTGGTGGTGTTATTGGAATTGAAAGTTTTGGTGTGTATGAAGAACAACTATCAGAAGATGTTGTGCAACAAGCCGAAAATCTTTTTAAACAAAAAGCCATTGAGAATGGTGCTGACGAAGATGAATTAGATGATGCCATTGAAGATGGTTATTATACAAATGGTTCTTATACAATATCAATATTTTGGAGTTATATTTAAATTAAAATGAAAAATAAATTTGATGTTATTTCTCCCGATGGATTTTCAATCACTTATGATGAAATCTATAAAACATTTGAAGAAGCCTATGATGCTTTTACTCAATGGAAGAAAAGATATGAAAGACAAGGTTATTATTCTTCAACACATTATGGAAGAATACCTTTGGATGAATTAGAATCTTATTGTAATATCATTAAATTAAAATAACAATGACAAATAAATTAATGGAAATGTTTGATATTGATGAAGTATTAAATCAAATCAAAAATTGTCCTAAAGATGAAGTTGTTATTCTTCTTCCGCATTATTCAATTAATAAGTATAACTACTTGAATAATTCAGAAGATGAAGATTGGGATTTCTTTGAATTTGAAGAAAAACTTAACTGCTCATTATCTGTAACAGATTATGATGATTTGGTTGCTGACCCTCACGGAATTTTAAATTAAAAATAAATATGGCAAATCTTAAATTTAATTTCAATGTTGAAGTATTAGTAGATATTGATAAACTAAAAGAAAAATATCCTAACTATCGTTTTAATTATAGTTCTCCTTATCAGTTCATTGAAAGTCTAATCAATGATATTGAACAAGACCATATGGAAGAATATGGTTACTCAATCAAAATGATTGATGAACCCGAAGATGCTTAGTATTTAGTTGTGAACATTTTATTTTAAAAAGTCCTCCCAAAATTTGGGGGGATTTTTTTGTTAGATTCTATCCAATTTCCGATATATTATGGTGTAACAAAACTTAAAAACAAAATGAATTTATTCTTAGAAGCAATGGATGTTGACAAGGTTAATGCCATTAAAGAAACAAAAGAAAACAAAAACTTTGCACTATCTTTAATCAAAGATTTGGAAAAAGTATTTTATACGAATTTCCGAATTGAAGATAATACCGATTATACCATAATTAGAATTAAAACAAGTGCAAATAATAATGATTATGGTTCATATACTTTTACTGCTAATAAAGATGGTATTAAATTCAATGCAAATTGTTTAGGTTATTATTCAGTATCTTCGGGTAATGACCATATCAAACCATTGGGAAAATTATATGAAAAGTATAAAGATATTGGTGCAACTGCTGATAAAGGTTTTTTAGATTATACTCATAGACACGGATGGGTAAAATTTAATATACCTATTTTTCGTTCTGATTTACATATCAATCTCAATCTACCTAAACTTGATAACAAGGAAAGGTTACTTGATACCTTAAAAGATATTGTTTACATTTTGGAACATAATTCATACAAAAAGAAATTTTAAATTAATATGAAAAAATATTCAGATGATTTGCAATTAGATTTCAAATCTTATGACCAATTATCTTATGAAGATAATGGTGGTATGATTGGTGTATTTCTTGATGATAAACCAATAGGTTTATGTCAAGTCTATACCGATTGGGAAAATGAAAGCAGAGAATATATCTGCATTAACTATGAAATGATTTATC
>Ga0315903_10012078_pt1 | contig 10102 bp, 10 predicted proteins | sample LakEriMetagenome_7_FD_203524 | JGI IMG/M metagenome (GOLD analysis project Ga0315903, IMG submission 203524) | Freshwater fungal communities from buoy surface, Lake Erie, Ohio, United States - Buoy 2 MA119 | ecosystem: Environmental > Aquatic > Freshwater > Lake | place: USA: Lake Erie, Ohio... | reverse complement strand
CTTTAGATGCATCCCAAGGCGTGATCTTTTTCTGGTAAACAGCAGATAAAGCTTCTTCTCCGTTGTTGTTTATTAGGTCATTAAAACCGATATCTCCCAGCCTTCCTTTAAGGCTTTGCATTAAGTTCTTATAAGTGCCATCACTTGCCGTATTAAACGCAGTAACCAAATCATCGTATTTTCTTCTTGCTGCTTCGCCTATACTTGCTGGACTTGCAATATACGCTTTTCCTTCATTATTGATACCAATCTTGGCACCAGGTAAGATGCGGTCTTCCCTTTTGCCGCTGTTGTCCCAATGTTTTTGTCCCCATTGCTCTGCAGATTCAGAATAAGAACGTGGCAATTCACGGCCTTCTTTTCTTCCATAATTCTGCCAATGATCTTGCCCCCAATTTTCTATTGATTGAGTAGGCGCATCCCTTGGTACAGTACGTCCTTCTCCTTGACCATTCTTTTGCCAGTGATTCTTACCCCATGCTTCTTTATCTTTTGACCCTGATTTTCTGAATGCGTCTAAAAGATCTGCGTAAGAATTAACGTATTTATTAAAATTTCTCGCGCCTGTGTTGTTATATGCCTGCAGAAGATCTCCGTTGTTTCTTACATACGCAGCAAAATCTTTTACTCCGGTAGCGTCGTACGCAGATTCAAGATCAGGGTATGTATAAACGTAATCTTCGTAGACCCCCATTAGCAATCACCAAAAATAAAAACTGATTCTTGTCTGACCCAGGCTTCAATCTTACCAAGGTTCTCTTTGGAAAAGAAGGTTTGTTTCTCGAACCAACTCTTCATTTCTTCCGATCCCTTGTGGGCGTTGCAACGCCGACAGCAAGGGACTAAGTTATGACGATTAGAAGAGCCCGACTTGAAGCGTGGGATGATGTGATCCAGGCTTGTGGCATCTTCTCCGCAATAACCACACTTATGATTCCATGCTTCGTATATACTTTGTCTAAATCGTTTCTTGGCAAGTTTTGGTGTTAATTCAACTAGCAGGGCGAGGGGCTCGTGCTCGTTGCAAAACATGCTCTTCGGTTGCCGTTAATTTATTCTAATTTCCCCACACAATTTCCCTGACAAGGTAAAGAGATAAAAATTTCCTTAAGTCCGTTGACACCCTCTTGACATCGGATACTGTATTAAGGCACGCGTTTCTCTACGCCATGACCACCGCCAACGGATGGGTGTCCGTTCAAAAAGCAGAAGAGCTCCTGGGGCTTGACCGCAAGACCCTCTTTAAGTACCGCGATGATGGCACCCTGAAGCTGGGTCCGCACTTTGCCGCCTTCCCTGGATGCATGTCACGCGACAACTATCGTTGGAACGTTCCAGCGGTTAGGAAGCACCTGCAAAAGCAAGGGATGGCTGCCGCTGCTTGAGTTGGCGGTAATGATTTTTACGCAGTCTATGGGCAAGGATTAAGTCCGTGATGTTCAACTGAACGTCTTGGAACGCCATTGCTTCATAGAGAGCTGACGAGAGGGTGACCCAGCAGTCCTGCAGATCGCGGGGCTGCTTTTCTTTTAGTTCAAACAATAAAACCCACTGTGGATGCAGTGGGCGTACGTTTCTTTTCTTGGTGCAGACCGATACGGTGTGATCGGGACCCCAATCAAAACCACGCAGCTCTTCTGGCTTGAGGCCATAAGTGGCGACCATGCCATAGAGCCAGGCGATTGCTTTTGTCTTTCGGTTGGAGATCAGTCGGAAATACTCATCCACGATCCGCTGATCCAGGGGCGGTTGGTGAGCCATAAGTGGTATGAGCTGGGCTAACCGCAACCTAGGTAACGGCCTACCCCCAGCGCCAGTGCTAAAGGATTTCTTAATTAGTCTTGTGGGACTAATATAAGTTTACATTATCTTAAGCTGGGGTGATGCCACTAGCGTAGGCTGCCCATGCTAAGCCGATTGCTTCCATGGTCGAAGTCTCTCCTGATACGTACGGAAGGTGAACCACATCCCCTGGGTGGTAAATGGTCGGCACTCCTTCATAAGAAATTGCGCTTTCACCGTAGATACGGCTATCAATCTGCTCTTGGGAGTAGATGAAGTTTGAATCAACAACGTCACCAAAGTTAGGCATAACTACACACTGGGTCGACCACCGGCTGCTGGAACGTATGTTGCACCGTTCTTATCAATCATTGTAAAATTCTGCATCTTAATAAACGTCGACGGCACGTTAAATAGTTTTTGCATCATTGGCATCATCATTGGCGCCTGGCAGTTATAAGGAGGAACATCCATTGTGGACAAAGAACGTCGTTGTAAGTTTGCAGCACGTAACTCTGTCTGATCTCGTTCCGTATCTTCCACAAGTTTTTGCTCCCATGCCGCCATACTTCCGATGCCAACAGGAAAGTCAGAAGGTTCTGGTGGGAACACACCTTCTTCATACTTCATGGCATAGATGTGTTTGCAGTAACGCATCTCATCAAGCAATGGAGTCCACGTATCCGTTAACGATGTTATGACATTACCAACAGCAGAGTAATCGCCGTAGCTAGGTAGTCCTTCTGCCCTGGAGCCAGGAATTGCAGGATTGCTGGTACTCCTGAGATACATTGAACCAAAGTCTCGGAATACACCAGGGTTGTCACGGTTTGCCCCAGGTTCTGTTGATGTTGTTGGTGTGATAGTCGGAGGTACGTTATATTCAGGTGCCGGGGAAATAATCCGCATATCACGGTTCTCATTGGCACTGGTCATTGCCGCGTTATCGACCGCACCGTTTTTCGTCATGATTTCATAACGACCAGGTTTTAAGACTGCAAGGTTGGTGCGTGGGAACTGACTCTGGAGTGAGTTAGATACTTTATTAAGAGACGAAACAAAACCGTAGTCTCTTCGATTGAAATCTTGGCACGAACAACAGTAACGCGTACCTGTCATTAGGAAACGTCCAACGTTAGGAGGACGTGTCGCTGGTGTTATCAATGCACGGTCTGGGGTTGCCTCCACAGAACCTGCTTTCCTTAGCTTCAGGATGCCATTGAACGGATCAGTGTCGGCAAGCACGGCTGACACATATCCATATCGCTTTTGTGTTGTGGGATCAATTGTATCCCGATTGATGGGAACACCACCGGGAGTGATAATGCGATCTTCCAGAATCTCGCCGTTAATTGCTTTTAATCCACCTGGTACACCAGGGATAGCAACGTAGAGAGGAGGCGGTAAAGGATTGGATACGCTCCAGGTTCCTGTCAGTTGAACGTACCAGTAATCATCGTCCTCAGTGACAGTAGCAATAGAAGCACGCACCCCAGTACTATCACTGACATTATCAAACCGTAAGCTGCCAGCCACACGTACGCCAGCCCAGTGCATACCAAATTCTTTGTTCTTGGTAGGAAACCCCTTAAAGATTCCTGGAATCGTCGGGGGATTACCACGGCTTGATGGTGTGCCTGCTGGAACGGGAACAGTGTAAGTGAAAGCGTAGTCGTATGAGTTGTCGTAAAAGCAAGCCGTCGCAATCTCGTAACCACGTCGCCAACGAGACCAGGCTGATTCCCTGTTCACCGCATACAACGAATCAGGGACTGAACCCTTGGAGAACTCAGTCTTGATTGGTTGTACAGCACGAGGAATAAAAACCTCGGACTTGGCGAAGTTTCCAAAAGAGCTTCCACTCTTTTTGGCCATGATCAGAAGAAGCCGCCTTGTGCGTAGACATGAGCCCCTGGGATGTAACCAGAAGTGTTGGGACCGTCAGCAAATACACCCACGTAAATACGGTCGCCGCGCTCCAGGTAGATGCCCCGGTTGCGAAGGGGAGCGCCGTTGCCAAGGCCGGTGGTGTTACCAGCGGAAACATTGGGGACGGCCATCTCAGGCATCACGTCCGAACAATCCACTCGCTGAGTGTTTGCTGGAACTTGCTTGGCGAACAATACTTTGTAATCACCCGATGCCGGAATCGGAGTGGTGGTACCACGAGTCTGGTAGAAGACAAAAGTAACTTCTGGTTGGTAACCGTAGTTAACGCCGTTGTACACAAAGCCGCTTGACGTACCACCAGAGTACAAAAGCTTGGTGTTGACACCGGTCAGAGTAGTAGTGCCAGTGTAAGTGTAATAACCAAACCCATTTGACGCAGGAGTGGTTACAACACCAGTGTCGTAAACTAAGACGACTTGACCGCTACTAACAGAAACAACAGTCCCAGAAGTGCCGCTAGATACAACATAGTCCGCATCACGGTAATAATCATTACGGACAATGGTGACGGAATCAATCACGCCACCATTGTTGTTGTCCAGTTCCAGGGCAGCATCCATGTCCACCAAGATTGATGGAGCTTGACCACCTTGTACAAACAAAGTGGTAGGAGTGCCAACAGTCTGAGTCGTTACCCGAACCGAATCAAATAACGGACGGTCAACTAGTAACGGCTGCTTGTTGGTGGCTGTCGATGACACTGTGCTACTTCCTATTTATAAGTAATTATAAGCTATTGTCCCAAGGTAGCGAATCGCGTTAACGCCTTGGTAAAAGCATCAAAAGGACCAGCGGATGGGGCAGGTGCAACTAAAGGCGCAAACAATTGTTGTGCCATCATCAGCAACGTTGGGTCTTGACCGGCAAGGTTTTTAGACTTGGCTTTTGGTGTTTGAGGTGATGGCTGAGCAGCAACAGAAGTAAACCCTGGGTCATCGCCAAGAACACGTTGTGCGTTCTTGTATAAATCACCACCAGGTTTAAAACGGCTTGCGACTCCCGCAACGGAAGTTCCAAAAGAATCTTTGGCGTTTAAAGATACGTTTGGGTTACCGCCAAGTACGGTTGCATAAGCACGTTCAATTCCCATTCCTGGCTTGTAGCCCCTGTCTTCGAAATAACGAAGAACAGCAGGGATTTGTTCGGCACGCGTGTACTTGCCCTTCTTGTTTGGATCTAAGTATTTTTGTTGTTCACCAGGGCCAAATTGAATAAGGCCATAGTGTCTACCGCCTGCTCCACCTTGGATATTGGGATCCATGTTGGTACCGGCTTCCAAAGAAAGGAATGCACCAAACTCATATGGATTTAAATTAAGCTTCCTGGCAGCATCAAAGATTGCTTGTCTATCAGCTGAAGGAAGTATGCCAACGCGTGGAGTAGCCATGACTGTTGTTTCGTTATTCTCCTACCCAATTTGACTCTGCGCGGAGACCAGGGGTAAAAACAGTTTGTAATGCAACGACCAAACTGAGTTTAGTGGTCAGACGTTTGACAAAGTTAGGGCAAAGAATCATGGTTTTAAAGCAACAACACTGGCTCCCGTGAATCAAAGATTCGTGTCCAGTTGGTTGGACTTACATGCAAAGCAATGCCAAGGATATTATCAGCTAGAGAACTGAGCGTTCTTGAACATCTCAGCTAACTTACGTGCTTGCTCAGAGCGGAAGTCGCCGCCTTGTACTGCAGTGGTGCCGATAGGAGTAATCGATCCAGTGTAAGAAAGATTACCGACTAAAGGTGTGGCAGTACCAAGGGGTGAGCCCTGGAAGCTTGGTTTGTTCGGTGCAATGGATTGCTGGAAGCGCTCAAACATTGCTGCTTGTTCCGTTGGGAACCCACCGCCAACAATTGGAGTCACGCCTTCCAAGGTCACAGGCTTCACACCTTCGTACGTAACTGCACGCTGTTCAGGAGGAATAGGCGTGGGGCTCAACGGACGAGTGGTGTCAAATGGGAAATTGGTTACAGGACCCATTTGACCTGCATTCAATTCATTTTGAATGACTTCGTATCCGGATTGACCAGGCTTGACCTTTGCCGCAAGCTTTGGATTGGCCTTGGCCCACATTGCCATACCAATATCTTCCGCCGACTGAACGTCTTGTTCTGTTGCGCCAGATTTACGTGCAAGTGCTGCAGCACGCTCATAACGCTGAAGCTCAGGATCCTGTGCGGTTAACTGAGCAACACGAAACTTTTCAGCTTCGAACGCACGCTCTGCTGCTGAACCACCGGGTCCACTTCTATCAATCACTGGCGAACCTGGTTGTTGTTTTGCTGGGCTAAAAACAGGAGTTGGTGGATTAATTGCTCGTCCGGTACGGAAATCGTATTCAATTCCACCGACTTTATAATTTTTGCCAATCTGGCGTCCAGCCTGTACGCGTGGATCTTTCGTCACATCGTAACCAATATTTAATGACCTAAGTAAAGGTTGTAATTGCTGATTAGCGTACAAGAGGCCTTGAAGCCCAACTACATTTGAAATAGTAGAAGTTGGAATTCCTGGAGTGGGTCCGGGGGTAGCAGTAGGCGGTCTAAAAGCATTACGTGCATCCAAGCGTTGACGAGCAATGCTTCCCGCATCACGTCCTTTAGGGTTCGCTTGATTGAGAAAATCAAACAATGCCATAACTACCTCCAAACCTCATGTAAATAAAGACGAGAACCAACAGCTGTGTCGGCGGGACCAGGGAGTGCCTGGATGAATTCAGCGCCAGAACGTTCGTAACGGTATCTGGCTTGGAACGGATCCTTGTAGTTGGGAACGTAAAGGATGCCGGCTAAACGGTTGGTTTCGTAGAGATAAATCTCGTCCCAAACCTTGAGGGCTTCTTTGGCGTTACTAGACCGAATAGTACGGTCAACGTCACCAGCGATGCTCTCCAACCTGGTGGAAGGTGCAGTTGCTACTTCGGTTTTCTTTTCGGCCGTATCGCAACGACCAATCTGAATAGCGATCTTGTCGTAAAAGTACGAATCAGGGATCGTATTCATCGCTTCTTCCAGACGGGCATAGTCACCCGCTGGCACGGAAACCGTGAAGTAGCCCAGGTGATACCGGACCCTACTTTTGTCAAAGTCGGATAACTGCACCGCTTATTTCCGTATGTTTTTAATTATAAAGGACCTGAACTAACCGGTTTGCTGCTGTTGTTTTTGATCTGTTAAGGGGTTTGCCATTGCTCCGGTGGGGAACATATTCAACATTTGAGAGAACTTCTCAAACGGTGATTGAGCCTTTGCACTTGATTGTTGAACCAATTGTTGCATCAGTTGAGTCTCAATATATGAATTCAACAAATCATCAAATGCATCACTCGTGACTTCTTCTTTTTCTTCTGCCTTTGTCGTACCAGTTGCTTCCTGTTGTTCCTTGCCACGTGTTGTGGATGCTCCAGGGAGTTCACTCAGGTGGAAAGTCTGAAGCTCGTAAGGGCCTGTACGCAAACTAGAGACATTGCCAGCACCACCTCGATTGGCATGAGTTGCAACTGAACCTTGACCAAGGAACCGAAGCTGTGTGCCTTCTGGGAAACCACCATAATCTTCTCCCATGTGTTCACGCATATCTCCATGGACCGGATGACGACGCATCCCCATGGGACTGGTCAAAGTAGCTGCTGGATTCAGAACAAAATCATTGCCTTGTTTTGAATACAGCGATTGCCATGCCTCTTGCTCAGGCAAACGAAATTGAAGGTACTGACCAATGTCGCTTCTCGCCTTAGAAAGAGGGAAACGTTTACCATCCTTCATTACCTCCCAATGTGCGTGAGGTGCCGTCGATGTTCCAGTGGAACCAATACGTCCTAAGTAAAGAGAGGGACCGGAAGCCATATCGTTTTATTTTTAATTTTAAGACCAAAAAACCCCCGGTCTCCCAGGGGTAAGTAGAAGGAGATGAGTATTAGACCCTGATTAAATCAGCTGCCATTACGGAATCCCAATCAACACGTTTAATCTGCCTTAACTGTTCGAGATTGTTGAACCTTTCACCCGATAAGGACATCTGAAGATCTTTAATCTCTCTGGCTGTTTTCAATCCGATACCCTTAATATGATCAGCGATCATTTGGGCGGTAGCGCCATTGATATTTAAACGGTGATCGGGGGGAAAAGTACGTGGTTCTTCCTTCGCTGCTTTATCTTTTACCTGAAGGGTTTTAACCTTCTTGGTGGCTTCTTCATCAGGCTGAATTTCATTCTTGTAAACGGTGAAAAGGCGACCGTCTTGGTCTTCGACCATGAACCAATCGCCGTTATCCCATTCGCTTACAACCTTGACTCGAGCACCTGTTTTTTTGTGCTGATAAAGCATTGCCGGAAGGGTTGTCATAGGACCAGTAATTCACTGGTCCTAGTTTAACTCAATCAGCTAACAGTGCGGCCCAGGAGGTAGCCATCAATGTCTTCGTAGCCAGGAGCTTCGTCAGGCTGCACGTAGCAGACTTCCACAACGAAGTAACCGGTACGACCGGCATTGGCGTCATCGCTGGAGATGTACCAACCGCCAGAAGTGCTGGTGCCAGTGGTGGTACCACGAGCGAACACTTTCAGGGTGGTAGCGCCAGTGAGGCTCTTGTAGACGTTGGTAGCGGTCACGCCAGCAGCGCCGGTAGCAGTCAGGAAGGGGTTGGTGCTGTAAGCAGCCGAACCACCAGCGAAGAAGATTTCGCCGCCCTGACCACCAGCAGTGGTGGAAGTCAGGTTTGCCTGAGCCACACCCTCAGCGTCGCCAGAGGCAGACACAGGACCGCTGGAATCGCGGCAGAAGGTGATCACGTTGCCGGTAGCAGCATAGATACCAGAAGCAACGCGGCCATCACCCCAGCCAGAAGCCACGGAGATGGTGGCGCGATACACATAAGCAGGCAGGGTGGTGTTACCAGAGATCACCATGCCGGTGATGTCGGGGCGAGTGTCGTCCTGGCGGTAAGGCGAAGGAACGATCACGTTACCGGTTGCGGCTGCGCCAGCACCAGAGGCGGTGGCAACAGCAACGTAACCACGCTGCTGGAAGTAACGGTAGCCGGGGACGGCCAGCACCGAAGTGGGGCCGCCCTTGGAGGCGTTATTGCTACCGTCATCGTTGGTATCAATGTTCTTGTACCAACCGTTCAGAGGCTCTGCCCAGTTACCTGGGAAGATCTTTTTAGCGGACAAATAGGTCATTTATCTTTTCCTATGTTGTGTTTTATCAGTTAGTTATCAGACAGTGCCGTCGTCCTGAACGAAGCTGAAGGCAGTGGTCACGAAGTCCTTGTTCAGGATTTCGAAGCCAGCGTACAGTTGCCAAATCAGGATGATAAAGCGGCTGAAGTCATCGTTATTGTTGATGAGCACCTGGGCGTTCGGACCACCGATACCAACACCAACAGACTGAGGACCGAAGAAGTAACCTTGGGCAACTTCTTTGGAGCCGTAGGTGGAACCAGCGTCGAAGGAAGCCTGGACGTTCTTGGTGGGGAAGTTGGTCGATTCGAAGAACTTCACACCTTCAAACTGAACACCAGTCGGCATCACAGGCTCACCAGCCAGGAAGTAGCCCTGACCAGCTTGGGGACCCATGTAGAAGCTGGCGTTGTTAGGCATCATGGGGTTGCCCATGTACATGCCTTGGCCAGGGTTGCCGCTGTAACGTGCGATCTCGCGGAAGTCAGGATCACGACGCAGGTGCATCATGAAAGTAGGATCGCAGATGCAGCGATACAGACCATCAGCGAAGGTAGGAGTGTTGCGCTTACGCAGATCCTTAACAACGGTCAGAAGGTCAGTGCGCACCTGGAACTGCTGCACTTCGTTGCCGTACTCAGTACCGCTGTAGGTGATTTGACCAGAAGCGTTCTTGGTCTTACCACCAGCGAAGTAGTAACCACCTTGGGTGGTAGAAGCAGCACCATTAGCTTCTGCTTTGGCAAGTTCGTCAATGAAGACGCGGTCACGCCAACGGCGATAGTCGTCAAGCAGGGTCAGGCTGCCGATCGACTGGTGGAACATGTTGAGGTTACCGGTGTCCAGCAGCAGGCGCTGGGCGGTAATCAGAGTTTCACGAGCGATCTTGAAGGTCGAAGGCTGGGTCGGATCACCCGGGTCCGCAGGACCGGTGTATTCCTTAAGCACCACCAGGACTTTCTCCTTGGTGATGTTACGGCTGTTTGCAGTACCGATGGTCTGGTCGGACACACGCTCACGGCTGTCCTTAGTACCAGGGGTACCCCAGAACTTATAGCGGTCTAACTGAACGGTTTGACCAGGCTGACGAGTGAAGTCATGAACTACCACAGGCTCCACTGCCATTTCGGCAATGTAAGCAGGGTGAGGACGGTAAAGTTCCGCACCCAGAATCTTTGGAAAGTCGTTATCA
>Ga0315903_10012076_pt1 | contig 10103 bp, 9 predicted proteins | sample LakEriMetagenome_7_FD_203524 | JGI IMG/M metagenome (GOLD analysis project Ga0315903, IMG submission 203524) | Freshwater fungal communities from buoy surface, Lake Erie, Ohio, United States - Buoy 2 MA119 | ecosystem: Environmental > Aquatic > Freshwater > Lake | place: USA: Lake Erie, Ohio... | reverse complement strand
GAGCCGCGCCCTGGCAAGCGCGACGGTGCGTTCTGCGCCAGTGTCGGGCCGGGTGAGTCGCGGATCATGCAGAACTACCGCCCCAGCTTCGATGGGGTCAGCACGCTCGCCCATGAGCTGGGCCATGCCTACCATAATCTCTGCCTGAAAGACCGTACGATTCTCCAGTCCGGCACGCCCATGACGCTGGCTGAGACGGCGAGTATCTTCTGTGAGACCATTGTCAAGCACGCTGCCCTCAAGAGCGCCGCGCCCGCCGAGCGCCTGGCGATCTTGGAAGCCTCGCTTCAGAACTCCTGCCAAGTGGTAGTAGACATTGATAGCCGTTTCCGTTTTGAGCAAGCCGTGATCGAGAAGCGAAAAGAGCGTGATCTCTCCGCCGAAGAGCTGTGCGAGCTGATGCTCACGGCCCAGCACGAGACCTACGGCGACGGCCTCGATAGCAGCGCCCTCCATCCGTACATGTGGGCCGTCAAAGGCCACTACTACGGCTCGGCGTTCTACAACTTCCCCTACATGTTCGGCTTCCTCTTTGGCCTCGGGCTCTACGCCCAGTACGAGCAAGACCCCGAGAGCTTCCGCGCCGCCTACGACGACTTGCTCTCTCAGACCGGAATGGCCAACGCCACCGAGCTGGCGCAGCGCTTCGGGCTCGATATCGAGAGCGAGGCGTTCTGGAGCGCGTCGCTGGATGTGGTTCGTGCTGAGATAGACCAGTTCGTGAGCCTGCTGGAAGACAAGGGCTAGCGCACGTGCCGACCGTCGCGGGGGGCTGGCTTGGGGAGTATCACTTCGACCATAACCTTGGTCAGCCCTGCGGCTTCGAGGCCACTTTCTCCGCCGCCGGCCCTGATGGCATGTTCCACGGCACGATCCTCGACGACGGCCCGCTAGGCGAGGCGGTTCTTCATCACGCCCGGCAGGTCGGTGACGAGGTGATCTTCACCAAGATCTACCGCATGAAAAAGCGCTCGCTCGCCCCAGTGCGCTACGAGGGCAAGCTCCTCAACGACGGCAAGCTCCTGCGCGGCAAGTGGGCCATTGTCCACAGTAAGTACGGCACCACCGGCTGGTGGGAAGCCCACCGCACCTGGGAAGAGCTCGAAGCGGGCTTCGCTGACGAAGAGACCGAAGCCCACAAAGAGAGCCGTGAGCTGGTTACCGCCGATTAGCCTCCCCCGGTTGGAGCGGGGGAGCTAGAGAGCCTCGTTCCTCGGCTACAAAGGGCGTGCCGCCCATATCCCCTTCGCGTAGCCGGAGGGGGTCGGCGGTGGTGCCGCCGGGGGGAGGCATGGCCCGAAGCGGCCTTCGTAGCTTTAGCTCTCCAGTCCCGCCGCTCCAACCGTCGGGACATATAACCGGCGGGACACTCTACCCACGCGCCGCTTTGGCGCGTGCTTCACGAGGCGTCTCTTTGACCTCGTTCCAGGGGAAGCGACGAGCTGCGCCTTGGCGAGGCTTGTTGGGCAGACCCGCCCCAAGAATTAAAGCCCGGCGGGGAATCGCAGATGTATTCGGCCCGGCGTAGTGCGCGGTTCGGTTTCGATGGATCGTGATGCCGCCGGGCGGAAGTGGGCAGGCGATGGCGTCTTTGGCGAACGATGTATCCAGCATTTCGAGGCCGTGAATGCGCACATCTCCCCCGATGGGCTGGTGCGGCTGGACATCCCACTCGTGGCTGCCGGGCATGAACCAGAGGCAGCCATTCTCAAGAGTCGCTTCTTGCAGCGGCATCCAGATCGAGACATTCTTGTACTGCCACTGCGGGTCCCAGTAGGCCTCGTCCTGGTGCCACGGCGTTGGGGCGCCCGGGTACCCGTTTACGGGTGCTGCGGGCTTGAAGATGGCGTGCGCAACACCCGCCGAGACCTCGGGGCCAAGCAGCTGCCGCACGATCTCGGTGGCGACGCTGAGATACTTGCCGTCTTTAAGCTCCGGGGCGTACTTGGCGGGATTGAGAATCTGCGGAAGCGCCTCGGTCTTGCCATCTTCATCGGTGCCGCCGAGATCAAACTGATCGCCCGACTCGCGCCCGGCTCGCTCGGTAAAGATCCGATCATAGACGTCGCGCATCCAGGCAAGCTCGGCATCGTCGGTGATGGGCGTATCAATCGCGAGAAATCCGTTGAGGTGAAAGAAGCGAATCTGGTCTGTCGTCAGTGTCATGGCTTGCAATTTCCTTCTCGTGAGCCGATAATCCTTCTGAACTATGAAACGCTTTCTTGTGACCGGTGGGGCCGGGTTTATTGGCTCTAACTTTGTGCGCTACTTTCTGAGCAAGTACCCCGACTACACGGTCTGGGTGCTCGATGCCCTCACCTATGCGGGAAACACGGATAACTTCCACGACCTCTGGGACAACCCCCGCTTTGCGTTTTTCCAGGGCCGGATCGAGGACGCAGCGCTAGTCGAGAACCTGGCACGCAACGTGGACTGCATCATCAACTTCGCCGCCGAGAGCCACAACGATAGAGCGATCCTAGACCCCGAGACCGCGCAGAGAACCAACTTCAACGGTGTGGGCGTGCTCTTGGAAGCAGCGCGTAAGCACAAGCACATTAGATTTCATCAAGTATCAACAGATGAAGTTTATGGCAGTACCGACGGCGAGTTTAAAGAGGGTGATCCGCTGGAGCCCAACCAGCCGTACTCGGCGGCTAAGGCGGGCGGTGAGCTTTTAGTCCGTGCCTACAATGTCACGTTTGGCCTGAACACGATTGTGACGCGTGGCTCGAATACGTTCGGGCCGTACCACTACCCCGAGAAGCTGATTCCCCTGATGATTACCAATGCCATGCAGGACATTCCGCTGCCAGTCTACGGCGATGGCAAGCAAGAGCGCGACTGGATGTGGGTTCTGGATCACTGCATCGGAGTGGATATTGCACTCCATCAAGGAACACCTGGCGAGATCTATAATGTCGGGGGCGGCTCGGAGCGGCACAATATTGACGTGGTCAAGGGAATTCTCGCCGCGCTTGGTAAGCCGGAGAGCCTGATTCGCTACGTCACCGATAGGCCCGGCCACGACCGACGCTACAGCCTCAACACCGACAAGATGGAGGCGCTCGGTTTTGCTCCCCGCCGCGACTTTGAGGTGCTGCTGGAGCAGACCGTGAAGTGGTACGTGGACAACGAGCCCTGGTGGCGCAAGATCAAGGCCAGCGATGACTACCAGAGCTTCACCAAAAAATGGTACGGCGACCGAAAATAACTTAACGAACGCTTAATAACGCATGTCTTCCGTGGCGGGTCTCAACCATTGAAAGAGAACGAAACGAAAAAATAAAAAGGAAAACAAAAAACATGCGAAACAACAACACAACACACTATCAACAAAATCCACTCTGGCAGAAGCTTGCGGAGCTTCCCCTGGAAACTGGCTTTGTGCAGCGCCTCGCTCGTGAAAACGGGTGGGGCGTTTTGTTTACGGAGCAGGTGATCGGGGAGTACCGGCGCTTTCTCTATCTGACGCAGGTCGCTGAGCACGCCGTGACTCCCTCGAAAGCTGTGGACGAAGCCTGGCACCTGCACTTGCTCTACACCCGCTCCTACTGGGAGGTGCTCTGTGGGGAGATTCTTGGCAAGCCGCTCCACCACGAGCCTGGCACAGGCAAGCCCGAGGATACGGTGCACTTTGCAGCACAATATGCCAGGACGCAGGAGAGCTACCGGCAAGTCTTTGGCGAGGAGCCACCGAGCCGTGTCTGGGGGACGATGAAGCCACAAAAGGCGGGAAGCCTAGGATGGAAGCGGGCACTGGGCTGGCTGGCGACGGGGCTGGGAAGCGTGGCTCTGGCGGGAGCGAGTGGTAACCCGGCGGCGGGTATCTTTATCCTCGCGCTGATTTTTGGGGTGATCATCTTGGTCGCGATTCTTAGCGCGAACGATAAGCGTCGCAATGGGCGCAGCGACTCGCACGGCGATAGTGGCGGGGGAAGCTGTGGAGGGCTCTTTATCGCATCAAGCTGTGGCAGTGGTGACAGTGATGGCGATGCAGGAGGAGGCGACGGCAGCGGTTCCTCCTGCGGTAGTTCTTGTGGCGGCGGATGTGGTGGCGGCGACTGAGAGTACTGCTCTAGCGCCGCTTCGGGAAGGCTTTGTTGGGGTACGGCGGCACTTTGAGCTTCGGAATGGGGTTCTTCTCTAGCTCCCTGAGCAAGTGCTGGATTGCTGCGTCGAGCTGCGTATCTTTGCCGTCGTAGGTGGCGCGGGGGAGGTTGTCCACGACAATGTCGGGCTCGACGCCCTGGCCTTCAACAAGCCAGTTGCCCTCGGGGCCGAAGACGCCAAACTCTGCCGCCGTGGCGATTCCCCGGTCTACCAGCGTGTTGGAGGAGGTCAGCCAGACCTCGCCGCCCCAGGTGCGGGTTCCGATCACTTTGCCCAGCCCCAGGCGCTTGAAGCCCTCGGCAAACGCCTCGCCATCGGAGGCCGTGCTCTCGTCACACAGCACCACGAGCTTGCCACGGAAGGCGTACTGCATGTTCCAGTAGGGGGCACCAACCGGGGCTTTCCAGAACATCCAGGCCTTGCGCATGAGTTTCTCTAAGATCCAGCTATCAATATTGCCCCCGTTGTTGTGGCGCACATCAATAATCAGCCCCTCACGGTTGAAGACCGGATAGAACTCCCGCTCCCACTGCGCAATATCATCGCTCCCCATCGCCCGGAGATGGACGTAGCCCAGCTTACCCGGCGCGGCCTTCTCTACAGCTTGCCGCCGAGAGAGCTCCCAGTCGCTGTAGCGCAGGTCCCTCTCCTGGCTACCAGAGATCGCAGTGACGATCACATCGCGGGCTTTGCTGGCGTCGCCGCCGGGGTAGAGGCGCAGGCGCACTTGCTTATTCGTCTGAGCACGCAAGAGCTGCGCCGGATCGTCCACGGAGAGCGTCGGAACACCGTTGAGCTGTGCAATCACATCGCCCTCGCTTGCCTCCACGCCCGGCTTGAGCAATGGCCCTAGCTTCTCGGGCATGTCCGGGTCGGTGCGCCAGAGACGGGTGATTCGCCAGCCGCCCTTGGCTTCATCGCGCTCCCACTCCGCACCAAGCGTCCCCACGCCAATGCTATCCGTGCCGGGACGCTGGTCGCCGCCATAGACAAACGTATGCAAGACCGAGAGCTCGCCCATCAGCTGCGCCAGTACATCGGAGAGATCGGCGCGGCAGGCGATTCGTGCGGCCAGCGGGCGATATTTTTCGCGCAGGGCTTTCCAGTCAACACCGTGCATATTGGGGTCGTAGATGTAGTCGCGGTGGAGACGCCATGCCTCCTCGTACATCTGCTTCCACTCCTCTTTGGGATCGAGAGAGAAGCTCCAGCGGTCGAGAAGTGAGACATGGCTCTTGACCGGATCGGGGCCGCCCGCCGCATCGAAGACCGAGATCGTCTCACCTTGCTGGATCAGAATCTTCTTGCTATCCGCGCTCAGCTCATAGCCGCTGACATTACTGGCGACAGGCTCCAGCTTGATATCCTCGCTCCGGATGGAAATGGCCGAGAGGCTGCCTGAGCTGAGCAGAAAGAGCTTCTTGCCATCGGTCTTGAGGCCGCTGTAGCTGCCCGCCGGAACGGGAATCAGGCTCAGGCGCTTGGCGATTCCCTCCGTGGCTATTTCGGGAAGCGGAGCCTCGGGCTTTTTCTCCTCGGCTTTCTTTTCTGCCTCCAGCTCATCGGTGGGTAGAAACGGCGAGTGGTTACCGGGCTGGAGGCTTAGTGAAAAGACTTGGGTCTGGTTCTCGAAGAACGGCTCTGGCTGGCGCGGCCCCCACGGTGAGCCGACTTTGGAGCGGAACGCGCGGTCCGACAGAAAATACAGAAACTTGCCATCGGGGGAGAACGCGGGGTCGGAGCAGTCGTAACGGTCCGTGGTCAGCTCGGTCGTGGTGCTCGTCTTGGTATCGTAGAGCCGGAGCTGGCTAAACTGGTTGGCGCAGGGGTAGCTAAAGGCGATATAGCGGCTATCGGCGGAGAAAGCGACACTGCCGATATTGCCATCATCGCTGGTGGCGATGACTTTTGTGGTCTTGGTGGTCGTGTCGGTGAGGTGCAGGCGGTAGAACTTATCGGTGTGGGCGATCCACTTGCCATTGGGTGAGGGAGTCGTGTCCCAGCGCAGCACCTGACCGTCTTTGGTGAGCTGCTCACGGGGGGCATTAATCTCGCCCGTGGGCGGCAGCTTCCAGAGCTCGACCTCGCCCGACTCATCGGAGAGCGCGACAAGGCCCTTGCCATCGGGGAGAAAGCGCGCCTCGCGGTAGCGCACGCCCAGCTTGCGAGTGGCCTCGACAATGCGCCCGGTCTTGCCCGTAGGCACCACATAGACCTGGCCCCGCGCCGTCAGCACCACCTTATCGCCGCTGGGCGAGAGATGCGCTGCTGTCACCCACTCCAGTGGTTTGGTGATCCAGCGCTCGCGCATTTGGTCAAAGTCCGAGCTGAGCTGGATAGAGAGTTTCTGGGATGCACCCGTTGTGGCATCCGCGACCAACAAATCCGCGCCGTGCTGATAGATTAACTTGCCCGTGCTTGCATCAAGCTGGGGATTCTGGACATCGAAGCCTGCCTCATGTGTCACTTGCTTAAGGCCTTTGCCATTTCTGTCCATGCTCCAGACATTCATCACTCCGTCACGGTCCGAGAGAAAGTAGATCCTCTCTTTCCAGACCATCGGGTTGCGGCTTGTGCCCTTGAAGTCCGCCGTCAGCGCGACGGCCTCTGGCGCACTTGGCGCAAGCTTCCAGAGGTTCTGTGCCGTGCCGCCTTGGTAGCGCTTGGTCTGGCTGCCCTGAAAATCAAAGCGCGTGAAGTAGAGATTCCCCGCATCGTCGTAGACCCCATCACTGGCCTGTGCGAGTGGGATTCGCGTGCGCTGCTTGGTCTTGGGATCGAGCGCGACAAGCTGCACGCCGGGAAGCGTCGCGTGCTTGCCGGTGGCGTAGAGAATCTTGCCGTCTTTGGTCCAGCCCGCGACGGTTCCCCCCGCACCAAAGGTCAGCCGTGTAGGCTCGCCGCCCGTGGTGGGCATGACATAGACCTCATCGGGGCCTTCGTACGCCGCCGAGAACGCCACCCACTTCCCATCCGGCGAGAGGGCAGGACTACTCTCCTCACTCGGGTGCGTCGTCAGCCGCGTCGCCAGTCCACCGCTAGCCGAGACCCGCCACAGATCGCCCTCCGCCGCAAAGACCGCCACCTCGTCGCGCAGACTAGGCGTGCGAAAATAGCCGCGCGTGGTGGGGGCTTGGAGAGGTTGCGAGAGTGCGAGAGTTGCTATGAAGAAGGGAGCCGGAAGTATCATGCGAAAAATATACCCAACCGAGCCTTTTGCGCGAATCATTGCCGCCCCATGAAATGGGGTGTCTGCGTTGGTTCCCCAGCCCGGCACGGGCTTCGCAGCCGAAGGCTACCCAGACGCCTCATTTCATGGGGCGGCGAATGATTCGTGAAAAAGGCTTAACTGTAGATTTTATGAAGAAGTTGAGGCACTAAAAAGGAATCTCATTTACCATGCGCACGATTATTCTACGCGACACTCCCTTGGCTTCGTTTGCTGAGTTATTGACACAGGTAAACGGAGTGCCCTATCAGTTTGAGGAGATGCCCGAAAGCTATTTGTCCGGTGAAACGAATGCTTCTCTGCTGACATTTCTGATGCGCGCACTTCCTATGGCGATGACCTACACGAAAGTAAACGGAGTCTGGCATATTCGGCCTCGTGGCGAGCGTCGGACCGTTGCACCTCAGTTTGTTTCGCTTGAGGATGTTCGGCAAGGACAAGTGCAGCTTCCCGTAATCGCAGGTGCCCCACGTCGCACGGCGGCTATTGTATTGGGCGACAAACCCGTTGCGCTTCTGGAAGCCGGAAATCCTCCGAAATCCCAGGATCTCATGGTGAGAGAAGGGGAGCGCCGCTTTCTGGTGCCGCTCGTGCCGTTAAATCCTATTTTGTAGAAGTGCACGGTGTTGTTCGAAAAAGCGCTAGAATGAGGGCATGAACCGACGAACTCTTCTGACTCTGACAGGACTGGCTGTGCTTGCTGAGGCTGCACAAGCACAGACGCCGCCTGCTGCGCCGCTGAAGCGGGATCTTTTTCTGGCGCAGGCTCCGGTGGAGAAGGCGCTGGAGCTGGTGATGAGGGGGTTTGGGGAGGGCAACTACCTGATTCCCAACACGGTGTTCGGACTGGTGACTGCGACGGTGAGCCAGGGGACGTTCGAGCAGGCACTGACGCAGCTTTGCCAGAGCAACCGACCCGTGCTGGAGTGGAAACGCGAAGACGGCATTGTCGAGATCGCCCCGAAAGCCGACAGCAAGCTCCCCGTGCCCAATCTTGCCCTGCTCTACCAGCAAGCACGCCTGCCGATTGTCGGGGGGACTGTCTGCCGCATGTCGGGCTGTGTTTTAGGGGAAAAAGTCGCTTTTGCGATCCTGGAGCTAGGCGCTCCGCCCAACTCCGAGGTGCGCGTTGTCGAGCAGGGCAAGCCCGTCTCGGTGCGGGGGGAGCGCTATGTCGTGGCGAAGATCAGTGAAAAAGAGCTGGTGCTGGCTCGGGACAAGACCCCGCTGAAGATTCCTCTGGCACCGCTTGTCCCTAAACCGACACGCTAAACTAGTCCAGCTGGAGCCGTGTCCGTAGCTCCTGGGGCCACTTGCTCGGTTGCAGGCCGTGCTGCGCCAGCAGTGCCAGCGCGAGGCGCTCCATGCCAAAAGCGACGCAGCTGGTGTGGGCATGGGCACCATCGGGGGTGCGGATATCAAAGAGCTTGCCAAAGTGATCCTGGTGGTGGTTGACCGAAAGAAGCGCGGTGGGGCACGCGCCTGAGAGCATCGGCACCACAATATCAAGCGTCTCGCCCTGTGCCTGTGGCTCCGACTCTAGCCCCAGAGCGCTCAGAAACGCCTGCGCTTGGACGACCCAGCTCTCGCGGAAGCCTTGCGCCTGCGCTTCGGTGCCCGCATAGACAAACTCACGCATCCGAAAGGCACGCATCTGCATGGGGTTGAGCGAGGCAGCACTGCGATAGCACCAGCTCTCAATGTCAATCGTGCAGCCGGCTGCGGCGAGAGTGCCGGTGAGCGTGGGATAGACATAGCAGCAGGCCGAGGGAGCCAGGGTCAGGTCGCCTAGATTCGCCTCCGGACTCGTGCGTGGGTGGGGGAAGGCGCAGGAGCGAGTGTACTTCTCGACGGCGGTGTGGGGCAAGATCGGGGGACACTGCCAGACATGGGTACTCTCGGTTCGGCCTAGCTGCGTGATACTGCGCTCCAGCCCTTCCAGCACCTGGACAAAGCGTGCGCCACGTCCGTAGATACCGGGAACGCTCGTTGGCAGTAAAAGACGTGCCGCCATCAGGCGGCTCAGGTAGATTTCTTCCGGTGTGGCGGAGGGTGAGAGAGGGACAGCACTCATAGCTCAGGTTCCTTTGCCTGAGACTATACGCATAATCTATACCAATCTTTACAGCATCCACAAAAAATCGTCGAACGTGCCCTCGCGCACCAAGGGCTCGATCTCACTCCAGAAGACAAAGGTCTGCCGGTTCTGCCCGATCTGACTACTGATCCGGTAGCTCACCAAAAGCTCCCGAATCCTCCCATGAATCTGCTCCAGCACGACCGGATCACGCGCATCCGAGCGGCGCGGCGTTGCCCGAGGGCTCTCTTTGAGCATGTCGTAGGTGCGGAGTGCTGCGGTGGAGACTTTTAGCGCCATGTCCCTATTCTACGCCATAACGAGCCACTAGCCGTTTACGAGTTGCACTCTTTTTCAATATCCTGTATCGTGCGCCGCAGGAACCACTCTAGGGCCGCTGTCGGCTCCGTGATCACGTTATGAAACCCAACATTATCTTTATCCTCTCCGACGATCTCGCTCAGGGTGATGTGGGCTGCTACGGCCAGAAGCTCATCCAGACCCCGCACCTAGACAAGATGGCTGCCGAGGGCACGCGTTTTACGCAAGCCTTCTGCGGCACCAGTGTCTGTGCGCCCTCGCGCACCAGCTTGATGACGGGGCTGCACACGGGCCACAGTCCGATTCGCGCTAATCGGGAGCTCCAGCCCGAGGGCCAGATGCCCCTGCCTGCCCAGACACGCA
>Ga0315903_10012068_pt1 | contig 10104 bp, 20 predicted proteins | sample LakEriMetagenome_7_FD_203524 | JGI IMG/M metagenome (GOLD analysis project Ga0315903, IMG submission 203524) | Freshwater fungal communities from buoy surface, Lake Erie, Ohio, United States - Buoy 2 MA119 | ecosystem: Environmental > Aquatic > Freshwater > Lake | place: USA: Lake Erie, Ohio... | reverse complement strand
GTGGTATCGTGTCTACAGTATTAGGTGGTCTTTATGGCGCATTTGAGTTCTATAAAGATTACATGGACATGAAGCAACAGATTCAAGAGTATGTTGCTCCAGACTTATCCGCTATTCAAGAGCGCATCACGAAGATGGAAGAGCGCGTCGATAATGCAGTCGTTATGGTCGACGAGAGCGGTGACATTCTTCGCGATGTTCGTTCAGATCTAAAGGGTGATATTGATAGTCTTCAAGCGGATGTAGATGCAGCCGAAAGACGCAATCGCGAACTCGATAAGGAAGTTCGCGGATTTGTCGGCGTTACAGACCGCGAGATGTCAGCGCGATTAAGAACGATCGAGCGCGAAACAGACGCTAAATTAAAGGAATTAGAAAAGAAGGTCGACGAAAAGATCCAGAAGGCATGGGAAAATCCATTGGCTAAATAAGACTACCATGATGGAAACATTATGTCTCCGCAATGAAGGAAAGCGATATATCGTGAGTTTTCGTAGTCGAATTCTTATACTTACCTATGACTATAGTGTCGCGGAAAAATATATGAATTTCGTAAAATTCGCAAAACGAGTATTAGGAGACAAAAAATGAGTCTATTCGCTGGTTTAAGATCAATGATCGCCGATGGTGCAGATGGTTCTGTTTCATCCAAGCGTGTAATTACGACACTAGCAACTTTCTTGGTTGCTCTTGCTTTCGTATTAAATTTGTTCTGGGGTATGGTAGTTGACAAGAATATGTATGATTCAATGATGATGATTGTTGTGGCTGGTCTTGGTACTACTGTTGCGGAGAAATTCGCACCTAAGAAGTAATCGATGTGCGGTTGGTGTGGTGAAAGCCACACCAACCATTTTGTTGAAAACTAAACTGAGGAAATAAAAATGGGTACATTAGTTGTTGTTTTATTGCTCGCTGTTGCTGGTTGGATTGTCTGGAAATTATGGAAAAAGCCAGATATGAACAACGATGGCGTCGTTGATGCGAAAGATGTCGTTGCCGCTGCTAAAGAAGTTGCAGTAGAAGCAAAGGCTGAAGCAAAAGAAGTTGCAGTTAAGGCTGCAGAAAAGGTTAAGAAGGCTCGCGCCAAGAAGGCAAAGTAATGAAAGCGTTAATTGCTCTCGTAGCACTAACTCTTTCTTCAGTCACATTAGCAAACCCTTACGATTACAAAGTCGTAAAGGTTGCTGATGGCGACACGGTGGTTTTTGAAGCACCATTCATGCCAAAGCCACTCAAGCCGCAATTAAGTTTGCGTGTGATGGGTGTTGACACTCCAGAAAAAGGAGCACGCGCTGCTTGCCCAAAAGAAGCAGCTGCTGCAGAAGCAGCAAGTGCCTTTACAAAAAACCTAGTCGCAAATGCAAAGACTATTCTTATCGAGTTGAAGGAGCACGACAAGTTTGGTGGTCGCGTCCTTGGAGATGTGATTATCGACGGTCAGAAACTCTCTGAACTACTGATTAAGAATGGTCATGCTCGTGCATACTTTGGTGAAAAGAAACAAAGTTGGTGTGAATAATGTTTATCTTTTCACAAGTCGCAGTTCCTTTCATCTGGATTCTTCGCATACTTGCTGAATTGTTTAGAAAAGTATCTCTTGGACTTTTTTGGTTGTATGAGAAGTTTCTAGGCGCAAGCATGTGGTTGAATGATATTACTGAAGCAGAAGTTTGGCCAAAGGATTAATTTATGCTTATACCATTACCCTATAAGATCCTTGCTGTGGTCTTCATAGTTGGCGGCGCATTTGCTGCTGGCTATAAGAAAGGTGTTGATCAAGGCGAAGTGATGATTCAAAAAGCAGCAAATGAAGCTGAAGAATTGTCTATCGCTTTGAAGAAAGAGCAAGCAATGATTCGTGAAGTTGTGAAAGTTGAATATGTCGATCGAGTCACCAAGATTAAAGAAAAAGAGACGAAGATAATTGAAGCAGCGGCTGAGAAAGTTCCTGGTCAGTATGATCTATCGAATGGTTGGGTACACGCACACAACGCTGCTGCTTCTCCAAAGATTGATCTCGATATGAATCTTGCTGGCGATGGTACAAGTTCTTTCGTTAGAGATAATGTTGCGCTTCAAACAATTGTAGAAAACTATTCAATTTGTTTGCAAAATTCGCAGCAACTCACTTCTTTGCAAAAGTATCTGATCGAAGTGAATAAAAAGATTGATGAAGAAAATAAGAAACGAGGCATTGACATTAAACTTCCTGATCTTCCTTGGAAGAAGAAAGAGGGTTGATTATGAAAATTATTCTTATAATTACTCTGTCTTTGATGTTATCTGGTTGTGGTAAGGCAATGACAAGATTGCTACCAAAAATCGAAAAGATTGATTTGCCAGAAGAATTGATGGTTCCTGCAAAAGAATTAAAAACGATCGAGAAGCCAGCGACACCACCAACACCACAAGCGGAGATTACAAGAGATGTCATCACACCTAAATGAAGTAGGCTACGGCTATTTTAAACATCTCTACCGTGCGTGGAGAATCGCTTTCATTCTACTTGTGCATGGACTACTTCCAAATGTGTGGAAAACAAAAGCCAGCGACGAATTATGCAAAGAAAGATTAGGTGACAACGCCACTCGCGCATACATGTTAAAGCATATGTATGGAATTGTTGAGAAGAAATACGAAGATACACCAAGCATTTGGGAAAGAATGTCTGATCGTGATCTTGCTATAATGCAAGAAAAGAATAAATAATGCAAACATTCAAAGAATATCTCTCTGAGAGTTGGAGCAATAAGTATAAAAAAACAATAGATTGCTCTAACCCAAAAGGATTCTCACAAAAAGCCCACTGCCGCGCAAGAAAACTGCGTCAAGCAGGAATAAAAACAAAAAGTAAGGCGGTAAAGTAAAATGGTTGACTTTGAGAGTAAACTCAGTAAAATAGAGACTGAGGTCGCTGCAATGAGAGAGAAGATTTCTTTCTTCTCTGTAATCTACGAGAAGTTCGATAGAACTCTTGACAAACTTGAGAAACAGCATAACGACGAACTCCGTGAAGTTCATAACAAGATTGAAGAGATTGAAGTCTCTATCATGGATGAAATTAAATCACTTCGTCAAGAGATGGCTGCTCAACACGAAATTGAAAAACAAAAGATCGAAGATTTAAACAAGTGGCGCTGGATTGTTATTGGCGGTGCTGCTGTTGTTGGATGGATTTTATCTCGAGTGGGGTTGCCTTTCGAGATTAAATAGTATATAATTATGAATCCGTTGGTGAAAAATTATTCTTTATGTCTGTTTACATTGACAGAAAATTTCTTGGTTTTGTATCATCAAAGTTAGAACAGTTCAAGCAAAAGCAAACTGATCTGTATAACTTTCGCTGTCCCTATTGCGGTGATTCGAAGAAAAATAAACTAAAGGCACGAGGCTATGTTTATCGCAAGTCCAACGACTACTTCTTCATCTGCCACAATTGCGGCAAGTCTACGACATTTGCGAAGTTTCTGGAACAGATTGATGGTACAACCTATAAGCAGTACATCCTGGAACGATACTCAGCTGGTGAAACAGGATACGGCTCTAACACCAAGAAGCCTGATTTCGAACAACTCAAGGGAAACGCCTACGCCAGACTCCAGTCTACTCTCGACGACTCCGGAAGAAATCCAGCGCAATCTGAAAGCCTGGAGAGAACATGGCGATCGTTTGCACATTATAGTGTAAAAAATCTACCCGAAGAGCATTATGCTCGAGCCTATATAAAAAATAGGAAGATTCCTGAGAAGTTTTGGGACGAGATTCTCTTTGTCGCGAAATTTCGAGATTTCCTAGATAAAGAGTTCCCCAATCATGGCAAAGACGAGGTCCCCAACGACGATCGTATCGTACTCCTTTACACTAACGAAAAGGGTGAGATTACGAATGTCGCAGGAAGGGCATTGTCTGAAACCAAGGTTCGCTATGTCACGGTAAAGATTACAGATGAGAAGAAACTGTTCGGACTGCATCGCTTGCGCAAGCAAGATAAAGTCTATATCTTGGAAGGACAGTTTGATTCTTTTTTTGTTGAAAATTCCGTTGCCTCTGGCGATTCTAATTTGGGCGGCGTGGCAGCAATTTTTCCAGAACTAGATTTTGTTTTGGTTTATGATAATGAACCACGCAACAAAGACATTGTAAAACAAATTGAGAAATCAGTTGATAGAGGTTACAATGTTTGTCTTTTTCCTGATAGTGTAAAGGGTAAAGACATTAATGATATGATACAATATGGCTTGACTTCAAGTGAAATAAAAGATATTATAGATGCTAATACTTTCAGTGGCTTAACTGCCAAACTGAAGTTCACACACTGGAAAAGGTGCTAGTATGCTTACACTAGACGACGCTGGATTAGAAGTTATTAAACACCCAATCAAAAGAGTTCGCGTACAATTTCATGCGGGTCTTTGGTATGTTGAGTATCAAAGGCAGCCCAAATATGTAATCGATCGTTGGTGGTGGTTTGACGATAGCAAACATCCAGAATATAAAGACGCATTTATTCGTGGACAAGAATTAGCAAATGATGGCGGCACAAAAGAAATTCGTCATAAGACTTTAGTATTTGAGGTTGGAGCATGAAAGTAACTTTAGTATCATACAGTAAACCAGTTCTCGAGGGATTGGACACACCAACGGACCTTGTAGCCTTCTGCGCAAGAGTGTCCAATCCCTCCAATCAAATCAACTCTGAAACAGCAGAGAAGTTGATCAAATATTTGATCAAGCATCAACACTGGTCACCATTAGAAATGGCAACCATGTGTTTGGAAATTGAAACAACTCGCGACATTGCGCGACAAATTCTGCGCCATCGTAGTTTTTCTTTCCAAGAATTTTCTCAGCGATATGCTGACCCAGTAAAAGAATTAGAGTTTGTCACACGACAAGCAAGATTGCAAGATCCAAAGAATCGTCAAAATTCGATTGCTGATGGCGTTGATGTGATGCTTCAGTATGAGTGGGATCATCGTCAGCGTGAACTTATTGATCTAGTAAAGGTTCATTATAACTGGGCAATTAAAAATGGAATTGCAAAAGAGCAAGCAAGAGCATTGCTTCCAGAAGGATTAACAATGTCGAGAATGTATATGAGTGGAACCTTGAGATCATGGATTCACTATATACAACTCCGAAGCGGTAATGGTACACAGTTGGAGCATATGAAGATTGCTCAAGAATGTGCGAAAGTTATTGCTGAGGTATTCCCTCTTTCAACACAGTTTATCTCTGAGTGATTTATGCCAATTAAGAAGTATAGAGATTTCTTAGACGAAGAAACATATGAGCAAACGATCGGAACTGCAGATTACTTGTTGACACTTGGAGGAAACGAATTTTGTACCAATAGATGGTGGGACTACGGAATTAGAAAAGATAGTTTTCCAGTATTAGTCCATAACATCTATAGAGATAGTGAACTTCATAAAAAATTAAAAACAATAATTGAAGATAAAACTCAATTATCAGTTTTCGACAATAATATTATGATTTATTATTGGACTCGTTACAGTTATATTCCATGGCATAATGATAATTCTAAGTATGAGGGTGCAATTACGATTTATATTAATCGTGAGTGGCATCATGACTTTGGTGGTTATTTCTTATATGAAGATGAAGGTGAATTGAAGGGGGTTGTACCAGAAAGAAATATTGCTGTGCTGCAATATGGATCTGTGAATCATTGCACAACGCCAGTTAATTATGAAGGGGATTTGAGATTAACAATACAAGCATTTTTAGGAAAGAAGAATGAAGAAGGTACTCAAGTTTAAAGCATCCTGGTGCGCACCATGCAAGCACCTAACACAAATTTTAACTTCAGTTGCAACAGAGGTTGCGATTGAAGAAGTTGATATTGACCAGAATCCAACACTCACTCAGCAATACAAGATTCGTGGAGTACCAACAATGGTCATGCTCCAAGATGATGCTGAAGTAAAACGATTCACTGGTGTCAAGTCAAAAGAAGAATTAGAAAATTGGATTAATAACTAACAGAACAAGGAGCAGATGATGACAACTAGACTTCCAAGCATCTATCAAGATTTTATTCACATTTCTCGCTATGCAAGATTTAATGATGAACTAGGTCGCCGCGAGACATGGGATGAAACAGTAGATCGCTATATTCGATTCTTCCAAGAGAAGACAAATAACAACAAGAAAGTTCCTTGGGAAGAATTGCGTGAAGCCATTCTTGGCTTGGAAGTCATGCCATCAATGCGTTGCTTGATGACTGCTGGACCAGCACTCGAGAAAGATCAAGTTGCAGGATATAACTGCTCATATGTTGCAATTGATAATACAAAAGCATTCGACGAAATCATGTACATTCTCATGTGTGGTACAGGTGTTGGATTCTCTGTTGAGTCAAAGTATACTAACAAACTTCCAGAAGTTCCAGAAGAATTGCATGAGACAGACACAACAGTTGTTGTTGCCGACTCTAAGATTGGTTGGGCTTCAGCATATCGTGAAATCATTTCGCTTTTGTATTCTGGAAAGATTGCAAAATGGGATGTATCAAAAGTTCGCCCAGCAGGTGAGCGTCTAAAGGTATTTGGTGGTCGCGCATCTGGTCCAGAACCACTTGTCGATCTATTCAAGTTTACTCTCAATATTTTCACAAAGGCAAGGGGCAGGAAACTGTCGACCTTGGAGTGCCATGACATCGTATGCAAGATCGCGGATATTGTTGTTTGCGGTGGTGTTCGCCGTAGTGCTCTCATTTCTCTTACCGACCTCAACGATGACCACTTGCGCCACGCAAAGTCGGGAGATTGGTGGGCGCATAACGGACAAAGAGCGTTGGCAAACATTTCAGCGGTGTATGATAAACAGGTAGATATGGATACATTCATGAATGAATGGCATGCTCTCTATATGTCAAAGTCAGGTGAGAGAGGTATCTTCTCTCGTGCTGCATCACAGGCTGTTGCTGCGAAGAATGGTCGTCGTGATCCAAAGCATGAGTTTGGAACAAATCCTTGCTCTGAAATCATTTTGCGTCCATTTGAGTTCTGTAATCTTTCTGAGATTGTTGTTCGCGCCAATGATGATGTTGAGTCATTGAAGCGTAAGGCTCGCCTCGCTACAATCATTGGAACACTTCAGTCAACACTTACAGACTTCCGCTACATCAATAAGAAGTGGAAGAATAACTGTGATGAAGAAAGACTACTTGGCGTGTCTCTTACAGGTATTTGTGACAGCAAACTTCTAAATAAGCCGTCACAAAAACTCGCGGATGCATTGGATGCAATCCGTTTGCATTGTGTTGAAATCAATAAGGAATTCGCGGATGCTCTTGGTATTCCAGTCTCGGCTGCAATTACTTGCGTCAAACCTTCAGGCACTGTATCACAGTTGGTTGATTCCGCTTCAGGCATTCACCCACGCTATGCCCAATATTATATTCGTCGAGTTAGGGCTGATATGAAAGATCCACTTGCTCAGTTTATGATTGGCAAGGGATATAAGGCTGAAGAAGATTTTTATAGCAAGTCAAACTGGGTGTTCTCATTCCCAATGAAGGCACCAAAGAACTCTGTTACTCGTAATGACATGACTGCGATTGAGCAGTTGGAATTGTGGAAGATCTATCAGGATCACTGGTGCGAACATAAGCCTTCTATTACAGTTTATGTTGGTGATGACGAATGGATGGAAGTTGGTGCATGGGTTTATAAGAACATTTCGATTCTTTCGGGTGTTTCTTTCCTCCCAAGAGACAACGGTTCATATCGTCAGGCACCATACGAAGAAATCGATGAAGCGAAGTATAATGAACTTCTTGGACTCCAAAATGTTGACATCAACTGGGTGGAGTTCATGGAGGAAACAGATACTACGACTTCAGCGAAGGAACTCGCTTGCTCTGCTGGAGTATGCGAAATTTAAAACAAAGGAGAAATAAATGAAGAAGTCAATTCTTGTTGGTTTAGTTGCTCTTGGTCTCGTTGCTTGTGGTGCTGCACCAGAAGCAGAGGTTGCTGCTGATAAGGCTGCAGAGGATGCTGCTGTTGCTGCTCCTGCTGAAGCAGTAGAAGCACCAGCCGCTGATGCTGCTGTTGTTGAAGCACCAGCCGCTGAAGTTGTTGACGCAGCACCAGTTGCTCAGTAATAAAAACTGAGCAATCAAGAAAGGGGACTTCGGTCCCCTTTTTTTTCTTTTAACTTTTTTACTATATAAACCTATGGCATATTTAAATGCAAACATACCGCCCATAGAATGCTATGTGCGAAGTAATTTTCTTCAGAACAGAGTGGAGTTCGATGAAGCGAAGGACACATATCTTCCCGTCCTTATATTCGGTGTGGCGTCGATACCGCATCGTGCCCCGCTTTTTCATTTCATTATGGAAGACGAAGGGCTTTGGTTCCGCATGCCAATCCACGCTTTCTGTCATAAGATTCCTGCGCCGATCGAAACGCTCTACAATTTAGTTCTTTGGGATTGTTTCAGTTCACATATTGCCGTGACTCAGTTTGACTTTTTAGTCAATAAGAGAATGCGCTATATAGATAGAGAAAAAAGATGGCATGATGGAACTTATTTGTTCACTCTTGATTGGTCTCAAGAAGATAAAAATATAACTGACCTTGGATTTAGTGAAGTTCCTGGTCAGCATAAATGTGGACATGTGATTAAATTGGATGATGGTAATTTTGCAATTCAGCCAAATAATCGCATTCGCGCATTTGAGCCGTCTTTTGTTACAAAGCCTGGACAAAATGTAATTGAAAGAAAACTTGGTACTCAAATGTGGTCTGTTGAGAACACATCAAAATGGGTTCTTTCAGACGATGATAGATATGATTACGAGGTAAAGCAAAATGCCAACAATTCAAGATGAATATGATTTTGGATTTACATTTTCAGAATCAGATGGTGGCGCATCAGTTCCACCGACTGCTTCAAATGAAGATCTAAAACTTCTACAAGACAAAGTTGATTCATTAATCAACACACAATCTCAACTTCTCGAAGAAAAGTATAAATCAAAACTCAAAGAAGTTGAAGCCTTGATTCTTCCTTTGCTATACAACCTAATGAAAAATCCCGACAAGGCATATATTAAGTGGGAAGGAAGAGAAGCGGTCATTAAAAAGCAAATCGAAAAGATTACAGCAATCACGAGGGGTTGACATGCCAGATCTAAAACTAACATGCGATAATTGTGGTTCAGCATTCGCGTTATCATTCGAAGACGATGAAGTCAGTTATTCACCAACTCATTGCCCATTTTGCGGCGATTTTTATGATACGGAAAATGAAGAACTAGATTTCAATGACGATACAGATCCATTCGATGACGATTCAACGCTAGATGAAGATCTGGGCGATGATGAAGAAAATGATCGTCGTTGGAATTGATTATAGTTTAACTTCTCCTTGCGTGTGCATTGCACGCGATAAAACATTCTCAAATTCATTCTTCTACTTTCTCAATGACCGTAAAACGGTACAAGGAAAGTTTCACCACATTCTTGGTGAGCAGCATGAAGAGTATCTAACGGACCAAGAGCGATACGAAAATATTGCTTCATGGGTTCTGACGATTCTTGCCGAATTTAAAAAAGAAGAAGTTGTAATTCTAATTGAAGACTATTCTTTTGGTTCTAAGGGAAAAGTTTTTAATTTAGCGGAGAACTGCGGTATACTAAAGTACATGCTCTACAAAAATGGATACAAGTTCTTTACTGTTCCACCAACTGTAGTTAAGAAGTACGCTACTGGAAAGGGTAACGCAACAAAAGAAAAGATGTACGAAGCATTTCTAAATGAAACCTTTATTGATTTGCATAGCATAATTTCACCAACAACAAAGTTGGGTTCGCCTACGACTGATATTGTTGACGCTTGGTACATAGCCAAATACATGATTGACAAAAAACACGAAAAGGAAAAGGTATGAAAAATATATTAGTGACTGGTGGTGCGGGTTTTGTTGGTAGTCACTTATGCGAAAAATTATTAAGTTTGGGGCATAAGGTTTATTGTGTCGATAACTTCTACACAGGTACAATGAAAAATGTTGAAGGTTTTATCAAACACCCAAATATTCGTTTTTATGAGCATGATATTAC
>Ga0315903_10012067_pt1 | contig 10105 bp, 11 predicted proteins | sample LakEriMetagenome_7_FD_203524 | JGI IMG/M metagenome (GOLD analysis project Ga0315903, IMG submission 203524) | Freshwater fungal communities from buoy surface, Lake Erie, Ohio, United States - Buoy 2 MA119 | ecosystem: Environmental > Aquatic > Freshwater > Lake | place: USA: Lake Erie, Ohio... | reverse complement strand
AGTAGCTTCGGTTAGGTAGTAAGCTTGATGCTCGATCCAGGATTTAACCTCTGCCAACGCATCGGTTTCTCCGTACTTAAGACTTCGTTTAGCATGCCAATAAGCAAGATTAGTAACACCAATACCCAGAGGTTGAATTTCATCATTACTCAGTTTACTTTGAATTGATAAGAAATCTTGATAGTCCAGTATGTTACATAGACTGCGTTGTAAAATGCGACAAGCACGTCGCATATCTTCTGGGTTACGGAACGCTCCCCAGTTGATGCTTCCCAAGGTACATAAGGCAATACGTCCTTCGTCATCGTCTAATCTCTTAAATGGTTTAGTAGGTAATAGAATCTCGCAGCATAGATTACTTTGATAGATAGTATGATATTCAGGATCGAATGGACCTTGATTCATCACATTGTCAACAAACACTAGATAGATACGTCCTGTATCTGTACGCTCTTTTAAAATTCCACTCTTAAAAACTTCTTCTGCTGATATAGTTTTCTTGCGCAGGCCAGGTACTTTCTCGTACTTGGTGTATAAATCTTCAAACCGTTTCGTGTCTCTGTAGAAAGCTTCATAAAGGTCTGGTACTTCATTGGGATCAAAGAAAGTAATGGATCCTTTATCTTTAAATCTGCGCCAGAAGAAAGCAGACAGTACCACTCCGTAGTCCATGTGTCTAACTCTAGTTTCTTCTGTGCCTTGATTATTTTTAAGAACGATAAGATCATCAAACTGATGATGCCAAATAGGATAAAAAACTGTAGCACTAGCATTACGTATACCACCTTGACTGCAACTCCTTAAATCTGCGAACCACTTCTTTAAAAAAGGCAGCATGCCAGTGTGCATAATTTCGCCACCGCGAATTGGGGAGCCCAATGGGCGTAGTCGACCGATTTCCAATCCGATCCCCGCACGTTTACTGGCATACTTGGCCATCATCTCTCCGGAAGCGAAAATGCTATCCAGATCATCGTCAGAACGGATGAGCACACAACTGCTGAACTGTTTAGTAGGAGTCCCAAGACCAGCGAGCACTGGGGTAGCCAAAGTAAAAAGACCATCCGAAGCCGCCGTATAGTATTCTTTGATATAACGCATCCTTGCTTGATTTGGTTCTTCCTTATGGAAGACTGTAGCTGCTGCCACCATGTATCTAACCTGTGGAGTTTCATAAATTTCCTTTGTGCTACGATTCTTAACTAGATATTTTTCAATTAACTGTTCAATAGCTGCGTATGAATATTGCTCATCCTTTGAATGATCTATAATGTCATTCATTCGATTCCAATCTTCTTCGGTATACCAATTCAATAATTCTTCAGTGTAAAGACCTGTGGCTACATTTCTTTTTACAATTTCAAATAAGTGAGGAGGATCATAACTACCATACACATCTTTACGTAACATACTAAGACGCTGATTGCCGGCCACATATTGATAGTTAGTGTGTCCAACATCGGGATTGGATTCTACATCGATAAGATCCACTATGGCTCTTAGTGTTATTTCATCGATTTCTTTCGTTGTAATGCCGTCGTAGAAATGTGGCTGACTTTTAATTTCGATCATGCTCTGACTGACGTCTGCTATTCCACTACATACTTTGGCTATTTGTGTCTGCCACTTTTCGATTGTTAGTGACTCTTTTTTTCCGTTTCTTTTGATAACTGTGATATTGGACATTATTTTGTTCTTTTATGTAAAGGCGAGTTTAGTTGACTGCTTATTTATGGCCAGGTATTTTGGCTTGATTTTTTTAGACTGACCATATATTTTATCCTCTACGGATAACAAATAATATACAGTTTTAACAACAATGTCAAATTAGTTGAGATATTTGTATTTGTAATCAAATATAGACTCGTCGCTGCCGTTATAGTTTACATATGAAACAAATACTTCACCACCCGAAATACTGGCAGTAAAAATGATGTTGTCATCATCGAACTCTTCTCCAACGTATTCGTAGTCATCAACTAAGCGAACATGTTGTTGAACATTGTCAATATTCAAATAATCAACAGTTAAATGAATGACACCTTTTCTTACTTGATTATACTGAGGAGCTGAATCGTTTGAGCTTCTTAATAGATAAGAAATTTCTATAGAAGCATCGCTGTCTACAGGAATTCTTAAAAAATTAGTAGAAGCAAAAGTTGTTGCCAATGTCACACTGGCAGTAGCAGCCATGTCTTGATAAACTTTTCCTTGAACTTCTGCTATGTAAGTAAGATCAAATCTGTTAGATGCTAAATCTTCTGGATTGGTTATTAGATCTAACGGATTATTAACTACTTGATCCGTATTAATTCTTCTATCAAAAGAATCACCTATAGAAACGTTACCATGTGAGTCGTATCTAATTATAGCAGTTTGGTTATTAGTGTTTCTTCCGCCTTCATTACCTACATTTCTAAATGTATTGCCTATTGATCTGTTTCCATAACCCTTATAAACATAAATGCCTTGTCGATCGACGTCTTCAAAAATACTGTCTTCCACGACAATATTCCTAGGACCGTATTGCTTGCCTATTGCGGTAGACGGAGTTACTGGACCAAGACTGAATCCGATATAAGCATCTCTAATTTCGCATTCTAAAAATATATTGTTGATGATATCATTTTCAGAGTATACACCGTAGGTCATACCATCTATTATAACTCTGTCAAATTTATTACGCTGACAAGTAACTAGACTAGACAGTGCTTCCATTACAATGCCCTTGCTAAAATTGCTGGCGCTGTCTCCATAACTGCCTTGAATTTTTATATCTTTAAACACACTGTCTTTTACAGCAGACAATTGAAATCCATTTACTGTAGGATCGTTAGTTATCACACTAAATCCAGACAGTATTGAATTTTTAGGTTGATTTAATGAAGTAGTACTACTCAAGGTACTACGACTAGTCTTAGTTGACGTTTCATTAATAAATCTAAACACAGGCTGGCTTAATCCTGTAAAGTGAAATACTGTCTTGTCTATGCCAGCACCTACAATAGTTACATTACTAGGTAAAAATATTGTAGACGATACAAAATAAGTACCAGGTAAAAATTCTAATGTAACTCGTAGATCATTTCTACTCATGTAAGAAGAATTTAAAAATAGATTGTCTATGGCATTTTGTATTTTAGCAGTCTGATCTATGCCGTTTGCTTCAATACCATATTCGACATTAGTAACACGCTCATCTAATCTTTCTTGAAGTGTAAGTTGTACAGGAAAATTTGTGCTTAATCCAGTTTGAATAGCACTGTTACTTTCTCTGTACTGATAGTCCTGTGCCAGTTCGAAGATATTATCTTGTTCTGTAAGGATACGTGTATTGCCAACCTGCGGAGCACCTTCGCTTACAGCGCCATTTCCTATGAACAATTTTTGTGTATCAATAGCCCACGCTAGTTCTCCGCTAGCTAACTGTGGAATACCTTCTTCTTGTTCTCGTCCACGACGTAGTTGAATTTTCGAAATCTGGATTACGGCCATAACAATATCCTCTATATAGCATATTTAGCCAGCCAGTTTATAGTATTCACTTACCCTACTACACCAGCGTTCTGTCCACATATCAAAGTCTTTAGGTTCTAGTATAAACTGTTGATATTCAGGTTTCCCCCATTTTCCAGGTTCAATTTCGGGAGGGCGTACACACATCATGATAACGCCTTTGCGTATGTTAGTTCCGTGTACTTCATTGTGTGCTAGAGCGTAGGCTGTTAGTTGTAAAAAGTAGTCGTCAATCCACTCTAGTTTCTTAGGCTTGTTAGTCTGCTTAAAGTCTAGGATAGCTTCGTCTCCGTCGTGTAATCCACAACAGTCAGTAGTTCCAGCATACAACTCGGGAAAGTATAAAGGAACTTCGCTGCCCCATACTTCACTAATTTTAGGAAAGCCCTGTTCGATGACTTCTTTGGCCATCACAAGACTTTGTTGTGCGAAAGGGTTAGTTACTGTGTCTTTTAAAGATTCACCTTTGATGTAATCTTCTAGAAACTTGTGCATACGTGTGCCGCGGCCAGCAGCTTCAGTAACTATTTCCTGTGCTTTCTTTTCACCTACTGCCTTTTTCCAATTAGCCAATGCTTCTCGAGCTTCAGCTGGTTTGGTTCTATCTAATATAGTGGTTACACTAGGAACTTTTGAGCCATCTGGTGTGGCATAGAGTCTTTTTCCGCCAGACTCGTCTCTGTAGAGTTTTTTGTACTCAAAACGGTTTATTAATAATGTCATTATAACATTATATATTTTTTATTAAATTTGTCAACCTGGTTGTTGGAGAACGTTACCTGCTGCTCTACTTGCTGCGGCAGTATCAATTTCTGGCTTTTTACCGAATTCAGTAGGACGTTCTTTTTCTTTAGTTTTGATTTCAACGCCCTTGCCGTCAAATCGATTTACTAATTTTTTAACACCTGGATTTGAATCAAATTGAAGTTTAAAAAGATCATAATCGATTTTTTGACCAGTAACATTCTGCATCATGCTACTGATAGCATCCCAACTAAATTTAGCCGTTGTTTTTTTTGAATTTGCTCTTGATTGAAGATTAGAAAGAACGCGGATTAAATCATCCGCGCCTTCCATTACTTTTTTTTTGACGTTAGTATTTGGCCTAATTTGCGACTGTATTCAATGCTTTCTCTACGTTCACGGCCTGCTGGTGCTGTGCCACCTGCTGCTGGTGCTGTGCCAGCGAATTCATCGCCAGCGGCTGCTAGTTCGCCTTCTATACCTGTATCTGCGCCTGCTTCCATGCCTCCTGCTCCGCCCATGGACTCACCGCCCATTCCTGGAGCTTCTTCGCCTGTTAACACAGAAACTGCTTGTGCTAAAGTTGTACGTGTGGTTTCTAATGAGGTATAAATTTCATCTAATGCTGGTTTTACTTTTTGTTCAAACTGACCACTTATGTCACTGCCCATTTCATCTCTTATAGAGTCTAATAATTCTAATAACGTCTCTGATTTCATTGACGCTGTGTCTTCTAACCAGCCTGTAATTTTATCCACCATGTCACGTGCTGACATGATTAATGCTGCTTTTTCTTCTTCGCCTTCGTTCAATGTTCTTTCGCTTAATACTGAACGTAACACTTCCATTGCTTCGCCTACGCTTTCTTTTTTGGCCATCTTAGTGGCTGTAGCATACATCACTTCTTCGCCTTTGTCGCCGTAGCGTTTTTTAAAGTCGCCTTTGACTTTCTTCATGCCTTTAACATACTTTTCACGCTTGCCTTCTTCGCCTGGACTTAGCTTACGTTCGTCCAACGCCTGTATGATCACATCTAAAAAAGCACGATCCTTTTGATAAGTTGTGCTTTCGTATACAGCATCATAATTACTGCTGCTTTCAAACGTAGCAATTTTTTCTAACATTCTGTCTCTAGCTACCATTAGTTGAGCATCGGTAAAATTATCTAGGTTGAGCTTGTAACCAAACTTTTTGGCTACGTTCTCATTGAGAGACTTGCTGCTCTTTGGATGTGAAAGATCTTTTACTTGCATTTTAAAATTCCTAAAAGGTGTTCAAATTATTTATCAAAAGTTATTTGTAAATATTGTGCTAATCTGTGCTTTATACTTCTCAGCTCTTGATGCTGTAACTGTATATCTAGCAGCATATAATTCTTTTTTATCAATTGTTTTTGAGTCATCTAGTCTGCTTCTAAATCTCACAGCATCTAAACTATTACTCCAATATCCTGTGTCTAAATTCTTAATTTCGTTATATCTATCAAATCTATTAACATCATAAAATTTTGCTGCTAATACTGCTGTGGCCTTAAGATGAAACTTATCTATAATATCACCAGTGATATGTTTAAACTCCCAAGCACCTATTTTATTTTTATGTATCCTAAATCTCTTGTATAATAAATCTCTATTGGGCAAAACTACTATGGGTATTTTCTTAGTAAATTCGTCCTCTAAAAATCGTTCTAGTTTTTCAGCTTGTTTCTTGTAGTTCATTAGCAATTACTCGTGGATTAAAGTCTCCTATCTTAATTACCAAACTTTTACGAATCAGACCCTCGATTGTGAATTGATCTCTTTCGCTAAAGCTACTAAGATATTGGGGATAGTCTAATTTCCCCAATATCTCTTTTTCTTCATTTGAAGTATAAATTTCAAACGATTTTACAAGCTCATTTAATTTCATCTTATTCCAGACAATTTTTTAATACGATCTAATTCTCTAGACGATTCAGCAAAGCCTGGAGGAACATTTACTGGTTGCGCATTTTGCGGCCCAGGCGCCGGTGCTGCTGGCTCTTTTTTGGCAAAAGGATTAATCTTATTAAAGAATCCTTTAATAGCATCAGCATTAGCATCGGCTTGTGCTTGTAACTTTTTACTACGCCCTGTTTTAGGATCCCAATTACCCGCACCCGGATATTGCGCACCAGTCATATTCCAATTTGGATTTTTGGCTCTCCAAGCATATTCGTCCTGTGATGCAGTTTTTAAATTAGTTGTTCCGCCAGTGCCAGTTTTAACTTCACCAGGTACAGTACTTAATCCTGTATCAGCACTAACTTCAGGTGAAGTACGCTGTCCAAGAGCAGCCGGAGGCACTGTTGATGCGTCACGAGGTTGTGCTGCCTGGCCGTCGTCTCTAGCATTAGCTGTTCTTTGATCTTGTCCGGTATAATTACTTGTTTGATTGTTAGGTTGGTCAGGAGTTGGGTCAGGCGCTCCAAATTGTTGTACTTGAGCCTGTTGACCGGCATAACCTTGTACAGGAGGAGCAGCATTAGCATCCCTAGCATTAGCTGTTCTTTGATCAACACCTGTGTAGTTACTGGTCTGAGTCTGATCAGCAGTAGCTTGATCTGCTGCTGTATTAGCATCTGGAACAGGAGTAGCAGGTTGCGCTGCTTGTCCTTGTTGCCCACCAATCGCTAGTTGTTTCATTCTATCTATTTCAGCACGAGCGATATCTGATTGCGGTGTCATTTGTACATTTGTATCTTTATTAGGATCATAAGGATCTATACTAGGGTCTGCTGCTGGTGCTGCTGGTGCTGCTGGTGGTTTGTTTGTAGCAGGTTTAGCTGCTGGTGCTTTTGCTCCTACAGGTTTAAATCCTGGTGGAGGAGTTGCTCCTGCCTTTTGTAGTGCTGCCATAGTCTTGGCACCAATCATACCATCCGGTTTTAATTTGTTTGCTTTCTGAAAGGCTCTAATTTCAGCATCAGTGGTTGGCCATTTAGCTTGGCCACCGCCACCTTTTGGAGCTGCAGCAGCAACGTTTGTAGGACTAGCACTAGGCATACCTGTTGTAACATTACCCATGGCATCGTAACCGCCATCATCAATAGGGAAAGACTGCGATGGTTGTGCTGCTTGATCCTTTTTAGGAACAGCACCTCTGCTGCCCATTTCTTTAAGTAATACTTCTTTAATTTTCATAATATTTTCCTTATCTTAAACCTGCTAGTCGCAGAATGTCTTCCGCTGCCATTGTATTAGTCTTCGGCATTTCTACTTGGTCACCAGGTTTAACTGTTGATTGTGTAGTGGCGCTTGGCTGTGCTGTTGCTGCTGTGCCAGGCATTAATTTTAACTTACCTGTTGATGGATCTTTTGTCAAACTGGTAGGATTTTTCTTTAGGTCTAGCATTGTGGTCATGCCTGGACCTGTATCAATAGTAGCACTAACGCCTGGTTTATAATCTACTACCTTACCCATGGCTGCTTCTGCCATTTCTTTATTCTTATGTTTTTGTCCACGAACTTCTTTGGCAGCTTTTTTAGCATCTTTGTGCTTGCCTGCTCCTACGGTTTTAGCGTTCTTGGCCACAAAGTTACGAGGTTTAGGTGCTTCTGGTTGTTTTGCTTCTTTCATATCTTTCTCTTGTTTTTCACGCTGTTCGCGTTCTTTCTTCTGTTTAGCCAAAAGGTCTTCAATACGTTTAGCACCAGCATCCATATCATAGCCCGCACGTTTTACGCCACGTTTAAATTTTTCCTGTGCTGATAGTTTTTCTTTGCCTTCTAAGGTTGTTTTAAGTTTACTATGTTTTTCTAATTCCGTTTTAGGTGGAGCAGTTTTAACCTTGGCTTTCTTTTTCTGTGCTTCAGGACCAACAAGAGGCTGAGGCTTCTTACTGTACTTGACAGCCTTGACACCTTTTTTATGTTCAGTTAGTAATTGCTCTACTTTCATAATGATCTTAAACTTAGTTCTTGGTCCTCTAATTCACGTATTCTATCTCTTAATTTATCAATTAGACCCTTAGCACGTAATACCTTGAATGTTAGATTTTCAACGCTGAACTCGCCAGCTGTTTCTAATCCTGCTTTACGAATCTTAGCTATTTCATCTTTTACTGCTGCTATCTTACTTTTATCGTCTGATTTTAATATCTGACGTATCTTGTACACATAGCTATTTACCTTGTTTTCTACATCATCATCGTTAATATCTACACGTTCTTGCTTGGGTTCGCTTACCCATTGATCATCTAACACACTGTAAATGCCTGCGCTGTGATGTGCATCTTCACTGCCCTGTACATACACTTCTACATCGATACCCTTTATTTTGATATTGCGTGTGAAATTATACTGATTCTTTTTAGCATCAAATAAGGGTTTGAGCAGTTGTTCTTTGTCTTTAGGAATATTAACTATTAGATGTAAATCTAGATCGCTGTGTTCAGTATAGGTGTAAGCAGCATTACTGCCGCTTACTGTGACATCACGTAAATTTATTCCTGGAATACTGATAAAATCTATGAAGTTACGTGCTATTTCTAATAACTTTAATCTTATCTGCGGTTTAAGTTTGTTGTTGCTCCAGAGAGCAGGATTTAGTGTATCATGAAAGATAACAGCATCGTCTACTACAGCTTCTTGTGTAAGTTCTCTCAAATACATCGTTCATTATTCTAATATTTTAAGTAAGGTATCCCAATATGCTGATAACCAACCTATTACTGCTACACCGCCTAGACCCATATAAGTCCACTTTGCTCTAAACTTTTCTAAATCAGATATTTTATCAGCTAATTCATGATGTTGTGCTGTTTGTTCCTTGTGCAATTCATTAGCGTGAGCATAAAATTTATCTCTAGTTGTTCTGTACTCAGTTAACATACTGTCTAACTTTTCGTTTACTTGATCTCTAGTACGATCAAGGCAGTCATGCATGTCTTTTACATCAACTTTTAACTCATCTAACTTTTCGTCAATTGTTTCTACTTTAGTTTCCAGCACACTCACACGCTCTTGTGTAGGTACTGCTGCTATTTTTGCTGCTCGTGCCATCAGGGCATCTCCTTGTAATTTTTATATCTAAAATGTCAAAAAGGTGCCTGTTTTATGCCTAGTATAATATTTATTGTTTAAAATCAAAAATGATATTTTGTCCTAGCTTGAAAACACTGGGATCAAATTTAACAGGCTCAGTTAAACCTCCGATGTATGGCACAAATTGAAACAACTCTTTTAGAACTCCTATAGGATCCTCTTCTTTTTTGAACAAATTAGGGATTTCCATACGCCATTCAAAATACCAGCAGTTTATGTTATTGTTTCCAAAAATTGTAGCAGATACAATTTCAGGTTTACGATCATAATACATATTACCACTAAGTTGAATAGTCTGCATGACCGTGTCAAAGTTTTGTTGTTGATTACGTTCTAGTTTTTGGCCTCCGTGATGTTGTCCAGTGGCAGTGATATCGGCAAGGGTATACAGGCAATAAAGCATCACATATTTACGCCGTAAAAAAAGCCCTACTATAAAAGTAGGGCCCTTCCCATCCCTAGGAAGAATTAAGAAACTGCGATTGCTGTGCCTAATGTTACAGTTGTATCTGTACCAATACCGCCGCCTAATGCTTCAATACGATCAGCGATAGAACTTGCTGTTACATTGTGACCGTGCATGATTACGTGAATGTAACCGTTAGCATCACTTGGTAGGAAGTACACTAATGGGTGTAATTCGCCAATTACACGCTCAACGATCTGATCTGCTTCGCTTGCTCCGTCGCCGTCTTCATCACGTAGATCGACCCAAGTATTACCACCATTGCTTGTTGAAGCAATACGAATTAAAAATGCTTTGAAGTCTTGTGTGGTACGTA
>Ga0315903_10012066_pt1 | contig 10106 bp, 9 predicted proteins | sample LakEriMetagenome_7_FD_203524 | JGI IMG/M metagenome (GOLD analysis project Ga0315903, IMG submission 203524) | Freshwater fungal communities from buoy surface, Lake Erie, Ohio, United States - Buoy 2 MA119 | ecosystem: Environmental > Aquatic > Freshwater > Lake | place: USA: Lake Erie, Ohio... | reverse complement strand
GTTGCGGTTTAGTAAAGCTTTTTGTCTCAGGTGGCAGGGCCGCTCAATGACTTACTGGGAAGCTACTTAGTTTCCCCACTCACCAGGAGGGCCTAGCCATAGCAAGAAAGCAAACAGTGACACCACAAATACCGCCAAGGTCAGAACTAGCAAAACGGGACGGAAGATAAACCAACGGAAGAGCCCGTCAAACCAAGTGTTGTCCCTTGGGTCCTTGGTGCCCTCAATGCGCCACTCGCCATCGAGGGCGGAGCGCTTGTCGAGGTATCGATCAAAAGGATAGGTAGCGAAAGGCACAATAGCCAACACAACTGCCAATGCAGTTTGCGCGACTGGCCAACGCTGATTGACCCCAACCAGCACTGCCGTGACTGAATAGCCGATGAAAGCAAAACCGTGGGTTGCACCAGCGATTGTGAATATGTTCGGTGATAACCCAATAGTTTCGCGTGCCACGATTGCGGCAATCAATAGCGCCCAGGTGAGCATTTCAATTCGAGCGAAGGTGCCAAATATGTCTTTAGGTTTTGCGTCCATACTCGAATCTTATTGGGGCTCAGGTCAATAACACTCGAAGCTTGAAGCGGCGCTATCTGTTGAAATCGCCCTCGTTTTGAGCTTGATCATCTGATCCACCGGATCCATAAAGAGTAACTAGATACGCAGTGTTGGGTGAGTAGCCATCAGGACCTGAATGCATATCGCCCTGATTCATGGATTCGTCTTTTTTCTTAGACTCTGGCGGTCGATTGACCGATGGGTCATAGCTGAGAATTCGGTTGAGCCAATTTAGGAATCCCACGTTTAGCTCCTGATTCCCTTTTTTGCCTCGCCCCAAATAAGTGCCACAAACAAGGCCCCGACAATTAACGTCGGAATCACAATCCAGGGCCAGATCTTGTTGAGCCAAAAAACCATTACTTCAATTGTCTTCATGGCCCCAAGTTAGTTGGAACCTCTGACATCTATTGCTGGTCTTTGGTAACCGCCTTGTGTATTTCGGCTGTTAGCGCCTCTATTTTGAGGCTGAGCTCGTGCACCTGCTTAGTCAAAGCCAGGTTCTCCTGGTCAATTTGATAGGTGTGCATTGCAAGCTCTGAGTTGATCTGGTCTTCACGCTTTGCTGCAATCAAAAGAATGGCTCCTTGAAGTGCAGCAATGCAGGAAAGAATCAGATTCAGCAGAATAAATGGAAACGGATCGAAGGCTCCATCAGAGTTGAAATACATCCAAACCGCAAGGAATGCTAAAGCGCCAAATACAAACGGCCAAGACCCCATCGCATTTCTGAGCACATCCGCTGATCGCTGACCGAAACTGAGCTGCTCTTTGCCAAATTTTGTAGTTGCTGGGTGTTCGTTCCAACGAGCCATGGTGTCTCCTCTTTCTATCGAGTCTTTCTCAAGGCTAACTGAGCGAGCAGTTTTGGCCGGCAGGGGGCTATCGCCAGTGTTTTTCGAGGTCTGGATTCACCTCTAGATTAGGTGTCATGAAATCAATTCCACTCAAGAGCAGGCACGAGGCACTAGGAGCAAGCTTCACCGACTTTGGCGGCTGGGAGATGCCGGTTCGCTACAGTTCCGACTTAGCTGAGCACCATGCGGTTCGAAACACTGCAGGCCTTTTCGATATTTCTCACATGGGTGAGATCTTCGTCGAAGGCAAGCAAGCTTCTGAACTTCTGGATTTCGCCCTGGTGGGTGCTGCTTCGGAGATTGCAATCGGCCGCGCTAAGTATTCGCTTATCTGCAACGAAGATGGCGGAATCATTGATGATCTAATTGTTTATCGCCTTGGTCAAAACGCTTACCTGGTTGTTGCCAATGCCTCCAACCGCGAGGCGGTTGTAGCTGCTATGCAGAAGCTTAGTTCCGGCTTTGATGCGACAGTCAAAGACGAAAGCGATGCTTGGGTACTCTTGGCAATTCAAGGACCAAACTCAGTTTCGATTCTTTCCACACTAACTTCTGACCCACTAGATGATCTCAAGTACTACGCAATTTCTGAATCCGAAATTGCGGGAGTTAAGTGCCTTCTGGCTCGCACCGGATACACCGGTGAAGATGGCTTTGAGATCTACATTCCCGTGGAATCCGCTGGAAAGGTATTTGACGAGCTAGTCTCTGCGGGATCTTTGCAAGGAATGCTTCCCACCGGGCTAGCCTGTCGCGACACCTTGAGGCTGGAAGCTGGGATGCCGCTCTACGGTCACGAGATGAATCTAGATGTCAATCCCTACCAGGCAGGATTTGGCAAAGTTGTCAGGCTGGATAAGCCTGGTGCCTTCGTTGGCAAAGCTGCATTAACGAAACTGTCTGAAACTCCACCAACAAAGATGCTGGTTGGAATTGCTGGCGAGGGTAAGCGCGCAGCTCGAGCAGAGTATGAAGTTTTTGTTGAAGGTTCCACTGCACCGATTGGGGTGGTGACCTCTGGGGCACTTTCACCAACCCTTGGTTTTCCAGTGGCGATGGCCTATGTTGGTGCCGATTTTGCCCAAACCGACACGCCTATTAGCGTAGACATTAGAGGAGCTGTGACACCGTTTACAGTTGTGAAACTGCCCTTTTACAAAAGAGCAAAGAACTAACTAAACCCCCTAAAGGAAAAATCCAGGATGATCAACCGCGAAGGTCTGAAATACACCAAAGAGCACGAGTGGCTATCAATCGAGGGCGATGTTGCCACCGTTGGTATCACTGAGTACGCAGCCGAGAAGCTAGGGGACATCGTTTTCGTTGACCTACCAAAGGTTGGATCCTCTACTACTTATATGAAGATCTGCGGTGAGATCGAATCCACCAAGAGCGTCGGTGAGCTATACGCGCCAGTCGATGGCGAAATCGTTGAAGTCAACGAAGTAGTATCTGGAAACCCAGAGCTTGTAAACCATGACCCGTTCGGTGCTGGCTGGCTAATCAAGATCAGATTTACTGAATTACCTACCCTGCTTACCCATGAGGAATACGCTGCGCTAACCGGAGAGGGCTAAGTCAAAATTGCTTCCTGAGCACAAAGACTTCAAATACCGTCACATTGGCCCTACCGCACAAGAGCAATCAGCCATGCTCAAAGAACTTGGCTACTCTTCCCTTGATCAACTCATGGCCACAGCTCTCCCAAAGGCAATCCAGTTCGAGGGTGAAGGAAAGCTTCCAGACCCACTTACTGAACATGAGACTTTGAATGCCCTTCGCGTGCACGCCAACAACAACAGAATTACAACATCACTTATCGGTCAGGGCTACTACGGAACCTTTACTCCAGGAGTAATCAAGCGAAACGTTCTAGAGAATCCTTCTTGGTACACCGCTTATACGCCTTACCAGCCTGAAATCTCCCAGGGTCGCCTCGAGGCAATCATCAATTTCCAGACCATGGTCAATGACCTAACCGGGATGAAAACAGCCAACGCTTCGATGCTGGATGAGTCAACAGCTGCTGCCGAAGCCATGTTGCTCTCACGTCGGTCCTCAACAAACGAAAGTAATGTTTTTTACGTTGACTCCGACACCATGCCGCAGACCAAATCATTGCTTGAGCACAGAGCGCAGCCGGTTGGAATCACAATCGCCTACTTCAATGCAGCAAAGGGTGCAGCCGAATTAGCGGGCGAATACTTTGGTGTGATGGTGCAGTATCCAGGATCCTCTGGAAGATTGACACAACTAAAGCCAATCTTCGACGCAGCTCACACTGTGAACGCCATGGCGGTAGCCGTAGCTGATCTGCTAGCTCTTTGCTTGATTGCTCCCCCGGGTGAAGCCGGTGCAGACATCGTTGTTGGAACCACCCAGCGCTTTGGCGTTCCCATGGGATTCGGTGGTCCTCACGCCGGCTACCTAGCCGTTCGCGAAGATCTAGAAAGATCCATGCCTGGAAGATTAGTTGGAGTGTCTTTGGATGCCGATGGGGCTCCTGCATACCGATTGACTCTTCAAACAAGAGAGCAACACATCAGGCGAGAGCGAGCAACATCCAACATTTGTACCGCACAGGTACTTCTTGCCGTGATGGCTGGAATGTTTGCGGTCTACCACGGACCAAAGGGTTTGCGCTCAATTGCTCTAGAAGTTCACCAGAAAGCTCACGCACTGGCTGATGCTCTTCGGGCAGCTGGACTTGCAATTTCCGAAACTGACTTCTTTGATACTTTCCTGGTCACCGGCGTCGACGCCAAAGCAATTTTTGAAAAAGGTAGGCAGCAGAATCTGACAATGCGAGTAGTCAACGACTCAACAATCGGAATTTCGATTGATGAAACGATCAGTCCAGAAACTCTTAGCCAAATTTCTGAGGTCTTTGGTGCTAAGAAAGTTTCCTACGGTTATCGCCCATCGGGCCTGCTCAGAGTGGCAGGGCTGGAGAGAAAGTCAGAGTATTTGACTCACCAGGTCTTTAACTCTCACCATTCCGAAACTGCGATGCTTCGCTACCTAAAGCGCTTATCAGATTTTGATTACGCTCTCGATCGCGGAATGATTCCACTGGGCTCGTGCACCATGAAGCTCAACTCCACCACCGAAATGGAAGCAGTCACCTGGCCTGAGTTTTCGAACCTGCACCCGTTCTCCCCTAAGGAAGACATCCAGGGCTACCTCTCATTGATTTCTGAACTTGAAGGCTGGCTCTGCGATGTGACCGGCTATGACGCGATTTCTCTTCAGCCAAATGCTGGAAGCCAAGGCGAGCTTGCGGGCCTTATGGCTATTCGCGGCTACCACCTATCGCGCGGAGATTCTCAGCGAGAGATTTGCCTCATTCCATCGTCCGCCCACGGAACCAACGCAGCATCAGCTGTGCTTGCCGGCATGAAGGTCGTTGTTGTTGCCTGCGACGAGCTTGGCAACGTTGACCTTGAAGATATCAAGACCAAAATTAGTGAAGCCGGTGACAAGCTCTCGGCTCTTATGGTCACCTACCCTTCGACTCACGGAGTTTACGAAGAAGCAATTGCTGACATTTGTGAAATGGTTCACCAAGCTGGTGGACAGGTTTACATCGACGGTGCCAACACCAACGCCGTAGTTGGATATGCAAAGTTTGGACTTTTGGGTGGAGACGTCTCGCACTTGAACCTACACAAGACTTTCTGCATCCCTCACGGTGGCGGTGGTCCTGGTGTTGGTCCAGTTGCTGCAAGATCTCACCTTGCCCCATTCCTGCCTGGCCACTCACTAGCTCAAATAGAGCTTCCAAACTTTGGACCTATCTCTGGAGCTCCGTTTGGTTCGGCCTCGATTCTGCCAATTTCTTGGGCCTACATTCGCATGATGGGTAACCAGAGCCTGCGGGATGCAACCTCGGTTGCAGTGCTATCAGCCAACTACATCGCAATGAAACTAAAGGATCACTTCCCGCTGCTCTATACCGGCAATGAGGGCCTAATCGCGCACGAGTGCATCATTGATATCCGGGGTATGACAAAGGACACCGGAGTATCGGTGGACGATATTGCCAAGCGATTAATTGACTACGGCTTCCATGCCCCAACCATGAGCTTCCCGGTTTCTGGAACGCTAATGATTGAGCCAACTGAATCTGAACCAAAGGTTGAAATTGACCGATTTATATCGGCGATGATTTCCATCAAGGGCGAAATCAACCAGCTTGGAAACGGTGAATGGAGTGCCGAAGATAACCCGCTGAGACAAGCTCCGCACACCGCGAGAATGTTGGCCGAGGACTGGGACCACCCGTACTCGAGAAAGCTGGCGGTTTTCCCAGTTGCCGGTCAACACCAAGGCAAGTTCTGGCCGAAGGTTAGACGTGTGGATTCAGTGCACGGCGATCGAAACCTAGTTTGCTCGTGCCCGCCAATTGAGGCTTTCGCTTAAATCTTTTTTAGCGCTTCTTCGCAAACATCAGATTTACTAAACCAAGAGCTGTCGCTGCGCCAATTATCTGGAACGCAATAAACCCAAAGACGCTTTCAGGAGCGATGCCTGCGAAGGTGTCGCTAAAGATTCGTCCGATGGTCACTGCAGGGTTGGCAAACGAAGTTGAAGAAGTAAAGAAGTAAGCAGCCCCAATAACGCCGGGTACTGCCAGGGCAATTAGATTAGCTCGGTCAGTTCTAAGCAGCGACAAGATCACAAACAGCAGCAAGGTTGTGGCCATGACCTCACCGATTGCCGTTCCGGCGTTGAATCTCGCAGTGGTCGAGATCTGAAAGATGGCCTGAGAAAACATCACGTTGGCAATAATCGCGCCGTAAATGCCACCGAGCACTTGAGACAACACGTAGGGAAGAATCTGCTTAGTTGGAAATTGCTTGCTAACCGCTAGAGCAATTGTCACCAGTGGGTTGAAGTGTGCTCCGGAAACCGGGCCCAAAGTGAGGATCAGGATCCCTAAGACAAAGATTGTTGAGAGTCCGTTGACCAAAAGGGCAACGAGTGTGTCATCAGAGAGGTTGGTGCCCATGATTCCAGAGCCAACAACAGTTGCCACCAGAACGGTGGTGCCAAAGTATTCACTAAGCAGTGCGCGGTAGTTCACGTTGGTTGCTCCTTTACGCCAGCTGATTGCTTTTCAGTCTAGGAGCGTTAAGGTTTGGGGGTTAGTTGATTGGACCAGAAACTAAGTGAACTTCTGAAGAATATGACCTAAAGCGAAAAAGCCAGAGCTAGACAACTAGTTGCTCGGCCAAAAGCTCTTTGACCCTTGGAACAACCTTGGTTCCAAGTAGCTCAATGGACTTCATCAGCTTGGAATGAGGCATCGGTCCTGTTGAGTACTTCAAATCAAATCTTTGAGCACCAACAGCCTTGATCGCGTAGGCCATCTTCTGAGCCACGGTCTCTGGCGAACCGACATACAAGCTGCCGTTATGAACTTCATCCAGATAGTGACCTTTTGTCATTGGACCCCAGCCGCGCTCTTGACCGATACGACCAAAACTTGCCTGGTAGCTTGGCCAAAGTTCTTCGATAGCTTGCTCGTCGGTTTCTGCGATGTGACCTGGGGAGTGAATGGAGATTGGTCTTAGTGCATTACCGAATTTTTCCATCGAGTCGCGATACAGCTTTGCAAATGGTGCAAATCTGGCCGGGTCGCCACCGATGATTGCAAGCGCGAGTGCAGCATCTAATCTTGCGGCACGAATCACAGAGTCAGGGGAACCTCCCACTCCCACGCGAAGAGGAATACGTCCCGATTCAGTTTTTGGGTAGACCTCTTGGTTGACCAGTGGAGCGCGCACGGTGCCAGACCAAGTCACTGGCTTTTCCTTTAGTAGCTCAACTAGCAGTTCGAGCTTCTGCTCGAATAGATCTCCATAGTCTGCAAGTTCATATCCAAAAAGTGGAAAAGATTCAATGAAAGATCCGCGACCGGCGGTGATTTCTGCTCGACCATTTGATAAAGCATCCACCGTGGCAAAAGCTTGGTAAACCCTAACTGGGTCTTCTGAGGACAAAACTGTGACTCCAGAGCCAAGTTTGATGCGCTTGGTCTGGGTTGCAATTCCAGCAAGAACGGTGTCAGGGGAAGTTACCGCAAAGTCATCTCTGTGGTGCTCGCCAATATCAAAGCTATCTAGGCCAACGGCCTCAGCGTGAACGGCCTCGGCAACTACGTTTCGAAGCACCTGGCCGGCAGTTTCTGGGGTGCCGTCGTCCTTTAGGGTCATATCCCCAAAGGTGTCTAGACCAAATTTGATCTCCATTTGCTTCACTTTCCTAGAGCTTTCTTACCATTGACTAACTAAAGCCAACTCTAAAGCTGTCGAGTTTGTTCCCGAACTACCTTGTGAGAATGCTCCAAACCACTTGAATTGCCTTCATGGTGTCTGCTGGGGTTTCTTCCTGAGCTAGGTGTCCAGACTGAGGAATCACGAACAGGACCGAATCCTTGATCATGCTTGCGAGCGCTTCGGTATCGGCGGTTGCAACCACTGTGTCGGTATCTCCTGTAATCAAAAGCGTTGGCACGGTGATTTCATCCAGACGGTCTTTGACATCAAATGCTCTGGGGGCTCGGTTGAATTCCCAGAATCCCTCTTCCCAGCCGATGACACTAAGTGGTTCGCGGTAGCCGGCTTTAACTTCCTCAGTGATTAGGTCTTTGTTGTACCAAGATTCATTGAGTAGATCCATGCCACTGGAGGCAATTGATGACACCAGCAGCGGGCCTAAGTGATCAAGTTGTGGGATGCTAAACACCCAGTTCAACCAATTAGGTGACCCACCGGTTGACAAAATAGCTGGCGAAATCAGAATCAGACCTTGGATTGCATCTTTGTTATCCACCACGTATTGAGCAGCAAGTGTTCCACCTGCGGAATGCCCGACCAAGATCACATCTCGCCCGCTGCCAAACTCAGTGATGAGCTGATCAAGAATCAGATCCTGACCTATCGATCCGTAAGGGTTCTGCCCTTCCCAGCTGGTAGGTCTTTCAGAAAGTCCGAAGCCTGGTCTGTCATAGGCGATGACATCGCCTAATTGACTCAGGGGTTCGGTCAGTTCTCTAAATGAGAAGGTGTTAGCACCGAAGCCGTGCATAAGGAAAATAACTGGAGGATTTGAACAATTGTTACCTTCTTGGCAATCAAAATCAGTTTTTTCGTAGTAGATCTCAATGCCTTGGGCACTTGCGAAGGTTGCCCCCTCACCCGCTACCTCTTTATAGGTGGCAGTTCCTGTGGTCTGAACCGGTATCAGAAAGGGAACTACGAGGATCAGCGCCAGCACAACCGCACCGATTATTGCGAGGATTCTTGAAATCTTCATTCCTCTAGCCTAAAGGGCAAGCTCTTATGGCTCCTTTGGGGCTGGCAACTAGCTGAGAGATTCCATGTTTAGCCTTATGCGAGAAGGCCGTAAGTGGTTGGATTAGATGTTGTAAAAAAATCAGCACTTCTTATTTAGGGGACATCCTTGTTCAGATTAGCCACAGCCTCACTTGCCAACCGCTCCGTTGTCGGTCTATTGACCGTACTGATTGTGGCTTCGGGACTTCTGTCCCTGACATCTTTGAAGCAGGAGCTGCTGCCCTCCTTCGAGGTGCCACAGGCATCCATAGTCACGGCGTATCCTGGCGCATCCCCTGAAATTGTCGATGCTCAGATTTCTTCACTTATCGAAGATGAGGTTCGAACCCTAAACAACCTCGTTACAGTTCGTTCCACCTCCAGTGCCAACCTTTCGGTTGTCAGAGTGGAGTTTGATTTTGGAACCACTACTGCCACCGTTGAAGAAGAGCTAAACCGGGTTGTTGCAAACCTAAAGGACTCGCTTCCCTCCGATGTGAGCCCGAGGGTGATCTCGGGATCATTTGATAGCGTTCCAATTATTGTTTTGTCGGTTGCCTCGACCACGGGAAATAACAACGAGCTCGCCGAAATACTGGCAGATGTTGCAACCCCGATTCTTTCTCAGGTTCCAGGTATCCAGGAAATAACCGTTGCCGGAGGCAAGAAAAAAGAAATCACCCTGGATCTCAAGGCCAAAGTATTGCGCGATAACGGACTATCTCAGCAATCCATCGTTGAGGCGCTTCGCGCCAATGGTTTCATCATTCCCGCCGGATCAATCACAGATACCGCAGGTGAGCTCCAAATTGAAATTGGAACCAACGTAAACTCCCTGGAAGATTTCAAGAAGCTTCCTCTGATTTCATCGAACACCCAAAATGCTCAGGCTGCTGCTGCACAAGCAGCAGCTGCACAAGCTGCAGCAGCGGCTGCCGCTGCAGGGCAAGGTGCTCCAGGTATTCCAGCTGCCCCGAGTGCTCCAGCTGCACCTGCTGAGCCAGAGATTTTGACTATCGAAGATGTTGCAGTTGTCACATACGACTACGAGCCGGTGACTTCAATTTCACGCACCAACGGTTTGGACTCACTTGGTATCCAGGTGACCAAGACTCAAGATGGTAACACTGTTGCTATCTCCAACGGCGTGGAAGCCAAGATTGAGGAAATCAAAGAGAAACTTGGAGGGAACGTTGAGATCTACGCTGTTTTTGACCAGGGGCCATTTGTCGAAAAGCAGCTTGAGAACCTAACCATTGAAGGAACTCTGGGACTAACCTTCGCAATCTTGATTATCTTGGTGTTTCTAGGCTCGATCAGATCCACTCTGGTAACCGCTATCTCGATTCCG
>Ga0315903_10012065_pt1 | contig 10107 bp, 10 predicted proteins | sample LakEriMetagenome_7_FD_203524 | JGI IMG/M metagenome (GOLD analysis project Ga0315903, IMG submission 203524) | Freshwater fungal communities from buoy surface, Lake Erie, Ohio, United States - Buoy 2 MA119 | ecosystem: Environmental > Aquatic > Freshwater > Lake | place: USA: Lake Erie, Ohio... | reverse complement strand
CAGAGCCACTTTGGACATCTCTTCATGAGCCTTCACTTCTTACTTGCAGGTACGCTCTTCTTCCATGTAATCGTGGGAATTGATCCTTCGCCAAAGCGAGTGCCTTACATTGTTCGAATAATTATTTTATTTGCCGCAATGAGCATTCATGCCTTCTTCTCAATTGCACTTATGTCAGCATCAACGCTCTTAGATGGCGGCTACTTTGCAAGTTTAGATCGGCCTTGGTCGACTGATTTGTTAGCAGATCAGAAGGCAGGCGGCGCGGTTGGCTGGGCCATGGGCGAAATTCCGATCCTGATTGCACTTGTTGCAACTTTTATTCAGTGGACAAGGGATGACAAGAAAGAAACTAAACGAATTGATCGCGCGGAAGATAGAGCAGTGGCGATGGGCGAAGATGATGAATTAGCAAAATACAACAAATATCTCGCTGGATTGCGTCGACTAGACGAAACCAAAGAAAGTTGAGTTAATTAACCCATGGAAGCGCTAATCGGCGAGGAATACGAAGCACTGCGTGAAAGCGTGCGCGCACTTGCAACAAAAAAGATTGCTCCCTTTGCAAAGGCCGTTGATGAAGAGTCACGGTTTCCGCAAGAGGCTTACGAAGCTCTGCAGTCTGCAGATCTTGCAGCTGCACATGTTGATTCTAAATATGGCGGTCAAGGGGCCGATGCACTTGCAACTGTAATCATTATTGAAGAAGTTGCTCGCGTTTGTGGATCTTCATCGTTAATTCCAGCTGTAAATAAATTAGGTTCGCTTCCAATTATTTTGGCCGGCAGTAACGAATTGAAAGAGAAATACCTAACTCAGTTAGCGGCCGGTAAGGGATTCTCTTACTGTCTATCTGAATCTGAAGCGGGATCTGATGCTGCGGCAATGAAAACCAAAGCCGTAAAAAGTGGAAGTGACTGGATTATTAGTGGAAGTAAAAAGTGGATTTCAAATGCTGGCTTCTCTGATTTCTATACCGTGCTTGCACAGACCGATCCAGCTCTTGGTGCAAAAGGTATTACTGCATTTGTAATTGAAAAGAGTGATGACGGAGTTTCATTTGGTGCTCACGAAAAGAAGATGGGTTTCCGCGGATCACCAACCCGCGAAGTTTATTTCGATAGCGTGAAAATTTCTGATGACCGAAGACTCGGTGAAGTTGGTTCTGGCTTTGCGCTAGCAATGAAGACTCTTGATCACACCCGAATCACAATTGCAGCCCAGGCACTTGGAATTGCGCAAGGCGCTTTTGAAGTTGCAACGAAGTATTCACATGAACGTAAACAATTCGGTAAAGAAATCTTTGATTTCCAAGGAGTTCAATTCATGTTGGCAGATATGGCAATGAATATTGCAGCTGCTAGATCACTGACATATGCAGCAGCGGTAAAAAGCGAGCGTGGCGAAAAGGATTTAACCTTCTTCTCAGCAGCAGCAAAGTGTTTTGCAACTGATGTTGCTATGAAAGTTACGACAGATGCAGTTCAAGTTTTAGGTGGCTATGGTTATGTTTCAGATTACCCAGTCGAGCGCATGATGCGCGATGCCAAACTGACTCAGATTTATGAGGGAACCAATCAGGTGCAGCGAGTTGTTATGGCGCGCCACCTCGATGAACTTAATTAGTAAATCGCACTATTAAATCTGGTGTTGCAACCGCATTTAACTTTATATCGTGTGCTTCCAACGGAAATGGTTCAACTGTTAGTTCGCCCGAATAAATAAGCCCGATTCGCCAGGCTGAAATATTTGCAAGTGCCCGGTCATATGAGCCGCCACCTTGGCCCAATCGGTGGCCCGCGCGATTTGCATGGAGTGTAGGAACAATGACGATATCTAATTCATCGCCAGAAATTGCTTCACCAACTGGCTCGAGAATCTTTCCAACTTTTTTCAACTTCGACTCATCACCGCTCCAGATAACCCACTCGAGGTTCTTATCTTTTAAAACTCTTGGAAGCGCCAACTTCTTCTGATTTCTAAGTAATTCCACATTTAACTCTTTGGTTGCTGGTTCATCGCCATATGAGATGTAACTCGCAATTGTCTTTGCGCTTTGAAACTCCTCGGATTTCACTATGTGTGTCCATGATTCCGATAAATCCCGAAGAGATCGTTCTGAACGAAATCGCTTTCGAAGTTCCTGCTTTTTAGAATTCGCTATATCCACGGAAATACTCTAATTAAGAAGTAAGGTTTAGTCATGGAACAACAGCCGAGCGTCGAAGAGCTCTTAGCCAATCTTTTAGAAATCGCATCGCCGCTATCGCCTTTTGATATGCCACTTTTAGATGCTCATGGCGCAACCCTTGCGAAAGACATATTTGCTGGTGAACGATTGGTTTTACGCGGTGGCACCAGAATTAGATCAACCCAGATTGGATTAGCAGCATCTATTGGGCTAGATAGATTGCCAACTCTTCCGCACCCAAGAGTTGTAGTTATTTCTGCCGGTGATGATTTGGTCGAGCCCGGACATGCTCTAGAAGATTCCGAAGACGAGTTTGAGACAAATTCTTGGATGTTAACTTCTGCAGTTAGGGAAGCTGGAGCAAATGGTTTTCGGGTTCATACAATTCCGGAAAATCATGAGCAATTAAAAGAGGTTATTGAAGACCAATTAGTTCGAGCCGATTTAATAGTAATAAGCGGTGAGCGCCGAGATGAATCCTTCGAGTTAATCACAGCAGTCCTAAAGGAGCTTGGTGAGATAACAACTGTACGTCCCAAGATGAGTGAGAGCGGGCTTCACAACTTTGGCTTTATCGGAGCAGATAAAATTCCAGTCATAACTCTTCCTGGCGATCCGGTAGTTGCCGGAATTGCGGTTGAAATTTTTGTTCGTCCGATGATTCGTAAAATGGCTGGGGCGCCAAACATTTTCCGCAACCAGTTAAAGGCGAAGTTAAAGAGTTCGATTGATGCGATTGCAGGCGAGAGCGGTTACATCAGGGCGCTACTGACATCCGAAAATGGTGTCGTGGCAGTTCCATTGGAAGTGCAGGGCGACTTAGTCTCACTCTCTGATGCAAATGCATTCATCATTGTTCCGGAAGATTCCCATAGCCTTAAAGCCGGCGACGTTGTTGATGTCATGGTTCTTGATCGGAGCTCAAACTAAGTTGGCCACAAATTCAAACTGGCCGATAAAACTTAAAGATAAAGAATTGCTTTTGCGGCCGCTTCGGTTTAGAGATAAGCGAGCTTGGGATTTATCACGGAGCAATAATCGAGAATGGTTAACTCCTTGGGAGGCAACTAGGCCAGAATTAGATTCACACCTGCCGCTTCCTACTTACTTTGGAATGGTTCAGTCATATCGTCGAGATGGTCAGGAACTTCGATCCATTTCACTTGGAATTTGGTTAAAGGAGAATGAGGGAGAGGTCTTCATCGGCCAAATAACTTTAGGCGGCATCGTCTTTGGGGCTATGCGCGGTGGACATATTGGTTATTGGATCGACCAAAGATATGCGAATAAGGGATATACAACGCGGGCCGTTTCGCTTCTCACCGAATTTGGGTTAAATGAATTAGCTCTGCATCGCATCGAAATTAATTTAAGGCCAGAAAACGATGCTTCTAAGCGGGTAGCTGAAAAATGCGGCTATATTTTTGAAGGAATAAGACCTAGATATTTACATATTGCCGGTGCATGGCGAGATCATCTAACTTATGTAAAAGAAAATCCAAGAATCAAGTAATACCTATAAATATAGACATACCGCCTAAATCCCCGAGAATTACCCTGCCTAGAATTATTGTTCTACTCCATGGCCTCCGGTTTTATCTACCTAATCATCCTTGGGATGTGGGCGGCCTATTTTTTGCCAAAGTGGATGACCAGCCACGACTTAGCTTCAGGAAAATCGGCCGAAAGATATAAGAGCGCGATGCGCGTAGTGGGCGAAACTGGTTCGATATCGATTACGAACGAGAACGATAGTTTTAAGAAGATAAATCAAATTGCTAATCGCAGAATAATTTTCGGAGTTCTTGCATTTTTATTAGTTGCAATTGGAGCACTTTGCGCAGTTGGAGTTTTTGCACCATCGGTCTTATTAATTCCGATAACTGCTTTAGCAATTTATGTAATTCACGTTAGACGACAAATTGTTTCTGCCCAACTTAAAGCACGAAGAATAAAAGCCTTTGAAAAAATATCATCGGCGTCGGTAATCACCGAACCAATTGAACGAGTAACTTTCTCTTCGAAAGTAGATTTCGTCTCCGAAAGTAAAGAACATTGGATTCCGCTAATTGAACGTATCGATACCGCAGGTGTCGTAGTAATTCCTAAAGATGGATCAACTTGGCAACCAACCAGCGTTCCAAGACCAACTTATGCGACTGCGCCTAAAGCAATTCCATCTAATCGGATAATTGATTTAACAATTCCTGGTGCTTGGACTGCCGCACAGCAGGCAAGTGCCGAATCCGAACTTCTTCCTTCACGTGATGAATTATTTGATCAAGAGCTCGCCGAGAACGCGGCGAATGAGAAGTATGGCGCGGTTAACGAATAGTTAAGTTAGATCCATGAGGGCAACCACATTCGGTCCCGCCATGAGTTATATGTAATTACTAGCCCTAAGAAAATTGGAAGAAAATAAAGGAAATTCACTAAAACAATTGCACCAAAAGCTGTAGCAATCTTCTGCTGGTTCTTAACGACTTTACTGAGCAAATAGACCAATGTGAGCAGAATAAATGGCTCGAATGCGATTGCATAGAAACTAAACATTGTGCGCTCTTGAATCGCAAACCACGGTAAATAACTAGCTCCAATCACAACCAACAAAATTTCTGCTTGGCGCTCTCGCTTACTAAACCAAAAACCAATTGTTACGAGCAAGGCCAGAGTCGCCGCCCACCAAAGAATTGGTGTTCCTAGCGCCAATATTTCTTGTGAACAATTTGTGCCACCACAACTCTTTGGGGTTTCGTAGAAGAAAGAAGTTGGTCTTCCTTGAATTAGCCAGCTCCAGGGATTAGCTGAATATGGATGTGCATCCGTTAACTTTGTATGGAAGTTGAGAATTTCAGAGTGATAATGCCAGAGCGAGAAAAGAGGATTAGAAGAGTAATTTCGATCCCAACCCTTATCTGATGCAAACCAGCTAAACCACGATGCGAAATAGATGAAAACTGGAAAGATTCCGAACTGCAAAAATCTATACAACAAATTCTTGCGAATCATTTTTCGGATCGGAAATTGAACTCCAAGATAGCGGTTTCTGCGAATATCTAAAACCAGAACATAGAGTGCAAGTGCAATTAGAACATAGAGCCCACTCCACTTCACCGAGCAAGCCAGGCCAAGTGCCAGAGCGCTTAGCCAATATCTGTTATATAAAAACGCAAGAACTGCAATCTGAATAAAAAAGAGTAAGAAGATATCCAAAAGCGCGATTCTTGAGTGAACTAAATGCAGCCCATCCATTGAAATCAGCGAAGCTGCTAGAACGCTAAGCAGTCTGTTATTAAATAGTTTCTTAGCAGTGAAATACATTAAAACTATTGAAATAGATCCGACGACGGCAGCAGCAAAACGCCAACCAAATTCGTTATAGCCAAAGAGTTTTATTCCACTTGCTATAAGCCACTTTCCGGTGGGTGGATGCACGATGAATTGCGCAAGGCCACTCTCTGAATCGATTTCAACACCGTTCTGCAAGAGAGATTCGGCATTCGTCGCGTAGTAAATCTCGTCAAAGACTTTGCCCTTGGGAGTATCAAGATTCCATAATCGAAGGGCTAGTCCTAAGAGCCCAAAGCCCAACGCATAGACCCAGTCTTTAGATATTCGTAACCGGGTTGTCATAAGGGAAGCCTAAAGCCTGCGAGAATTACCCAATGCTAATTCTTGCTGCGATTCCGTTGGGCAATCCTGCTGATGCCTCGACGAACCTGCGTGAAGCGATCGTTAACGCCAAATTTATTGCAGCCGAGGATTCCAGAAAATTCTCAAGGCTATGTTCAGATTTAGGAATTACTTATTCGGCCAAAGTTATCTCCTTCTTTGAAGGCAATGAAATCGAACGCCTGGACGAGCTAGTTGCAATCTTAGAAAGTGGTTCAGATTTACTTGTTGTAACTGATGCTGGAATGCCTGGAATTAGTGATCCTGGTTATCGGCTAGCAAGAGCAGCAGTTGAAAAAAATATAAAGATCAAAGTTCTACCTGGTCCAAGCGCGGTTACAACCGCACTGCTTCTATCTGGTCTACCTAGTGATCGTTTCTGCTTTGAAGGCTTCGCGCCTCGCACTAGTGGTGCTAGAAAAACTTGGTTTGAAAATCTGGCAAATGAAACTCGCACCATAATTATGTTTGAAGCGCCACATCGATTACCTGAAAGTTTGGCCGACGCAGTTACGGTATTTGGACCAAGTCGCCAAGGTGCAATCTGTCGAGAGATGACAAAGACTTATGAAGAGGTCATTCGTGGTGATTTAGAAACCCTTCATAATTGGGCCGCCGCAACTGAAATATTGGGCGAGATAACTTTGGTAATTGCAGGCTTTGATCCGGATTCTCGCCAATTTACCGAAGCAGATTTGATCGCAGAAGTATTGAAGCAAGAGGCTGCCGGAATCTCACGCAAAGAGGCCATCACAGAGGTGGCAAGAATTACCGGAAGAGCTAAGCGAGAAGTCTTCGACGCAATGGTTACGCACAAATCTCAAGATAGAGTTACCCCATGAGCGCCGAAAAATCTTTCTACTTAACGACGCCTATTTATTATGTAAATGATGCGCCTCATATTGGGCATGCATACACAACAGTTGCCGGAGATGTTTTAACAAGGTGGCATCGCCAACGCGGTGAAAGCGTCTGGTTCTTAACTGGCACGGATGAACATGGCGAAAAAGTTATGAATACCGCCGCGGCAAATAACGTTAAGCCACAAGATTGGTGCGATCGTTTAGTTGAAGAAGCCTGGAAGCCAAACTGGAGCGCACTAAATATCGCTAATGATGATTTTATTCGGACGACCGAACCACGTCACGAAGAGCGGGTTCAAAGATTTATGACCCTTCTCAAAGATAACGGTTATATCTATGCCGGAAAATTTGAAGGCCCATATTGCATTGGTTGCGAAGAGTTTAAATTACCTGGCGACCTGGATGATGGAAAGTGCAAGATCCATGGCAAGCCAGTAGAAATGCTTTCAGAAGATAACTGGTTCTTTAAACTTTCAGCATTTGTTCCACAATTACTTGAACATTACAAGAACAATCCAGAAGCTTGTGAACCTGCAAGTGCGCGCAACGAAGTAATCGCATTCCTCGAAAGTGGCGTTCGCGATCTCTCGATTTCTAGATCAACATTTGATTGGGGCATTCCGGTTCCTTGGGATACCGATCAAGTTATCTATGTCTGGTTTGATGCACTTCTAAATTATGCGACCGCTGTTGGACTTGGGGATGATCCAAATTCTGAAGGTGGAAAGAAGTTTGCAAAGACTTGGCCAGCAGATGTGCATTTGGTCGGAAAAGATATTTTGCGTTTTCACGCCGTAATCTGGCCAGCGATGTTGATGGCTGCAAATGTTGCAATACCTAAGAAAGTTTTTGCACATGGTTGGTTATTGGTCGGCGGCGAGAAGATGAGTAAATCTAAGTTGACCGGTATTGCCCCAAGTGACATTACTGATCACTTTGGCGTAGATGCGTTTAGATATTACTTCTTGCGTGCAATCCCATTTGGCACCGATGGTTCTTTCTCTTGGGAAGATATGTCAGCCCGGTATACCAGCGAACTTGCAAATGATTTCGGCAATCTGGCATCACGCTTAATTGCAATGATCGAAAAGTATTGCGATGGGGTAATTCCAGCAGTAGCCAAGGATGCGGAACTAGCTGCAGCGTTGGAAACAACTGTTGTTGCAGCAGATAAGGCAATGGTTGCCCTGGATTTCCAAGGCGGGATCAATGCGATTATGGATTTCTGTAAGCGCGTAAATGGTTATGTAACCATTAAAGAGCCTTGGGCAATTGCAAAAGATGAGAGCCGCACCGCAGAACTAAATGAAGTTTTATACAACACTGCTGATGCAATTCGCGCCCTAGCGGTTTTATTGCATCCAGTAATGCCAGCTACAACTCAAACGCTCTGGGAATCAATCGGAGCCCAAGCCACACTTGGCAACATTGCTGATCAAAAGATTTCGGAAGTTTCAACTTGGGGAGTTTTGCCACAGGGCTGCAAAGTTACAAAGGGCGCAGTCTTATTCCCAAGATTGGAATAACAAGTGGCAGATCGACACAATCGCGATCTTGATCGCCAACCTGCGCCACTTCCAGAACCGCTAAATGTTAAATGTGTTGATGCACATGCTCATATTGAGATTATTACTAATTCAGCACCCGATGCACCAGAGATTGGCAAAGTTTTAGCGGATGCAAAGAGCGTCGGAATCGACCGAATAGTTCAAGTTGGTTATTCAGCTGAACAATCTGAATGGGGTGTAAAACTTGCCGAACATTGGCCAAATGTTCTGGCCGCTGTCGCGCTGCATCCAAATGAAGCACCGGTAGTTGCAGATCTAGAAGCAGATCTCTCGAAAATTGAAGAGCTTTCAACTCATCCACGCGTTCGCGCGATTGGTGAAACTGGCTTAGATTTTTTCCGTACCGAACCAGCATTACAAGAGCGCCAGAAGTATTCGTTTCGGCGACATATCGAATTAGCTAAGAGCGTAAATAAAGCGCTAGTTATTCATGATCGAGATGCCCACCGTGCAGTTCTTGATTTGTTAACTGAAGAGGGTGCTCCCGAAAAGACTATTTTCCACTGTTATTCCGGTGATGCCGAGATGGCCCGGGAATGTATTGAAAAGGGTTACATCCTTTCATTTGCCGGAACCCTTACCTTTAAAAATGCACCAGCACTTCGCGAAGCGGTAAAACTTGTGCCAATCGACCAGCTTCTAGTTGAAACCGATTCCCCATTTCTAGCACCGATGCCACATCGCGGATCGCTAAATACTCCAGCACAAATTCCAACGATTTTACGCTTCATGGCCGAAGAGCGCGGCGATGATGTCGATGAATTAGCAGCTGCAATTTCAGATAATTGTGAACGTTTATTTGGGTCATTTGCTTAAATGAGTAATTTACTTGGTGCTGCCGAAATTCGCGAGATTGCAGAACAAATTGGAGTTCGACCAACTAAAAAACTTGGGCAAAACTTTGTCGTTGATGCAAATACCTGTCGCAAAATAGTTAAGAGCGCAGGGGTTGGACCAGAAGATGTTGCCCTTGAAATTGGTCCAGGCTTAGGTTCACTAACCCTTGCTATGTTGGAATCTGCAAAAGAGGTTATTGCAATTGAAATCGATGATCGCCTGGCAGCAGAACTGCCAGAGACTGCTAAACGTCACGGCTTTGACTTAGATAAGTTAACAATAATTAATCAAGATGCAATGGGAATTTCTACGCTTCCACTAGAGCCAACTGTTCTTGTTGCTAATCTTCCTTACAATGTTTCAGTTCCGGTATTACTGCGCTTTCTAGAGTTATTTCCAACGCTTCGATCAGGTGTTGTAATGGTGCAAAGTGAAGTTGCAGATCGGCTAGTTGCAAAACCAAATAGCAAAACATATGGCAGTCCTTCGGTTAAGGCCACCTGGTGGGCCGATCTATCATCGGCAGGAACTGTAAGTCGTTCAATTTTCTGGCCGGTGCCAAATGTAGATTCTTCATTGGTCCGCTTTGTTCGACATGAAAGCGCAGGAGATGAAGCGCTACGCAAAGTTGTCTTCAAGATTATTGATGCGGCATTTGCCCAACGTCGAAAGATGATGCGGGCTGCACTTAGCGATATGTGTGGAAGTAGTGCGGCGGCAAGTGCAATTATTGAAGCAAGTGGTATCGACCCAACAATCCGTGGTGAAGCTCTTGAACTATCGGATTTTATAAAGATTGCGATTACGCTTTCTAAATGATTACCCGCGGCGTAATAGTCCGAGTTCCGGCCAAGATAAATCTGCAATTGGCTGTTGGACCATTGGGCGCTGATGGTTTCCATGAAGTCACAACAGTTTTCCAAGCAATCTCACTCTTTGATGATGTAACTATTAAATTGGCACCTGAAAATTCTGG
>Ga0315903_10012064_pt1 | contig 10109 bp, 9 predicted proteins | sample LakEriMetagenome_7_FD_203524 | JGI IMG/M metagenome (GOLD analysis project Ga0315903, IMG submission 203524) | Freshwater fungal communities from buoy surface, Lake Erie, Ohio, United States - Buoy 2 MA119 | ecosystem: Environmental > Aquatic > Freshwater > Lake | place: USA: Lake Erie, Ohio... | reverse complement strand
TACACCATAGTCAGAACACTGTCTGTTATAGATGTCACTTTGTAAAATTTTAAGTGAAAGGATATTGATACTTTCAAAGTCTTGTTGTAAATTGACTTTGATTGCTTTGTCAATTCCTACTTTGGTTCTTATTCTATAAGATTTAGGCATTAAATTTTTCTTTTTTGATAAATAGTTTATTTCCTATTTTCAAAAAATAATCTTTATTTCAAAAAAATAAATTATCAAGAAAAGTTAATACCCTTAAAATTAAGAACTCTTACATTAATATCCTTATTTGGGAACCTTACTTGGTACGTTTGTGTTGGTTCAGCAAAGATTGTGTCGGCAATTAATTCGATTTGTTTTGTGTTTTCATCAATATATCTTTGAGATGTTTGAGATGAAGAGTATTGTCCTCCAATTTTGTTAAAAAATAACATATCAGAAATACTAATTACACCATCTAACGCTTGAATCTGTCTTCTAATATCTGAAACATATACGTTTTCTCCCATTTGTCTATTTCCTGGTGCAAAATATTGTGTTACAATATCAATTATTTTTGTAACGAGAGATCCTTGATTTTGACTAGCATCTAATACAACATCAACTGTAATTCCTAAATCAATTACATTTGCACTCTCAACAGATATATAGTCGTTAATCATTCTATAATTTGATAGGTAGTTTGCAATATTTTGTTTTAGTGTGTTGGAATTTATTTCCGTTAATTTTCCATCACTATCGTAAGAAAGTAATTTAATTTTTATTTTATTATTTTCTTCAGTTATTGTTACTTTTGCTGGTGCTCCAAACTGGGATGGCATAGTTCTAATTATTGATTCATAGTCATTAATTGTAACAGCTCTATTCTGGGCTGCAAAATTAAATGAAACCATCTGTCTTACTTCTTCTGAAGTTGGTGCATTGGCGCCACCAATTGCCGCAGTTAAGTTGTTACATCTTAATGAATTAATTACAGATCTATTTGCACTTTCAGATGGTCCATTAACAGCAAATGAAACAACACCAATTTGATTTATAACATTAATACCTAAATTGCTAGATTGACCACCACCAACTCTGTACTGAATAAACATAGTTGTATTTGGTTTAAGAGTACTACCAAGGGCTAAATTATTTGAGTACTTTGACAAGTTAAATCCAACACCATCTCTTGTAAATTCTCTTAATTGATCTTCAGCAGATGTATTACCACCACCAAATGTCATTTTGAAGAATCCCTCTGGTGTAAATTCTGATATAAACTTATTACTTGTATAAATATATTTCCCAACTTTAATTCCTGGATTGTCAGATACTTTTGTTGGGTCCTCAATAAAGACTCTATCTTCCATTAATGCTTGTACTTCATACCATCTATTATCAAGACCTAAAAACTCTTGTGGTTGTGGTATTGTCGTATATTGTGTACCTTCTTTGATTAGAACACTTGTAACACCTAAAACATTTTTTTCCGGTAAAAATAATTCAAAAAATGGTCTAACATCGTTTGCGGTAATTATTCGTTTAAAAACCTTTGTAGTACCATTTACAACAACTTCTCTTTTTGTAATTGTGTAGTTAATTAATCTTCCGGTTGAATCAAAGTTCGGTGTCTTTAATCTATTTGGAAATCCTTCAGCATTAATAGCTGATGCAAAATCAATATCATAAACAGTTTCAAATGGTTGTCCGCCACCATTAACCTGGGCTCCTCTTCTTAAAATTCCACAATATCTCAAATCTTCTTTATCACCAAAAGCTGGAACAGTAATTGAAAAATCAACAAGTGTAACTGATGGTCTTTGCCCAGGAATTTTAAGTCCGTATGTTCTGGCTATATTATATATTGAAGATCTTTGTTGTGCGTATTGTAGTACAGTTTCTTGAATACTTCTATCTATGTGAAACTGTAGGTTGTCTGTTACAGCTGCGTTTAGATCTAAAAGTACCGAAAAAATACCAGCATCATTAAAATTTTGTACAAGATCTGGATAGTATTGTCTTGTAAAATTTATAAGTTCGGTTCTTACCCCTTGGAAATCCCTTACCGTATAGGATATTTTTTTATCTGCCATATCTTCTTATTAAATATTTAAAATAACAAAATCACTGGATTCAAGTGCTGAATTAGTAATCTTATAATCAATCTTGACTCTTGCTGTATATTCTTTTTCCGCTAGTCCTGGTATTTTATATTCTCTTGTACCATTTTGGCTTATATATGTTGCTCCTGGGTCTGAATAATCAGATGTTGCAGGTTTTATATCTATATTTGTAATTTTAATTCCGGGTAAATATTGTCCAACACTATCTCTAATTTCAGATTCAATATCACTAAATGTTGGTCCATCAAGAGGTTCAAAGATATATTCATATAATCTTGTTCCAAAATCTGGTAAAAAATATCTGGTCCCTTTTCTTGTAAGTAAAAGGTGAATTAAATTAGATCTAATTTCATCATTAGTTGTTTGTGTTGGCATTAAATACCTACCTTCCATAGAATCCTGGAAAGGGAAATAAATACCATATGTTACACCATTTGCCATACTAATAAATATAAAGATGTAATTTTTTATATAAATAAAAAAATCCTTACTTTCGTAAGGACTCTTTTAGGTTTGTATTTCCTTTTTGGTGGATTGGTTCGTAAGGACAGTGTAAACATCCGGACCCACAACATTTTCCTCTTTTTATATGATAAGATTCGGTCATCACAAGGTTTCCAAATTTGTCTTTATAAAAATTAGGTTCAGGAGATTTTTTTGTAATCTCCTGAACATATAATTGTTGTACCCAATCTTTTGATGCACTAACTGTCATAACTTATACAATTTCACAAGCTCCTCCAGCACAAGCTGCCTCACCACGAAGGTCGGTATTATCTTGTAATTCAATAACTTTTGTAAGATCAACATCTTTTAATGTTGCAACCAATCTTTCAAAGTCTTCTTTAGTACAATCCTCGAATGGTGCCTGAGTATAAGTTCCTCCATTATAAGGTAAAACAGATAGGCCATTGTAGTATTTTCTGTTTTTCCACATCCAATCACCAACCAATTCCCATTCATCTTCTTTAATTGAAACTGTTGCGGATACGTTGTGGGTATTTTGACCCGTTCTATGTCCTGATCTAACCCATTCTTGTGATACTTTCTTTACTCTATCGAGCATTTGGAATACTGATTCGTATCTCAAGATAGATCCCTCTGGTGCCTTTTGTGGGATTGTAATTACTGCTGTATCGTGTGGACGGAAAAATTCATCTTCAACAAGTTCTGGGTGGTAGATAGAAAGGTATGTGTAGATAGCTTCGTTCTTTCCTACTCGGATTCTTCTTAGGTAAAAGTCATTATGCCAAGCGTGGATTCCAGATGAGGTTCCTAAAACCAAAGATGATGTTCCGGATGGTTTAACGGTTGTTGTTCTTGCGGCTTTATTGATCCCAATAAGACCGGCAACTCTTTCGTTCTCTTGTTTAACAGCTTCTGCTGCAGCTTTCATATCATAACCAAGTACAACTCCCGATCCAATTCCAGTCATTCCAACACCAATAAGAGCATCTTTTTCTGTTGTTCTTTTCCAAACATCTCTCAAGTAATGGAAATCAGTATAACCAGCTTGTAGTGTTCCAATAAATGCAGCACCCTTAACTCTTTTTTCAAAATCTTCTTGAGATTCAATGTCTGAAGCATTAACTTCACACAAGTTACAGAATTGATAAGGACGAAGTGCAATCTCACAACAAGGATTAGTTCCCCAATCTTTATCATTAGATAGATAAATTCCAGGTTCTCCGGCTCCGGAAAGTTCAATTCTTTTCCAAAGATCCATAAAGTATTCTTGAGTCACTTTATGACGAAGAAGAACTGCCGAATTATTTGCTCTACCTCTCTGTGGATTTGATTCCCACCAACTTCCTGACTTACAAGAAATCATTTCATCATCATCTGCCGAAAATAAAGAGATAAGTGCCGCTCTACGAATACCACCAGCAAGTACTGCGTCTGCAATATGACAGGTAATATCGTGAGCTTCAATTGGTGAAAGTTTATCTCCATCATTTTTAGCGTCAAGTACTTTTGTAATATTGTGAATACAATCTTTAAGTGGTTGAGGTCCTGGTGCTTTTCCTCCAGATGTCACAAGAAGAGCTCCTTTTTGACGAATATCTGAAAAATCAAATACTGGTGTTGAGGACTTTGATCCCATATAAGATTCAAGTAGTACTTTAATTGCATCGGCCCAACCTTCGATTGAGTCTCCAATCAAATATCTTCTTGTTCTTGTTGGGTTTGGTTTTTTGATTTCCGGAAGTTTATCTACGTGGTGTTTCTGAACTGAGAACCCAACACCGGTACCACCAAGTAATAGGAACATAGTTTCAGAAAAAGCATCCGTATGATCAATCGGTAAATAAGCACAGTTATATACTCTATTTGGTGAAATCTCAATTGGTTTTCCACCAAACTGTAAAGATCTCATAGATGGTAGAATTTTCTTATCATATACCATCTTATAAACATCTTCAATTTCTTCTTTAATTTGTGGGTATTTTTTCTGGTGCATTTCTTTATTTCTTGTCACGAGTTCTTCCCAAGTTTCCCTTCTATTTAATTCAGGGACAAATTTAGCGTATTTCATATACACCGTAATATCACTCAATATTTTTTGTGAAATATCCATAGTTTAAAATTTAATTATTTTATTTTTAATTTTCTGTCGATTTTCCTTTTTCTCTCTGTTGTCTTTTTTCAAGCAACTCCTTAACCCTTTGTCGTTGTCTTTCCTCTTTTTGTTCCTCAAGACCTAAGAATGTGGTTGTAGATTCCGTATCAATTTCAAGCATTGCATTATCAAATTTGCAATTTTCAAATACCACACCGTCATCTCCAATACGAGACTTGGTAATTGCGATTGTGGCTAATTTCATTTCTTTTTGTTGTAATGACTTTGCTACAGTTATAATAACGTGACCTACTTGTGCCTTTTTAATTGATCCACCCATTTGATCTGTTGTTACAACATCAGATGATATTGATGAACGATTACCTTGTGTTGCAGTCCATCCAACGATGTTTAATTCGTGACACATTGCTTCAAACGATCTCATTACGGATCCTTCACTTTTCCATTCATCACCTAAGTTCTTATCCGGAACAACACAGTCAATATAGTCCAAAATTACCATATCTATCTTTGTACCGTCGGCAATCATCTTTCTGATCTCATTTTTGATCTGAAGCATTGTCTTGGTGTCAGATGGTAATTTTTTTAAGATTAACTCATTTGACATTGTTTCCTTGATTTCTTTTACTTTGTTCATCACCTCATCTTTTTTATCTGACAATTCGTCAGGGTGAATCTTTGTCCAAAGGGTAAAATGTTTCCTTTGTATCACTTTTGGGTTGTCTTCAAAAAATATTTGTAAGACATTAAATCCAAGGTTAAATGCGTGATTCGCAATCTTTGTTGTGAGTGTTGACTTTCCGACTCCGGTTGGTGCAAGGATTACACCGATTTCTCCTTTCGCAAGTCCTCCCTTTAACAATCTGTCAATACCTGGTATTCCCATTGGGATTGGGTGTCTATAATCGTCCTCTAGCACTTGGTCTAAGTTTGAAAAGACATCCATTGCACTTGTGTCTTTTGAACCAACCAGTAAAGCCTCTCTTACTAATTCTTCTAACGTGTCGTAGTTTTCAAACTCTCCACCGTCAATGATCTTTTGGGCTTTTTTCATTACTTTCTGTAACTCTTGTTGTTTACAGAATTTAAGTGCTTTTTCTTGAACGAAATCTACACCGTCAATAGGTGCATCCTTGATTTTCTTGATTGTATCAAGAACAACCTTGACTGCAGTTTCCTGTTGTAGTTCAGATTTTGTTACTTGTTCTAATGTTTCAAATGATGGTGTATGATCGTATTTTTTATAATACTCTCTAATCATCTGAATGATTATTTTGAAATACTTGTTTTCAAAATAATTGTTTTCAATTACGTCAATAATAGAGTGTGAAAATTCTTTGTCTACAATTATTTGGTTAAGTAATTGGATCTGGAAATTGTTGCCGAGATACTCGAAGTTTTTGTTTGTCGCCATAATTTTTCTTTCTGTTAGTAATGATAAATACTACTAATTTTAGATAAATTGTGGATAAAAATAATTAAATTTTTTACCGGAAAAAATGTCAGTTAGGTCTGAAAGTATCCCTTTCAACTTTGGGCGTAGGTCTACGGTATATCTTACCTTTGGTGGGTATACTTTTGCATCAAACGACCTCTGACAAATTGTCAGGTTGTCAACCTTAATGTAAAGGTTAAAATTCTCTTCACCCTCGGTAATTGAGGTGTTAAGAACATCCGGGTTTTCCATAATTTCATACTGATTCTCCAGCATATAGACTACGGATCTCATCTTCAAATCATATTGAAGGTTAGTACAGAAAGTTCTAATATAGTCGTAGAACTCTTCTGATTTGTGGGCATTTTTGTTGAACCCTTTGACATTAAAGAATCTTTGTACAACGATGTTGTCGTTACACATCAATAAGAACTCTACCTTTGTCGCTTCTTGGTCTCTCATTTTTTACTTTTTTGTTTTGTTTCTAAATTTTGTTTTTTCTTTTCTTGACAGTTTTAAAAATGGTTTCAAAAAATTTACCCAAGCTTCGTCACCCTTTGGGAGAAATTTGAAGAATCCGTCTTCCATCATCATTCGTATTAGATTTCTATGTCCTCTTCCGTCTGGATCCAATGACTCGGAGTAATATAATCTAACCAAATCTTTTCCTTCTTCGGTTATTAGTGGGTTTGCAAGATCCACTAACTTCTCGTTGATAAGAAAGAACTCATCTCCAAATATTCCCTCTTTGGTTTTTCCACTAAGGAGATTTTGTAAGGCAACATTTCCTTTTTGTTCCGTAAGTAACTGTTCTGCCTTTGTTAAAATATCGGAATATTTAACTTCAGTATCAAGTATTTCTGGGAATAATTTTAGAAATGTTTTTTCACCCAGATAAAAAATACCATCAATATTATCCGAACTGTCACCGGTTAATATCTTGTAGGTTTTAACATTATAATGTGGAATTTCAGCTTCATACATTTTAACCAAATCTCCATTCTTATAATATCTTTTTTGTTGGGGTGAGTATATTGTTACCTTTTCAGAAATTAACTGTGTAAGGTCTCTATCTGATGAAAATATTGTTTTATCCTCATCTTCTGAGATTTGACAATAATATGCTATAAGATCATCGGCTTCAGATTTTTCAATCTCAAGTTGTCTTACGAACATTTCTTCCAGGTATTGTTTTACTCTTTGTTTTTGATTTAAAAAAGATTGTTCTTTAAAATCTTCTTCGTTTTTTTCTTTACGATTAAGTTTGTATTTTGGGTATAGTAGTCTTCTCTCTGATGATGAGGTTTCACTATCCCAAAATACAACCACCTTATTGTAGTTGGTCTCTTCTAAAAACTTCCTTAAAGTATTTAAAAAGTGCCAGGTACCCCCAACGTGTTCTCCTTTGTTAAAGAAGTCCCTAACACCGTGAAATCCAATATTTAATAGGTTGTTTCCGTCAACCAATAAGGTTTTAGTCATTTAATTCTTCGTTTGTCTGGTTTGACAATACTGGTTCTTGTGTTGTGATGTATTCACTAAAAAATTCACTAAAGATCGCTTCCATTACCGGAATACAAATTGAGTTTCCTGCAAGTGAAACGTGTGCTGTTGTTGATAATGATGTTGTAAGTAATTGATCAATATCATCTTCGTGAACACCCATAAATCTATATCCTTCTCTTGCTGTAATAGTTCTTACTCTACCATCTTCACACATAATCTGTGGTGATCCGCTTGTTGTAAGACAAGGTGAACATCCATCAACAGAATAGATTCTTCTTGCCTGATCGTATTTAACATCATTTCTTCTAGCAACAAGTTTGCAAATAGTATTACTTTTTGGTTGATGGGGTGTATATGAACAATTAACAAAAAGTTCCGGATTTTCCACGTCTTCAATAAAAGGTCTCATTGGAACTCTTGTTTTTTTGTAGTTGTCCACATTCTCCATTTTTTGTTTTACATCTTCTCTATCACCATTAAGAACAGAAATCATAAACACCCTTTCTCTATTTTGGGGACACCCAAAGTCAGCACCATTAAGTACTTTCCAGTATGATGTGTATCCTAATCCTCTTAAAAAATAGATGTGTTTTTTAAAATTATCATAATGATTTTTTGAGATAAGGTTTTTAACGTTCTCCATTAAAAGATATTTTGGTCTATTAGTTGCCAGTATTCTTTCAACATCATATAAGAGTCCACTTCTTGTTCCTTCCTTTATTCCTCTTTGTACTCCAGAAATTGATATATCCTGACAAGGAAATGAATACGTTAATAAATCACATTGTGGGAATGTGTTTTCGTCAATTTTTGTAATATCACCCAAGTTTCCAAGTTGTGATGTATGAAGTACATCATAACATTCGTTTGCTTGTTTAAAGTTGTCACAATTTGCAATAACTTCGTGATCAACACCTATATATTTTAATGCTAGTTCTTGTGTTCCGTACCCGGAAAATAAAGAAATAACTTTTAATTTATTCTTCTCCATAAACTTTTTCTTCTTTTTCTGTTTTCAAATCAAAATCTCCATCTACACCGATTATTTGTTTCCAATATTCGGCCTGTTCACTCTTGTAAGTCTCAATTGACTTTTTCTCTTCTGTAGTGTCTTTTCCAGGTAGAAATCCGTGTGGCGTTACAATAATTTTTCCATCTTCAAAACCAAGTCCGTTAATGTGGTTTTTCATAACAGATACTTTTGTTCTTGATGCAAATTTAACAGTTCTCTTATCTTTTGTTGCGGTAATCTTTGTTGTGCCAGCACCTTTTTGATTTCCAAACAAGAATACCAAAGATGAGTTTAACCAAATTGCTTCACCACCTTTTGCTTTAATTTTTGGTTGACCAAATGGATTATCTGGAAGTTCAACCCAAGGTTGGTTCACAATAATGAGTGTATTTTCATATTTTGATCCAGCTTTTCTTGATCCGGAAATTCTTTGATTAATTCCCATACCAATTTTATCTGCAAGAACTGAAGCGTTGTGTTGTTTACCACCTTTACCTTCATAGGTCATCTTACAAGGAACAGAACCTACAGAGTCCCACAAGAAACACAAACTATAATCAAGTTCACCCTTTTCTTGAGCGTCAAGCATATCATTTATATAATCAGTAATTTGTTCAATGTAATCAAAGTTATTATTAAAGATAAAAAATCCATCCCAAGCAAGTTCACCGGTTTCTTCATCAACAACTTCTTCACATTCAAACCCCATAAGTTTTGCGTGATCAAAAGACCACTTTTGTTCTGTAATAATGAACACTGGTAGGATTTCTTTCTTCTGAGCATCAACGGCCGTTTTTACGAGTGCTGTTGTTTTACCGGTATCAGAGTGCCCTAAAAACATATTAATATGTCCTATAGCCGGACCAGGAAGACCCACAGCGTCAAGAAAGGCTTCACCAAGATCAAAATATCTTTGTTGTTTATATTTTGCATCAGAAGAGAATTTCTTCTTTACAGAACTAAAATCATTTTTCTTAATTGCCATATTTTTTTATTTAATTATAAGGAATCATTTTGTAATAATCATTAGTAAAATGTGGTTTCAATACAAAATTTCCGTGATTATTTTTTGTCATATGATCAATTTTTTCATACAACTTTTCTGTTGGTGTGTCACCAAAACCTGATACGTGATAAGTATTCATCCCCCACCTATAAATCATTGTTGGTTTTCCATCACTTTCATAGATCTTTGGTCTAAATTTATATGTAATATCAAAGTCTTCACCAAAACTTTTATCTGGGAACTGGATCCTATTTATATATTTTTTTGTATAGACATTCCCATTATTAACATTACCACCAATACTTTCAAATTTGTTATGTAAGAAAAAATAATGTTGTTTTGGTCTATATACATCATATCCAGGATTGTTTAATATAAACTCCTCTGATATTTTAAGTGCGTCCGGTCCAAGAAGATCATCATCGTCCAATCTGTAAATGCATTCATTTTGACATTGTTTAAATCCCCATTCTAAT
>Ga0315903_10012063_pt1 | contig 10109 bp, 10 predicted proteins | sample LakEriMetagenome_7_FD_203524 | JGI IMG/M metagenome (GOLD analysis project Ga0315903, IMG submission 203524) | Freshwater fungal communities from buoy surface, Lake Erie, Ohio, United States - Buoy 2 MA119 | ecosystem: Environmental > Aquatic > Freshwater > Lake | place: USA: Lake Erie, Ohio... | reverse complement strand
CGGAATTGAAAAGCGTGACGAAACCGATGATCAGATAACAATCGATGCAGCACGAGCTATTCAAAAGCACGGTGTTGGAATCAAGTGCGCAACTATTACTCCTGACGAAGCGCGCGTTGAAGAGTTCGGCCTTAAGAAGATGTGGAAATCTCCAAACGGAACAATCCGCAACATCTTGGGCGGTGTGATTTTCCGTGAACCAATCATCATCAGCAATGTGCCACGTTTGATTCCTCACTGGACAAAACCAATTGTTATTGGTCGTCACGCATTTGGTGATCAATACAAGGCAACTGATTTCAAAGTTCCTGGTCCAGGAAAGCTAACCCTTTCATTTGTTCCAGAAGATGGTTCAGCACCAATGGAGTTTAATGTTTTTGACTTCCCAACAGCTGGCGTTGCAATGGGTATGTACAACCTTGATGACTCGATTCGTGACTTTGCACGAGCATCACTTAATTACGGATTAAATCGAAAGTTCCCTGTATATCTCTCAACAAAGAACACAATTCTTAAGGCGTACGATGGTCGCTTCAAAGATATCTTTGAAGAGATCTATCAAGCAGAGTTTAAATCTGCCTTTGATACAGCCGGTATTTGGTATGAGCATCGCCTTATCGATGACATGGTTGCAATGTCACTTCGCATGGAAGGTGGCTATGTCTGGGCTTGTAAGAATTACGACGGAGATGTTCAATCAGATACCGTCGCACAAGGTTATGGCTCACTCGGATTGATGACATCAGTGTTGATGACTCCGGATGGAAAAGTCGTTGAATCAGAGGCGGCTCACGGAACTGTTACTCGTCACTACCGAGACCACCAAGCAGGCAAAGCAACTTCTACTAACCCAATCGCATCAATTTTTGCATGGACTCGTGGGCTTGCTCATCGCGCAAAACTCGATAACAACAAAGAGCTAATGCAATTCTGTGACACTCTAGAACGAGTCTGTGTTGAAACCGTAGAACAAGGCAAGATGACAAAGGATTTATCACTGCTCATTTCTGAAGATGCTCCTTGGCAAACAACGCAAGAGTTTCTCAATTCAATTGATGAAAACCTCAAGAAGGCAATGGCATAGTCCCAATGAATTCTGAGCACGGTGCTTTGGCACTTGTTGGCTCCGGTGAGTACTTAACCCAGATGCAGGAGATTGAAACTGATCTCTTGCATCGTGGCATTTCTAGAGGCAAATCTAATACTTACATTCAAATTCCAACTGGTGCTGGTCAAGAGAGTGCCGATCGCATTGAGTTCTGGAAAGAACGTGGAGCAGCCCAAGCTAAACGAATTGGAGCCGAGTGTAGATTTCTTCCAATTTTAAAGCGAGAAGATGCATTTAATCCGCAATACATTGAAGAAGTAACAAATGCGGGACTAGTTTATTTCTCTGGCGGAGATCCGGGGTACATCACTGAAGTTTTTGAAGGCACACCACTGTGGGAAAAAATTAAATCAGAGTTTTTCTCCGGTGCATCTCTTGCAGGTTGTTCTGCGGGCGCTATGGCATTTGGTGCAAAAATTGTTGGATTACGAATATCGCATGCTCAGAGTGGACTTGGATTAATTCCAGAAATTGAAGTTATTCCACACTATGACAAGTTTCTTGGATGGGTTCCAGATCGGATTGCATCAATTGCACTGCGCAGTGATGAAGGAACTTATTTACTGGGGATTGATGAAGATACAGCGCTAGTACTAACCGATAAATGGCGAGTTCAAGGCCGTGCCAAAGTTCACGTGCTTAAGGGACTTGCAGATTCACCACATACTTTTGCAAGTGGTGAAGAGGTTGCTTTACTTCACTCTTTTAAGTGAAGGCGCTTTCTAAGGCGCTACAGATATAAAATCCGCAACAAATGAATTTGCTGGTTTTTCTCTTAAATTTTGAGGCGTATCTACTTGTTGGAGCACCCCATCTTTAATGACGGCTACACGATCTCCTATCGTCATGGCTTCATCTTGATCGTGAGTTACGTACACGGTGGTGATTCCGAGTCGGCGTTGTAATTCTGCAATCTGTGTTCGAGTTGAGATTCGTAATTTTGCATCAAGATTTGAAAGTGGTTCGTCCATGAGAAATACCTGTGGTTCTCTAACAATGGCGCGTCCCATTGCAACTCTTTGACGCTGCCCACCAGAAAGAGCTTTCGGTTTACGCTCTAGAAATTCTTCCAGGTCCAATAGTTTTGCTGCTTCTAAAACTCTGCGATCACGTTCTTCTTTGGGAGTGCCAGCAATCTTTAAAGCAAACCCCATATTTTCCGCAACGCTCATATGTGGATACAAAGCATATGATTGAAAAACCATTGCAACATCACGATCTTTAGGCGCAACATGTGTGACATCTTTGCCACCAATTAAAATACGTCCGCTATCAACTTCTTCTAATCCGGCTAGCATGCGAAGTATTGTTGATTTTCCGCAGCCAGATGGTCCGACAAGAACTAAAAATTCTCCATCTTTAATCTCAAGATTTAATTTGTTTACAGCCGGAGTTGTTGAACCGGGATATACGCGCGTAGCATTTTCAAATACAACCGAAGCCATGTGAATTTCTCCTTCTCCGAGCAGGTACGTGCTCGACGATCCGTAGGTGAAGGTGATGAGCCCAGATGGACTCAGCAGAGCCAAGTTTAGCGCGTGAGCCCACGAGCGACTCCTGTAGAGTTAGCATCCTTATGGAGCCCCACTCGGTCAGCGGATTAATCGCGGCTTTAGCAACTGTCACAGCACTCATACTTCTTGGATCACTATTTGTCGCTGCTGAAATTGCACTTATTTCACTCCGTGAAAGCCAGATACGTCAGATGGCGACTAAAGGCAAACGCGGAAAGCGCGTAGCTGCTCTTTCTGAAAACCCAAACCGATTTTTAGCTGCAGTTCAAGTTGGCATAACACTCTGTGGATTTTTATCTGCAGCATTGGGCGCCGAACAACTTGGTGATTACGTTATTCCATGGCTGGAAGGTTTAGGACTGAGCAGTTCCCTGAGTGCAATCACATCACTCATTGGATTAACAGTGATCATTGCTTATTTTTCTCTGGTCTTTGGCGAGCTTGTCCCCAAGCGCTTAGCGCTATTTCGTACAGAACAAATCTCACTTGCACTGGCTCCAGTAATTGATGTTGTAGCAAAACTATTTCGCCCAATCATCTGGCTACTTTCTCATTCAACTGACATTGTTGTTCGAATTTTTGGTGTTGATCCAAAAGAACAACGCACAGCTATGTCAGAAGAAGAGCTACTTGATTTAGTAGCTGGCCATGCTGCATTAACAGATGAAGAGCGCGATATTGTTGAAGAAGTCTTTAACGCTTCGGAGCGACAGATTCACGAGTTGATGGTGCCGCGCACCGAAGTTGATTTCATGGATGCTTCGCTTACTGTTTCTAAGGCAATTTCGCTCGCCGTTGATAAAGCGCATTCACGTTATCCAGTTGTTCGTGGTTCAACCGATGAAGTCATTGGCTTTATTCACGTCCGAGATCTGCTTGATACATCACTAGTTTCAACTGGTGGAAAAGTTCAAGAACTTGTTCGAAACATCATGTACTTGCCAGGCACGAAGGGTGTTTTGCCTGCGCTTACGGAAATGCGTAATCAGAGACAACATCTTGCAATTGTTTTGGATGAATACGGAGGCACTGACGGAATCATCACACTAGAAGATTTAGTTGAGTGTTTGATTGGTGACATCCGAGACGAATACGACTCAGATGAAATGGAAGTTCAAATCGAATCACGCACTGGTGACTTTGAAGTTGATGGATTGATTTCTATTGAAGATTTATGTGAGCAGACCGGTCTTGAAATTCCTGAAGGTCCATATGAAACTGCGAGCGGATTTGTCATGCATGTACTCGGTCGTATTCCAGTGATAAACGATGTTGTGAGTATTAATGGATTGAGATTTACTGTTTTGACGCTAGAAGGTAAGCGAGCAGGTCAGTTATTGATCTCTCGAAACGCCTAGTTCGTGCGAGAATAAAGACCATGAGCACCAAGCGAGTTCTTTCCGGCATTCAGCCGACTAGTGACTCTTTCCATCTAGGAAACTACCTTGGCGCCGTAAAGCAATGGGTTGAGCTACAAGATGGCCACGATGCTTTCTATTGCATTGTTGATCTGCACGCATTAACCGTGGAAACTGATCCAGCGCTAATGCGTAAGCGAACACTGGTATCGGCTGCACAGTTGTTGGCACTTGGAATATCGCCAGAAAAATCTACGCTCTTCGTGCAATCACAAGTGCCCGAACATAATCAATTAGCTTGGGTTATGGAGTGCATTACAGGTTTTGGTGAAGCAAGTCGCATGACCCAATTCAAAGATAGGGCTGCAAAAGGCGGATCAGATTCAACAAAAGTTGGAGTCTTCACATATCCAATGTTGATGGCTGCAGATATCTTGTTATACCAAGCAGATTTAGTTCCGGTGGGAGAAGATCAGCGCCAACATATTGAGCTGACTAGAGATCTAGCTGAACGGTTTAACTCTCGTTATGGAAAGACATTTAATGTGCCAACTGGCTTTATCCTCAAGCAAGGCGCAAAGATTTATGACCTTCAAAATCCAACCGCAAAGATGAGCAAGTCTGCTGAATCAGTTGCGGGGCTAATTGAAATTCTTGATACGCCAGAAGTTAATGCAAAAAAAATTAAGTCAGCAGTAACTGATGCAGGCCGTGAAATCAAATTTGATGAAAAAGAGAAACCAGGCGTCAGCAATCTTTTGACTATCCACAGTGCGCTTTCTGGTCAGAGTATTTCTGATCTAGAAAACCACTTTTCAGGTAAGGGCTACGGCGACCTCAAGGGTGAAGTTGCTGATGTTGTTGTCGAATACCTCAAACCAATTCGCGAAAAAACTTTGGAACTACTTGCAGATGAATCACACTTGCTTGCCGTACTTTCAAAAGGGGCAACTAAGGCACAGGAAGTTGCATCGAAAACCCTTGTTAAAACGTACGAGAATTTAGGTTTAGTTCGCTAAGAAATTTTAGAAATTTCAGCTGAATTTGGATAAGAAGATTGTGCGCCTTTTCGGGTCACGCTGATTGACGCAACTCGGCAAGCAAACTTTGCAGCAGCTTCAGGCTCTAGCCCGCATCCCAGTGCATATGCAAAAGAACCAATAAAGCAATCACCGGCACCAGTTGTGTCCACTACAACAACTTCTTCAGTTGGAATTCGCGTTATCTCGCCAGTTTCTGAGATGAGTATTACGCCTTTGCTTCCCAATGTAATGAGTGAATTCTTGCCTTTTCGAAACTCTTTAAGATCAAAATTTTCTGGAGCAGATCCAGTAATTTGCTCGAATTCAACTTCATTTGGAGTAAGCCAATCTGTAACTTCCATGAGTTCGCTACTGAGTTCTTGAAATGGAGCTGGATTAAACATTGTCAGACAGCCACGTTCTTTTGCTCGTTTAAAAGCCGATGCAGTCACAGATTGAGGAACTTCGCACTGACCAAGAACAATTGAAAGATTTGGGATGGCGCTCACGGCATCGGTTGCAAACTTTTCGTCAAAATCGTGATTTGCACCGGGAACAACAATAATTCTATTTTCCCCTGTTGCATCAACCCATATGTGTGCAACTCCTGTCGGTAAATCTGAAACCTTAACAAAATCAGAGTTCACTTTCTGATTCTTAAAATTCTCGATGCAGGATTGGCCAAACATATCGGTGCCAATACTTCCCACCATATAAACCTGTGCGCCTGCGAGCGAAGCCATAACGGCCTGATTGGCGCCTTTGCCACCAAAGCCAGTTGTGAATGAATTTCCAAAAAGAGTTTGCCCTGGAGAAGGCAAAACATCCGCGTAACAGGTCAGATCCATGCTTGTGCTTCCGACAATTGCAATAACGGGTACCGTGGACATGAAATAGATAATAGGCTAATTGCATGGTTTTGACACCCGTTATTCTCGATGTAGATACCGGAATAGATGATGCTTTTGCAATTTTGTTTGCTGCACGTCACTCGTCAATTAAATTACTTGGAATTACATGCGTCGACGGTAATACAAATCTTTCGCAAGTTTTGAAAAATACTCTTCAGGTTCTAGATGCTGCAGGAGCACCAGATATTCCAGTTGCACTAGGTGCCACGCGACCTCTACTTGAAAAATCTCAATATGCAGAGCATGTGCATGGTCACGATGGGATGGGAGATTTGGGATTACAGCCCTCTGCGAGGCGCGTCGATGCTCGCTCAGCAATTGAATTGATGCGCGATCTGATTGAACAATCTCCAGAGCCCGTGACGTTAGTTCCTGTTGCACCGTTAACAAACATTGCACTTTTTCTACGTGCTTTTCCTGAGAGTGCAAAAAAAATAAAGCGAATTGTCATGATGGGTGGATCAGCATCAGCGGGTAATGCAACTGCCGTTGCAGAATTCAACGTGTGGCACGATCCTGAAGCTGCTGCAATAGTCTTTCAAAGTGGAGTTCCAATCACGATGTATGGACTGGATGTTTTTACGAGGCCATGCATTAGCGCCACAGAAGCTGACAAACTTTCGCAATCGCCTGATCCATGTGCGAAATTTGCTGCCAGCCTGGTGAAAGCTTTTAGCCAACGATTGGGCTCACCAGTGACCTTGGGGGATTACGGGGCTGTAGCAAGTGTGGTTGCACCAGAACTAATTACCACACAGAGCTTGGATGTAATTGTTGATACGTCAACTGGTCCGGGACGAGGACAAACAATTGTCGATCGCAGACTTGCCTCAGAGCTTGAACTCGAACCTTTGCGATTGGAAAATGCTACGAGAGTTGATGTTGCACTCGATGTAGATGTTGAAGCCATGCGTCAGATGTGGCTAAAAACTATTGATTCACACTTCTCGTAAATAATTTATTTCATCAACTTCACTTCTGGCCAACTATATCCAAGCTGATTCATTGCACTACGGAGAAAAGGCATGGAAATACCAACAACGTTTGTGTAGTCACCTTCGATTGAAGGAATGAATGGAGAGCTAAAGCCATCGAGTGTAAAGCCGCCTGCGACATGGAGAGGCTCGCCGGAATTAATGTAATCATCAATTTCAGCATCTGACATATCCGCAAAAGTAACTTTTGTAGTTACACGATCACTGATCTCTCGCCCCTGGCTCGTATCAATGACGCAATGTCCTGTGTGTAAATAACCGGATTTCCCACGAACTCTTTGGGCGCGTTCCCTAGCAACATGTGCAACGCCAGGTTTGCCAAGAGATTCACCTTCAAATTCAAATGTTGAGTCACAGCCAATAATAATTGCAGGAAAATCGATTTGCTCACGGATTGTGTGCGCCTTAGTTATAGCCAATGCAATAACCATATCTTGGGGTGGCATGGCGTTAAAGAAATCCGTTTCTTCATCAACATTGCTCACCATAATCTGTGGCGAAAGCCCAGCGGACTCCAAAAGCCTGCGTCTAGACGTTGATTGAGAAGCAAGAACGATTCTTGGCATTTAGCTGTTTCGTCCTGAATCACGGTCCATCCCCGTACGGTACTAGTCGCGGGCATTGAATTACATCAGTGGCGAGCCAAGCCGCCAATAAGATAACTTCTGTGAAATCTCAATACCCGGTCGTTGGTGTAATTGGCGCAGGCCAACTCGCACGAATGATGGTTGCGCCAGCAACTGCGTTGGGCATTAAGTTAATTCCGTTCGCATCAAGTAATGAAGATAGCGCCGCCCAAATAACACATTGCGTGATTGGTGACTACAAAGATCTTGAAGCAGTAAAGAAATTCGCGCAACAGTGCGATGTTGTTACCTTCGAACACGAATTGATTCCGCTGAGCATCATTAAGGCTTTAGAAGCAGATGGGGTGACGGTTCGTCCAGGCTCACAATCCTTTGAGTATTCCCAAGATAAAGAAGCAATGCGAAAGAAACTTGCAAGCTTTAAGGCACCGAGCAGCAAAGTTGTAACTTCAAGTAACGAAATTGACCAATACCCAGTCATTGCAAAATCTATTTCTGGGGGATATGACGGACGTGGAGTATGGAAGGTTAATTCATCCCAAGAGCTATCGGATTTGTTAAAAAACAGCCCAAAACTTTTGATTGAAGAACTCATTGACTTTGATTACGAAATAGCCGTGATGGTTGCTCGTTCACCACATTCTCAAGCAACTTCATGGGTTCCAACACAAACCATTCAGAGTGATGGAATCTGCACCATGACTATTTCACCTGCGCCATTAATGTCCGCCGAAATGAGCGAGAAGGCTCAGCAAATCGCTCTTGATATAGCGGCAGAAGTAAAACTCATCGGTGTAATGGCAGTTGAAATGTTTGTTAAAGGTGATGACATATTTATTAATGAACTTGCAATGCGTCCACACAACTCCGGACACTGGACAATTGAAGGTGCACGGACAAGTCAATTTGAACAACACCTTCGTGCGATTTTAGATCTTCCACTCGGCGATCCAGCCATGACCGATGGATACGCCGTAATGGGAAATATTCTAGGAAAGAATAAATCCGATATGTATCGCCCTTATCTGCATCTCATGGCGCGAAACCCTTCTCTAAAGTTTCACATGTACGGAAAAGAAGTCCGTCCTGGGCGCAAAATTGGTCACGTTAACGTAATTGGCAAAGACCTCGTAGAATTACGCAGAGAAATAGAGCATGCAGTTGATTACATGAGTGGAGAAGTTGATGAGTGATATCGCAATCATCATGGGCTCTGATTCTGATTGGCCAATCATGGAAGAAGCTGCAAAAGTTTTAGACAAGTTTTCAATTAGTTACTCTGCGCAAGTTTTATCAGCGCATCGCATGCCAGAAGAAATGGTTGATTTTGCAAAGAGTGCTCAATCTGCTGGGTACAAAGTGATCATTGCTGGAGCTGGTGGCGCTGCCCATTTACCGGGAATGGTTGCCTCGCTGACCACACTTCCAGTCATTGGTGTTCCAGTATCTCTTAAGAATTTAGATGGAATGGATTCTCTTTTGTCGATTGTTCAAATGCCCGCTGGCATTCCAGTTGCAACAGTGGCCATTGATAATGCAGCAAATGCAGCAATACTTGCAGCAAGAATTCTAGGAATTAGCGATGAAACTATTTCGCAAAAAGTTGCCGCAGAGCTCAAATCACTTAATGAGAGCGCAAAAGAAAAAGGCGCATCACTGCAGAGTCGACGCAATCAGAAAACTGGGTTTTAGTTAGCGTTTGCCATATTCAATTGCAGGACATCTATCCATAATCGCTGTAAGACCAGCTTGTTCAGCTCTTTTAACTGACTCTTCATCGATTACTCCAAGTTGAAGCCAGATTGCTTTGGCACCAATTGCAATAGCGAGATCGACATTTCGACTTACTAACTCTGAATTAATGAAAAAATCCACAACATCGACTTCTACTGGAATTTCTTCAAGAGTTGAATACCCTTTTTGACCATGAACAGTTTCTGCTTTTGGGTGGACAGGAATAATTGTGTGACCTTTTTGCTGCAAAAGTGCCGCGACTGAATATGCGGCACGATCAGAGTTATTGCTTAAACCTAGAATTGCCCACGTCTTTAGTTCGAGAACGCGGTCTATTTCGGCGTGCGTATTAATCAGTGCGACCTAACGCATGAAATTGCCAACCAGCTGCACGCCACTTATCGCGATCCAGAGCGTTTCTTCCATCGATAACAATTTTTTTCTTTACAAGTGAGGAGAGTGCTTTTGGATCTAATTCGCGATATTCGCGCCACTCAGTGAGGTGCAAGATTAAATCTGAATCCTTTACGCACTCTTCAACGCTTGCCGCAAAACCAAGTTTAGGAAAACGCTTACGGGCATTTTCGATGGCCTTTGGATCATGAACGACAACCGTTGCACCTGCTGCTTGTAACTGCGCTGCAATATCTAGAGCTGGGGAATCTCGAACGTCATCACTGTCGGGTTTAAATGCAGCACCGAGCACAGCAATTTTGTATGAAGTGAGGTCTTCAGTGAGTTCAGCACGTACCACATCAATTACTCGTTGACGAGCACGCAAATTAATTGCATCGATCTCGCGCAAGAATTCGAGAGCTTGCTTAGCGCCTAACTCTTCTGCTCGAGCCATAAATGCACGAATATCCTTTGGTAGACACCC
>Ga0315903_10012060_pt1 | contig 10111 bp, 24 predicted proteins | sample LakEriMetagenome_7_FD_203524 | JGI IMG/M metagenome (GOLD analysis project Ga0315903, IMG submission 203524) | Freshwater fungal communities from buoy surface, Lake Erie, Ohio, United States - Buoy 2 MA119 | ecosystem: Environmental > Aquatic > Freshwater > Lake | place: USA: Lake Erie, Ohio... | reverse complement strand
GATGTGGGGGTTGGTGGACAATGCCTGACGGAACGCATAGTTACCAATGTAGGCACGAATGGAAGGCTAATATAGTAACAAGAAAACAAAAGTAGTAATGAGCAAAAATATATTATTTCTAACTGAACAAACATTCAAGGAAAGAACAGGTGCATCTAATGCTATTGATGGGAAACAATTATTTCCTATGATTAAGGTAGCAGGGGATATGTTTATTCAACCTGTTTTAGGTTCTACGCTTTACAAAAGATTGCAAGAAGGAGTTGAGGATGACGATTTAAGCGTTAACGAAAAGACTTTAATAGATGACTATATTACTGATGCTTTGATTTGGTTCACTATGTCAATGCTTCCTATGACTATGGGTTACCAATTATTCAGTAAAGGATTCCTACAAAAGACAAGTGAAGAAAGCACACCACCGAGTAGAGCAGACCTGGAACTAATAGAGCAGAAGTATAAATCAATGGCTGAATTTTATAATAGCAGATTGATAAGTTTTTTGCAAGAAAACTACACGCTTTATTCAGAGTACTTAAATGTTTCAATGGGTTTAGATACTATCTTTCCTACAACAAAGGCTTATACTTGCCCTATTTATTTAGGTGGCTTTGAGCCTTGCGGCACGAAATATATGAATAGCTCAAGTGGTTACGCTACTCCGCAGGTTGTTTACCATACTGCAACTGCAGGGCAAACTCAATTTGAAGTTATGGCTTTGAGTGGTAATAGGGTAATCTTTGCAAGTCGTTCAGGATTGGCTAAAACAATTACAACATTCCCTACTGCAGATACAGGTTATTTACAAATAGTTGGTGGTATGGTTATTTTACCTACAGGTGATTCAGCAATGGCAGGAGAATTATTTACATTCTTATATACTTAATTTATGAGTAAAGGCTACAAAAAAGAATACATAGACAAAGTAAAACAAAAGTTCAATGACCTACAAACAATTAGCAACGGAAATAACAAGCCTGTTGGAAAGCCACGCAATGATTCACACAACAAAGTTTGCGACACCAATAGAGTGGTTAAATTGGGATGACCAACCTGTATTTCCTTTAGCTTCCTTTTCTATCAATTCAGGTTCTTTTAATCTTGGGAAGCAACGTCAATATGATATTCAGTTTTGGTTTATAGATAAGTCAGGAGTAGAAGGTGAGTTTGAAACTGAAGTTGTAAATGATATGCATCAAATAGCAGGGGATATAATAAGCAGTTTAAGAAACGGAGCAAATGATTACGTGATTGATGACAATATTCGTTTTGATGTTATAAGCGAAAAGTTTGAAGATTATTTAAGCGGAGTTCAATTAACATTAAGTTTAACAAGCACTTCAGCATTTGATAAGTGCGATATGCCAACGATATGAGGAAATTAATTATAGCTTTATTAGTTGTTTTTTGTCAAGTTAGCTTTGGGCAGGTTTATCAATCAATGCCACAATATGGTTATTCTGCACCAAGAATGAACTTTGATTCTACGTTAACCATTCCTACAACAAACGGAGTCCCTACGCTTAAAAGCAACATTACAAGAAAGGGTGCTTTGGCCATTGATTCCACAAACGGAAGGTTTTATTTTTACAATCCTAAAAATTTAACTTGGTCAGAAGTTACAGGTGGTGGTGGTTCAACTGATACTACTTCTTTGAGCAATCGTATCAACGCAAAACTTTCAATAAGTGATTCTACAATTTACTATACTAAATTTCGTTCAGATAGTTCAAGAACAAACATTTATACTGCAATAAATACTAAATTAAATAAGTCAGACACAACTAACGCTTTTTTAATTAGTGTTTCACAACCTAACGATTCATCATTAACTTTTGTAAAGGGAACAACTTCTACTAATTATATTATCCGTTCTTCTATTGCAGGTTCTGCTACAAGGTTAGTTACTAATGTTTACAATAATACAGGCAGCACTATTCCAAAAGGTTCAGTAGTTTATATTAGTGGTAGGCATTCAAGCAATCTTCCTACTATAGCACTTGCACAAGGGAATAATGAAACAAATAGTTACAAAACATTTGCTTTAGTAGAAAATGATATTCCTACAAGTAATTCAGGTGTAGTTATTCAAGCAGGTAAAATTGAAAACCTTAATCTACCTACATCAAGTTTTACTGATGGGGATATAGTTTATTTAAGTCCTTCAGTTCCTGGAGGTTTGACAATTACAAAACCTTTAGCACCGAACCACATTTGTAAGATAGGTTCAATTACAAGAGCACATCCAACATTCGGTTCAATAGAAATAAAGATTGAAAACGGATGGCAGTTAGATGAATTGAGTGATGTTCAGATAGCAGCAGTTCCTGCCGATTCAACTATTTTGCAATTTAGTAGAGTTGATTCTTTATGGCACGATGTAAGTATAAATAATGCAATTGGCACTAAATACTTAAAACCTTCAGATACTGCAAGTTTAAGCAATAGAATAAATGTCAAGTTAAATGCTTCAGATACTACAAGTTTGAGTAACAGAATTGATACTAAATTGAATAGTGCAGATACTACTTCTTTAAGCAATCGCATAAATACAAAGGTAAATTTGTCAGACACTTCACTTTTTCAAAGGAAAAGCATTGATGCTTATTCATTTCAGGCTAATAACACAAATGCTACTGCAAACGTAACTTCATTTACTTTTAGAGAACAGGCTTCACAATCTTTAAGTTCAGGCATAACTTGGAATGGAACTGCACCTTCAGGTACTACAAACCATCAGTATAGATGGAATAGAATAGGAAACCTTGTTACATTTTATGCAACTTTAGTTTATGGAACTGCAGGTTCAAATAATTCACAGGTAACAATAACACTTCCTGCCGATTTGCCTACACCATTTAGTCCAACAGGTTTAACAAGTGCTTCTAATATGTTGTATTATGGAGCAGCGAATATGGCAACTGCAGTAACAGGTGTAATCACGGTTACACGACCTTGTATGTTAAGAAGAAATTCTGCTAACAATGGATTTGAAATATTAGTAACTGCAGCAACTGCACAAGCAATGACCTTTGTATCTATAACAATTCAATACTTAACTAACTAATGAAACACATAAGAAAGAAAGATTCATCCTTTGACCCAAGCATTGCTTATTCAGTTGTTCTTACAACTAATTGGGATAGACCTTTAGAAGAACATCCTACGATAGTTTTAGAACCTGATGTTTTTGAAATAGCAGATTGTGAAATTCCACCACATTTTCAATATATGACCTATACCGATTTATTATGAAACAATTTGAACTATTAGGGGTTTGGCTTTTATCAATAGCCACATTTTTAACTTCATCGGAAGTTCTTGGATTCTTTGCTATAACTGCAAGTATAACAACTATAATAGGCAATATGCCTGGAGTAATTAAATTTTTCAACAAATACATACAAAAATGAAAAGTGCAAAAACAACAATCTTCGGATTAATTTTAGCGACATTGGTAGCAGTTCAACCTATCGTAGAAGGAACAGGTTACCATTTTGACGGCAACACAATTACTAAAATATTGTTTGCTGCTTCATTAGCTGCTTTTGGATATTTGGCTAAAGACCACGATACCAAATAAAAATGAGTTGGTAAAAAAAAGAGTTGGTAGAAACCAACTCCGTAGTATATCCCATATGTAAAAACGTACACAAATATAATTAAATGAATGAAACATTTCAAGAAGTTTTTTTTATTTTTTGCGTTTTCTTGTTGCTTGGTATCGTGCTTAACGGAAAGAAAGGCTAATAAGCAATTAAATAAAATAAGCAATGAATACCCTGTTTTAATATCGCAAAAATGCGGTGAATTATTCCCACCTACAATAGTAAAAGATACTGCGTTAATTACTGAATATATCCAAAAGATAGATACATTTTTAAGTACAAATACTGATACCTTATTAGTTACTGATACTATAAAAAAAGATTGTTCTAAAAGTGTAAAAGAATTAGTTCTAAAATTGCAAAATGCGAACAGGTTTATTAATGTTCTTAAAGATGATTTACAAAACAATCCACCTTATATTGTTAAGAATATCATTGATAGTTCAAAAGTATTTTCTTTAACGAAGCAAAGGGATATTGCTTTAAAAGATAAAGAAGATTATAGGACAAGAAACGAGGTAATGAATAAGGTTTGCATTTGGTTACTAATTATAATAATCGTTTTAATTTCTTACATCTATGTCATTGAAACCAAGCCAAAATTGTATAAACCTAATTAAGAGGTTTGAAGGTTGTAGATTAAAAGCCTATAAATGTCCTGCTTCTATTTACACAATTGGCTACGGCACAATTCGTTATCCTGATGGAAAGCCTGTAAAGGAAGGCGAAGAAATAAGTTTGTATCGTGCAGAATCATTACTAACGTATGACATTAATAAGTTCGCTTCGCAGATAAAAGTAAACGTGAATCAAAATCAATTTGATGCTTTAGTTTCATTTTGTTACAATCTTGGGATAGGTGCTTTTAATTCAAGTACATTGAAGAAGAAAGTAATTGCTAATCCTGGAGATGCTTCAATAAGAGATGAATTTATGAAATGGAACAAAGCAAGAGTTAAAGGTGTATTAACTGAACTAAAAGGATTAACTAATAGAAGAAAGGCTGAAGCCGATTTATATTTTAAGATTTAAAGAACTATGAAAAATTCATCAAATAAGGTAGCATTCGGAAAAAGAAAAGGTGGTAAGGCTAAAAAGTCAAAAGGACCAAAAGACAAAGCAACTTCTAAATATAAAGGGCAAGGTAAATGAAATATGATTTATTAAAGGATTATTTGAGGGATAATAAAGATATGCCTATGCGTAAGTTATCAAGAATAATTTACAATGAGAATCCATTAATGTTTAAAGATTCAGAAGATATAAGAAAGCGACTATACAACCTACAAAATCCTAAACAAGGAGCATACAAAGAAGAATTTAAAAACGAAACTATGCGTTCATATAATCCTTACAAGCTACCTGAATCTTCAGAAACAATCTACGAGCCTTATTTAATTAAAGGCTTTAAAAAAGTAGGTATTCTTTCAGACATACATTTACCTTACCACAATATAGACGCTTTAACTTGTGCTATTGATTTTTTAAAGAAGGAGAAAGTAGATGCTTTGCTTTTAAATGGTGATACTATAGATTGTCATTCTTTAAGCAGATTTATGAAAGATCCAAAGAAAAGAGATTTTAAATTTGAATTAGACACCTTAAAGGCTTTTATAGATGTCATTAAGAAGGAACTTAAATGTAAAATCTTTTTTAAGATAGGCAACCACGAGAATAGGTACGAGCATTTCCTTTATCAAAAGGCAGGGGAACTTGTGGGGATTGAGGAATTTCAGTTTTCAAATATCATTAAGGCACGAGCAGAAGGTATTGAAATAATTGAATCAAATAGGTATATGAAACTTAATGAACTTAACGGCATACACGGACACGAATACATTGGCGGAATTTCTGCACCTGTAAACGTAGCAAGGGGTTTATATTTAAGGGGTAAAACTTCAGCGTTTCAAGGTCATAACCATTCCACAAGCGAACATTCAGAAACTGATATGAATGGCAAGATAACAACTACCTGGAGCATTGGATGCCTTTGTGAATTGCATCCTGAATATATGCCTTTAAACAAATGGAATTGGGGTTGTGCGGTTGTCTATTTAGATAACAATGGAGTTGACTATCAGTTCTTCAATAAGCGAATCTTTAACGGCAAAATACTTTAATCCATTTATGTAAGAACTTACAAAAATAGAATCCTATGAGTGAAGAAATAAAAGTAGAGCAAGAACCTACACAGGAAGAAATAAAGGAAATAGAAGAAACATTTGATTTTGAATATACCACAAGGATGGACTACGTAAGTTGTGCTTACTATTCAATTTCTGCAGTAGAAGGAATTGATTTACTTTTGCTCACGAAGGATGAAGCACGGAAGATTAAGAAGATAATTAAGAAGTCAATAAGAATAATAGAATCGTGTATAAATGAAATGCACGATGAATTGTTTGAAGATGAAGAAGATTAAGTTTTATAGGTTTCTTGTTTTATAGGATTTGGTTTTTAGGATTTGTTTTTTAGATTGCGAGGGATGTTTCTACATCCCTTTTTTAGTTATACATATATATTTATTTATTTAATAACTATTGATTTTATTGAGTTTCAGCGTATAGAAAAAAAACTTTAAAAAAAAGTTCAAAAATATTTTGTTTTGTAATCCTAAAATATATATCTTTGATTTATCAAACAAAAACAAATAACCTTAAAACTAAAAACAATGGAAAATTTAAAAACACAAATTACCTTAAATATCAATGAATGGTGGGGTAAAAAATACACATCAAAAGATAATTTATTTCAATGCGGTAAATGTGGCGTTTTGGATATGCAAAAAGAAATAAAAGAATTTGGTTCTTATTATTCATTTTATAAAAATGGTAAATTAATAGCTAAATTTTATCAAGACCATACATTTGGATTTTGCACTCAACCTTATGGAATTGAATTAACAAATATCTAATTATACAGGGGTGCAGCATCCTATCAACTGCTTAAATCTAAAAACAAAACAAATGAAAAAATCACTTTTTAAAATCGGCATTATTCTATTTTGTTTATTATCTTGCCTGGCTATTATTGGAATTTCTCACATCTTACATTATATCTTTCACAACTAAAAACTAAAAAATATGACCGAAAAATCAGCCTTTGAATTATTGGTTGAAGCAATCAATTCTTCTTCAGCAACTCACGCAGAAAAAGTTATTATCCTTGAAAAATTAGGTGAGTATATAGAATATAAATATCAACAAAACCTAAACTTAATGAAATGAACCTATTAGCATTTTCAATTTATTGGACAATCATTATTTCATTTTTAATTTATCTAAATGTTAGACAAACAAAGAGATTCAAAAAGGAACTTGAAGAAGAAGAAATTCAGTAAATTAGTAGAACTTTTAACAACCAAAATCGTAAAAACAAAACCTTTAAAACAATGCAACAATCAAACACCATCGCAGAATTAGCGAAAGCACTTGTTCTTTTCCACGTTAAAGTGGACACCATTAAGAAGGATGCAAAGAATCCCTTCTTTAAATCTACTTACGCTTCCCTTCCTAACATCCTGGAAGGCATCAATGAACCTTTAATTGAATCAGGCTTATCAGTTGCTCAATTCCCTTCAGGTGAGAATGGCTTAACTTCTATCTTGCTTCACGAATCGGGAGAATGGATATCTGCAGAATATCAAATGCGACCTGTAAAGGATGACCCACAAGGCAGAGGTTCTTGCATAACCTATCAACGCAGATACGCTTTAGCTTCTATTCTTGGTTTAAACATTGATGAAGATGATGACGGAAACACGGCTACATTTGGCGGCAAGAATCCACAAGAAACAGAAGATAACACTAAACAATGGTTGAATAAGGGCAGCGAATGGTTTAACAAAGCAAAGGCTAAACTTGATGCAGGTGAAACAACAATGGCTAAAATCAAAGCAGCCTTCAAAGTATCTAAAGAAGTAGAACAATTACTAACATCTAAAAACTAAATTATGTTACCACAAATTTCAGCAGGGTTAACTAAAAACCAAATCAAAATCATTGCTCAAAATTCTATTAACGAACTAATGGATTCAGGTAGAATCCTGGAAGCAGCAGAAGCACTTTCTATAATGGAGAAATTCATAGAAGAAGTAAGAAGTTCAAAAGCCTTTACTGATTATGTTCGTGAAGAAGTAGCCAAGAACGGAAAGGAAATAACTAATTCTTCAGGTGCAAAGATTGAACTTGCAGAAGCAGGAACGAAGTACGATTTCAGTCAATGCCAAGACCCTATTCTTGCACAATTAACGGCAAAGTTTGAAGGAGCAAAGGCTATGCTTGATGAAAGGAAAGCCTACCTTAAAAACATTCCTTCTGCAGGTATAGATGTTTTAATTGAAGATGAAATAGTTAAAATTTACCCACCGAGCAAATCAAGTTCATCAACCTACAAAATCACTTTAGCAAAATGATGGGCATATTATTTGTTTTATTAGTTGTTACGATAGTTACAATTATATGGGTGAATAGCATTGATAAAATGAACAAAGATTTCCCTGACTATGACGGAGAAGATTTCTTAAACTAAAAACAAAATACAATGGAAAACAAATTAGAAAACCACATCCTGCAAATCAAATTTGAGCAGTATGTTAGAGAATCAACAAGGAGAGAAGAATGTCACGGCTACCATTACTTTACTGATGTAGATGTTAAGAATGTGATTGAATCAATTACAATTGGTGTTAATGGAGTTGAGATAGACATTACCGATAGATTAACCGAAATTGAAAAAGAACAAATAAGTGAAAACCTTTAAACTATGATTTGGCTAAACTTTAAAACCTGGTACAAATACAAAATCAAAAAGACAAAGAACTACGTTTGGTATTGGGAACGCTTCTATAAGAATGGTCATTTATGGACACCTTTAATAATCCTTAAAATCAAAAAATTATGACATCAAAAGAAAAGGCAAATGAAATATACTTTGCATTTTTGAAAGTATTACCTGATGCAGTTGAGATAGACAAAAACACATTAAAAGATTGTTCATTGCTTGTAATTAATGAAATTTTAACCAATATGATTTTTTTTCACGCTGACAATAAATCATTTAACGAAATAAACAAAAGAAGATATTGGGAAGAAGTAAAAGAAGAAATAGAAAAACTTTAATAATCCTTAAAATCAAAAAATTATGAAACTTTATTTAGCAGTTGAAAATGGAATGTGCCTAAATTATATTAATTTGCACAACTCTCAAACAATGAGATTAAGAGATACACCATTTACGAGTCAATCGTTAAGGTTTGAAAGTATTTTTTATATAGAAAAAGATGTTCCTAAATTAAAAGCACTTCATCCTGCAGCAGAGATAATAAAATTCAATAGCCATTACCATTTAAACGTTTACAAAAATGCTATGGAATTATCTTAAAAACGATGTTATCGGTTCTTATAGTAAAATCATTTACGGAGAACAAGGGGATAAAGTAGCTATTATAGGCAGGTTGAATGAGATGCTAAAAGTACTGCACGAAAACGGACAAGTATTCTTTATAAAAGAAGATGGAATTTCAATAGATTATATAACCAAAAAACAAAACAATGGAACAAACAATGGAACAACAACAAAATCAAAATCAAGAAGTAAAAGAATTTAAGCCAAAACCTTGGTTGAAGAAACCTGAAGAAGAAAAGAAAGTTCAGGGTTATTATTATGTAAAAGCCAAGTTTAAAAAGATTGCTCAAGAAGAAATAGAAAAATTAACTCAACAATGGAAATAAAAGAACGCAACAAAACAATAGTTGAACTTTTTGATTTAGGGGTTAGCTATGAAGAAATTGGTAAAAGATTCAATCTTAAAGCGAATAGCGTTTGCGATATTATTATAAAAGTAAAATCTAAATACTTTGCACCTGGAATCTTTAACGTTCACGATTATGATTGTTGGATAATGCCTACAAAAAAATCTTATGAATTTAACAACTAAAGACAAAGTAAAAAGCCTTTTAATCAACTATCCACATTTAAGGGATTCAGATGAAAGATTAATAGCTACCTATTGGATGAAAGAAGCAGGAAGCAAAGACGCTTTGGATAATATGAGTGCTACTAAATTTCTTTTAAATTTCGTAGAAGGTGCTTACACAAGTCCTGAATCAATTCGTAGAATGAGGCAAAAGATTCAAGAACAAGATGAATCATTAAGAGGTAAATCCTATCAAAAAAGACAAAAATTAGAACAAGATGTTAGAAGCAAAATTAGAAGTTTGTAATCCGTGTGTTGAACATCCTTCTTACTTTAAAATCAATCCTATTAGTAAGCGTTTAAATTCAAATGAAATATTAGAATCTATTTCTAAATTCTTTGAAATACCTGTAACTGAAATAGTAGGTAAAAGAAGAACTGCTAAAATAGCTGAAGCAAGAATGGTAGCTGCTTATGTTTTAAGAAAGGATAGGTATTTAAGTTTAGGCTTAAAGCATATTGGAAACATTTTAGGTGGCAAAGACCATACTTCAGTAATGCACCACGTTAAAAGGATTGGTGAACT
>Ga0315903_10012056_pt1 | contig 10116 bp, 10 predicted proteins | sample LakEriMetagenome_7_FD_203524 | JGI IMG/M metagenome (GOLD analysis project Ga0315903, IMG submission 203524) | Freshwater fungal communities from buoy surface, Lake Erie, Ohio, United States - Buoy 2 MA119 | ecosystem: Environmental > Aquatic > Freshwater > Lake | place: USA: Lake Erie, Ohio... | reverse complement strand
TAATTTCAGTGCTGCCCGCGACGCATCACAAAAACCAGCGGCATCTAGTAGCGCACCTAGTGGCACAGGTCCAGCAGTACCAGCGCCTAGACAAACAGGTGGTTTAGATACTCCTGAGGCCCTACTAACGGATTCGCAGAAAGAAGAACGTAGAAGAAAAGAATTAACGCCAGATTCTGGCAATCTATTATTAGGAACAACTACATTATTAGGAGGATAATATGGGTGGTTTATTTTCAATGTTTGGTGGCGGAGAGCAGGAATCAGCCCCAGTATATCAACAAGCTCCGGCAGCAGCTGCACCAGCTCCTGTACAAGCAGCGGCAGTTCAAACTAATAATGTGGATACTCCAGTAGGCGGAGAGGATGCATTAAAGAAAAAGAAAAGGGTTGCCGTACCAGCAGGTAGCACGACTCTTACAGAAGGCTCTACAACGCTATTAGGAGCATAACGATGGATGAAAATCATAAATTAATAGGACAGTTTGTTGCCAGGTTTGACAAACTTAAATCCGAAAGGGCTACCATTGAAAATACATGGCAAGAGATTGCAGACAACTGCGTATCTAATGGCGCCGACTTTACTAGTACAAGAAGCGCTGGGGATAACTCAAGAACCAGACGTATATTTGACATAACCGTAATACAAGCAATTGACTATCTTGTATCAGCATTACATAGCGGCTTAACCAACCCATCTACAAAATGGTTTGAATTAAGAATGAAGGATAGTGTTCTAAGCCAAGATCCGGAGATCGCAGCATTCCTAACTAAGGCTAGGGACTATATGCTAGATTGTTTTAATAGCTCATCATCTGCATTCCCTGGCCAGAATCACGAAGTATTGCTATCTTTAGTTCAGTATGGACCAGGATGTCTACTTGTCGAAGATAACGTTGAAAAGGGCATTAGATTCTCAGCAATACACATTTCAGAAGTATACATAGCTCAAAATGCATTCGGCATTGTAGATACCGTATATAGAAAGTTTCAAATGACTGCTCGCCAAATGGTACAAAGATGGGGCGATGCTGTGCATAGATCTGTTCAGGATGCCTATAAAAAGAATCCCGATACCAAGTTTGAAGTATTACACGTAGTAGAGCCTAAGTCTGATAAATATCAGCCTAAGAATAAACTACATAATTTCGTGAGTTATCACATCGATATAACTAATAAGAGCTTAATATCTGTTGGCGGTTACTTTGAAAGCCCATATATTATAGCTAGATTTAGTAAGTTCTCCTCCGAGGATTATGGGAGGTCTCCAACCTGGCAGACCCTACCGACAGTCAAACTTGTAAACAGAATGACCGAAACCATAATCAAGTCCGCTCAGCTACAGGTATCCCCTCCTTTACTACTAGCTGATGACGGAGTTATGATGCCAGTTCAGGCCAAACCAAATGGCGTCATATATGGCGGTATATCAATGGATGGTACGGCGCGAGTACAACCGCTCAACGTCGGAGGAAACCTAAACATCGGTGCTGAAATGCTTGGTCAATTCCAAAAGCAGATTAGGGACTCATTCTTTGTTGATCAATTAGTATTTAGGGATGGTCCTATGATGACCGCTACCGAAGTAATACAGCGCCAACAAGAAGCATTGAAATTGTTAGGTCCAGTAATTGGAAGGCTACAAACTGAATACTTAACTCCATTAATTGCTAAGATATTTTCTATATATGCGCGTAGTGGTAAGTTAGGCAGGATTCCACAAAAAGTTCTTGAGAATGAGTATGAGATTGAATACGTAGGTCCAGTACCTATGTTACAGAAGCAGCAAGAATCTGCTCAGTTCAATCAGTTCATAGGTGCGGCAAGCTCTTTGATACAACTTAACCCAAGTACCTTAGATAACTTTGACTTAGACGTTGCAGCCCGTAAGATGGCTGATAGCTTGGCTATATGGAAAGATGTTGTACGTCCAGTTGAAGATGTAGCTAAGATTAGGGAAGCTCAGGCACAAGCTCAACAAGCTCAAATGGCTATGCAATCAGCTGAACAAGCTGCTACTATTAACTCAATCATGAATAAGTAGGTAATAGATGTTAGATAGAATTAGGAATATATTTAATTTATCAAAGCCTAAATCAAGTAATATTGAGCTAGCTAAGGCTTATCAAGATGTATTGGCAACTGAATCTGGTAAGAAGGTCTTGACCGACCTCCTAAAATTTAGTAAAATATATGACTCAACGTTTGTACCAAGCGATTCACATACAACTGCCTTTTACGAAGGTATGCGTAGAGTAGGCTTAAGAATAGCTTCGTTGATAAACGTAGACGTTAATGATAAACAAAACCACGGGGAAATAAATGATGGATTCGAATCAAACGATCTCTAATACTGAGACAACCGTTTCTGAAGCGATAGTAACTAATACCGTAGCTCCTGAAGCACCAGCTGTTGCACAAAATGCAACAGTTCAAGCACAACAAGTAACACCAGATGTAGGAGCGCCAAGTCTATTTGATTCATTAAGCGATGAGTTAAAACAGTTTGCAAACCTAAAAAATTTCAAGGATGTAAACGAGCTTGCTAAAAGCTATATGCACGCACAATCCTTAATAGGTAAGAGAATTCAGGAGTTATCTCCAGAAGATATAAAACATATTAACTTCCTTAAGGGTGCACCAAAGAGTCATGAAGAGTACGCACTACCAGCAGAGCTTCCTAATGATGTTGTTGATTGGTACAAGAAAACCGCACATGATGCAGGATTAAGCCAAGAGCAGGCCAAGAAAGTAGTTGACAAATATATCGAATTAAATAGAGACTTTGCAGCTAAGCAAGAAGAGCAGATGAAAATCCAAACTACTAACTGGGCTAATGAATTAAAGGCTGAGTTTGGTAATGCATTTGATAACAGGATACAGGTTGCTAAACGTGCCGTAGAAAATTTCGGTGGTCAGGAATTAAAAGATATCCTTAATCAAACAGGTTTAGGAAGTCATCCAGTAGTAGTAAAAATGTTTGCTAAGATTGGTGAAAGCTTACTAGAAGATAGTCTAATTCAAAGTGATTATGAGAAAGTTATAGGGTTAACTCCAGCTGATGCTAAAAATACTTTGAATACTAAACTATTAGATAACGATTTTAGAGGTGCTTTGTACTCCGCTACACATCCAGCTCACAAGGCTGCAGTAGCAGAATATGAAAGATTATTGAGTGCGATGCATCCCAAAGGATAAGCCGTGGTAGGCCCCTGTATAATAACTCGCTAGTGGCGTAACCACAGAATAGCCCCAGAAATGGACAAGCGGTTTCGAAAACAAAAAACAACTTTAATTAATTTAAAACGAGGAAAATATGTCTTATACTATGGACTCAATCTTTGTAAATGCTTATAATGCGATGTTGCATCATTTGTCCGAACAAAGAGGATCAAAACTAAAAGGCCTCTTCCAAGAGGAACAAGCAAAGGGTGAAAAACACTTCTTTGATAGAGTCGGTGCGTTCTCCGTATCCGAAATCAACAGCTTGGCATCGCCAGTTCTATTACAGGACAGCTCTATGTCAAGACGTATGGCTACCTTAAAAGCTTACGACGCCGCTACATTAATACACGATGTCGAAAAGATGAAAATGTTGGTAGACCCTACAAACGACTACGTTGTTAAAATGATGAATGCTCATGGTAAAAACTATGACTTAGCATTGATCAATGCCTTGATTGGTACAGCAGCTACAGGTAAAGAAGGCGCAGGCTCACAAGCTTTCGACTCAAACCAACAAATAGCTCATGGATCTACAGGCCTAACAGTAGCTAAACTTCTACAAGGCTTACGGATATTGGAAAGCAATGATGTAGACATGGATTCTAATAATGTTTATTTATTAGTTAACGCTCGTGGTCGCGAAGACTTACTTGCTGATTCAAACTTTACTTCACATGACTTCCAAAACGTTAAGGCTTTGGCAGGTAGAGAGTTACCTTCTTTCAGAGGTATACAATTAGTACACACTGAAAGATTACCAGCTCACACAGCCGGCTCAGTATACAGAGCAATCCTCTGCACTGATAACGCTCTTAAAGTTGCTAAAGGCATGGATCCAGTTGTTGATATCTCTCAACGTAAAGATATCCAAGATCTACCATTCCAAATCTATACAAAACAAGCATTCGGTGCTGTACGTATGGAAGAAGGTCTAGTAGTTGACATCTTGTTCCAATAATAACAATTAAAATAGGAGTAATTAACTATGCCAATCGGAACAGTTAAATCAGTAAACGTAACAAACATAGAAGCCAGTCCAACTAGTTTGTTGTGGAAGAAAAAAGGTGAAGTTAAGCTTATAGATAGAATATCTTTAGCTACCACCGCAATGGACGACGTGGGCGATATAATATTGATGGGCCCAGTAAGATCTGATGCTATCCTAGTAGAACTAGCGTTCTATAACGATGCATTGGCAGCTTCTGGTCTAGCATATAATATCGGTCTATACTACTCAGGTATAGGTGGAAACCAAGCAGAACTTGGTAGAACATCTGGAACTGTAATAGACGCAGACTGCATAGGAACCGCAGTAGCCTTCAGCACCGCACGTGTTGTACCAGGCTTTGTAGGTTTCGAAGCACGCGACATTGTTGACATAACAAAAGAGTTATGGGAAGTTGGTGGACTAGCATCTGATCCAGGTGGACTATTCTACATCGGCTTGACATGCTCTACCGTAGCTACTACACCAGCTGCTGGAGACATTGTTATGGTGGCTGAAACACTATAAGTAATATTGGGGGACTGCCGGATTGTACTGGTGTCCCCTATATACATTTAAGTATGTAAACTGTACTTAAATCTATATAATAAAGGTAAACATGGCATCAGTAACACAAATATGTAATAGGGCTTTAATAAGACTTGGAGCCAGTACAATCACAGATATAACAGAGAACTCTAAGGAAGCGCGTTTATGTAACATTATTTATGATCAGGTTCGTCAAGAACTTTTAAGATCACACCCCTGGAATTTTGCAATACGTAGAGCAACCCTAGCTTCCGATACAGAATATCCACCATTTGAATTTTCATACCAATATAGTTTACCATCAGATTGCTTACGTGTATTATCTATGGTTGATAGCGCAGAAAACTATAAATTAGAAAATAATAAAATACTAACCAACGAAGCAGTAGTAGACATTCTTTATATAGGCGATGTTGAGGATCCAACTCAATTCGATTCCCTGTTTAATACATTATTAGTATTGCGTATAGCTATGGAATTAAGCTATAATATTACCGGAGCTACCTTTGTATACTCAGCTATTCAATCTGAATTTAACCAGGTTAGACGAGAAGCTAAGCTATATGACGCACAAGAGGGTACACCATTAGATTTTGGAGATGGCGACTGGTTAGGGAGTAGGTAAATAATGGCAATTGTAAATTACATTCAGGCTAGCTTTGCTGCCGGAGTACTAACACCTAAACTAGCAGGACGTACTGATCTATCTAAATACAAGACAGGATTAGCATCATTACATAACTTTCTAGTATCACCATATGGATGTGTGTTTAGAAGGCCTGGGACACGCTTTGTAGAGCCAACAATAAGTACCAGTAATATATCCCGCCTAGTAAGATTTGAATACTCTAACGAGCAAGCTTATCAGATAGAATTTTCTGCAGGTAAGATCAGATTCTATAAAGACCAAGGTCAGATCTTAAGAAGTAGAGGTATAACTAACGGAACATTTACTTCAGGTATTTCAGGATGGACATCCAATAATGCTGGTACGGGAACTATTTCATGGGATGCTGGTAACCAAAGATTAAGTTTAAATGGTGGTGGCGGTGCCAACTATGCTCGCGCCTATCAAGCAGTTGCTAATATAGGCTTGGGTACATTTACTATAACAATGGACGTAGTCACATCTACAATAACTTATAGAGTAGGAACTTCTGTAGGCGGATCGTCCTTAGCTACAGGAACCCTAACTGCTGGTACTGGAAAAACATTTAACTTCACTGTTACTGCAAACTCTACCGTATATATAGAATTTGAATGCGCTTCTACAGCAGGTATAGATAACATTGTTTTAAACACAGGTAATATCTACGAAATAGATATACCATATACCAATAGTGAAATAAACGATTTAAGATTTGCACAATCTTTCGACACACTGTATATTACACATAGGTCTTACGTACCAAGACAACTTCAAAGACTTGGACATGATAACTGGGTACTATCAACTGTATTATTTATTGAGCCTCCTTATCTAGATGAAAATACATCAGATACGACAATAACACCAAGTGCTACGACTGGATCCGTAACTGTAACAGCCTCATCTGCTATATTTGCTTCAACTGATGTTGGTAGGGCTATCCGATATAAATCCGGACCAGATAGATCTGATGTAACCAATTATACTGGAACTGGTACACAAACCTACTTTGATATTCCCTTTTACCCACAAGGACCTAGCGATCTAGTAGTAAGTTTTATAGAAAGTTCAGGCGCTCGTACTGCCAAAACCTATACATCTGGAGCTCCGGGTGCTGGTCAATTTACTATAACTAATGGTCAGATTCGTACTGGCGATACGGCCTCATCATCACAACGTGTTGAGATATCTCCGGCATATGCTGGATCCGGAGAGTGGGGATGGATGAAAATAACCGCATATACATCATCTACACAAGTTACAGCCCTGGTACAAAAAGACTTAGCTGGTACTAATGCATCCACAGAATGGAGGTTAGGTGCTTGGTCTGAGACTACAGGGTACCCACGAGTTGTAGTATTCCATGAACAAAGACTATACTTTGCTAATACAGAAAATCAACCACAGACATTCTGGGGCTCGGCAATTGCTGACTACACTAATTTCCAACCAGATAATGTTTTGTATAAAGGTGCTATTGATAACGATACCTCAGTATCCTTTACATTAGCCGCAAATAACTCACAGGCAATAAACTGGTTAGCTTCTAAGGGAGCATTAATAATAGGTACAAGTAACGCTGTATTCTCTGCTAAGGGAAGTAGTGGATCTATAACGGCATCTAACGTATCAGTTAAAAAAGAAGCCGATATACCGACAGCATTTACACAGGTCGCAGAAACTTATAATGAAATTATATTTGTTGAGAGCTTGGGGCAACGCGTCTACTCTGTATTTTACTCTTTCCAATTAGACGGTTATGACGTACAAGAACTAACATTACTATCAGATCATTTAGGTAAGATAAGCCCAATATTAGAAATTACCTACCAACCTACCTCTAAGATATTGTGGGCTAGACGTGAGGACGGAACTCTATTGAGTTGTACCTATATCCGTAACCAAGAGGTTATTGGATGGGCTACTCACAGCATAGGGGGCACTGATTCTGATGTACAATCAATATCAGTTATCCCAGGAGCTACATATAGTGAGTTGTGGATGGTTGTAAATAGATCTGGCATGCCATCTGGATTCAGTAGAACTATTGAGTTTATGACACAGGAGTTTGACAACGAAGAAAAAGAAGATGCTATATTCCTAGACTGCTCCTTAACTTATAACGGCACATCATCTACATCTATCAGTAACCTTGATCACGTAGCCTCTGCTGAAGTATCTGTCTTAGTAAATGGCTCTGTCCATCCTAATGTAACAGTTAGCTCCGGTGGTGTGGCTACATTAAGTATTGGTGCAACTAAAGCTACATTCGGATTTGGATATGAGTCATATTTAGAAACTATGAGTATAGAAGCTGGATCTAAAATAGGATCTGCACAGGGTAGTATAAGTAGAATATCAGAAGTTAGCATACGTTTCTTTGAAACTATAGGCGCTAAAGTAGGCTTCGATTCTAACTCAATAGACATCATACAGTTTAGAGAATCCAATGATTTAATGAATACATCTCCAGATCTATATAGTGGATTTAAAATAATTAAATTTAACTCTGGATTTAACCCAGAATATAAGGTATACTTAAAGCAAGATCAGCCGTTACCAATTACGGTATTAAATATTGTATTTAAGGCCCAGATATCAGATGCACAGTGATTTAATTATACGACCATATAGAATAGAAGACGTATTTCAAATAAGAGTGCGTGACGAGCAGATAGAGTTTCATAGATCTCATAGGGGTTTAATGGATTATGCCATAAGTATAGCTAATGGTTATATGCCTATAACAGTTACAACTATTGATAATGAAATTGTTCTTATAGGCGGATTGATTCCGTTATACCTAGATAACGCCGAGGGCTTCTTTTTACTTAGTGATACGTTTGAGCATCACTATTTGAAGAACGCACTACTATTGACTAAATCAATTAAAAAGTATATAATTAGGTCTCCATTCAATAGGATACAGACTACGGTAAAGCAAGACTTTGCTAAGGCCGAAAAGTTTGTAAAACTACTCGGATTAGAGAAAGAGGGATGCCTAAGAAAAGGCGGTTGGGATAAAAAAGATTTGTATATTTACGGATGGGTAAGAAATGTTTGACGTAAGTTTTTTTAGAGAGTATTCTGGATTTACTCCTAGTAGCAATAAATCCAATATGTATGACTTCCAGAGAAGTCAGATTACAAGCCAGGCCAATAATAGCTTCTTTGATATAATAGGTGGTATTGGGTCTAAACTATCTAATGCGTGGGCCGCTAGGGATTACGCTGATCAAGTAGCGGAAGCTAAGGCTATATCGTATCAAAATGCACAGGTAGTAGCTGAGGCACAGAAAGAGTACAATCTAAAAGCCGCAGAGTTTCAAAACGAACTGCGTCAACGTAACTCTAATATATTAATGAATAACGCGTACAACCTACGTAGCTTTGCTCTACAAGAGAAAGAGGATGGGTTTGCGTATGCAATGAGGGTTAGCGGTGATTATAAGGCTGAGTTTGCCTCATCTGGAGTACAGTTAAATACAGGATCAACCAGAGATGTTGAAAATTTCTTAATTGATAGTGCTATGACTAAATCTGATAGGACATATAAAGATAGGTTAAATCAGATATCTGAAGTTGTCAATAAAGCTCAGTCAGAAGCTCTCGCAGGTACATATGAACTGTGGAGTGCTAAAGAACGTAATAGATTTATAGATGCTAACGCTCAAATGGTACAATACTAATGGCTAGAATTAATTTACCTACACCAGAGTCAGCAATGACTCCTATACAACAAACAGCACCTTTTAATGCTAGTGAGATCAAATCATTCCAAAATCAAGTAGGATCTGAATATGATCAATTAACTAGCCGTGCTTTATCAAGTGCAGCTAGTTTTAGAGACAGAGCTGAGGCGGCAGAGATGGCTGCCACAGAAGCAGAAAATAAAGCCAGCTTAATGAAGCTAATACCACAAGCCATGCAAGATATTGGTGATACCTTTGACAAGGCTACTGCTAAAATTGTTGCATTGGACCAACACCAATTTGAAGAAGAAGCTGCTAAAGCCGGAAGAGCATATGTACTAGAAGAAGGTATTGGGCTGCAAGAGCAGTATTTAAAATTCAGACAGCAAAACCCAGGTAACCCAGCAGCTACACTTAAGTTTGTAAACGGTCAAATAAATGAGGCACTAAGCAGAGCCCCAACCGAGGACGCTAGATTAGACCTATTGTCTAAAGCCTCACGTATTAAATATTCTGCACTAAGTAATGCCTTCTCAGAGAAAAGAGTTAGGGGTAAGCAAGAGAGGCAATCTCAAGTATCTAAGGCCTATAACTCTATCTTGGAGCAGGTTAAAGTAAACCCATATGATGTACAAACATCAGCAGTACAACTAAACGATATTAATAAGACCTTAAGTAATGAGGGCTTACCAGCAGATCACGTAGACTACTTAAATAAATCCATGAAATCTGGTGTGTTGAAAACACAGATCCAAACTTTCTTACAGAATGGACAAGTAAATAATGCTGCTGACGCATTAAGAGATAAGGGGTATAAGGCTACAATTGAAGCTAATGAGTACAAAGGATTAGTAGATGTAACTGCACAGGCATTTATCGAATCTAAATTAGCTACTTATAAGAAATCCGATTTACGAACCGGAATAGCCGTATTAAGGGCTGGTGCAATTACACCAGATATGCCTAAAGCTAAGCAGTATGCTGACGCAGATTTCCTACTAAATGCTGAAACGATG
>Ga0315903_10012055_pt1 | contig 10116 bp, 18 predicted proteins | sample LakEriMetagenome_7_FD_203524 | JGI IMG/M metagenome (GOLD analysis project Ga0315903, IMG submission 203524) | Freshwater fungal communities from buoy surface, Lake Erie, Ohio, United States - Buoy 2 MA119 | ecosystem: Environmental > Aquatic > Freshwater > Lake | place: USA: Lake Erie, Ohio... | reverse complement strand
CAATCGCTCAGCAACTAGACCTGATGCCAGATACCGCAAAAGGCGATCACGTTGGACACGCCCACTTAGGCAAGATGATCGAGTTGTCGCTGACGCTTAGCAGGGCGTCGCATGAGTTGCACAAGTTTTTGGATTTTATTAAGAGAGGCGATAAGGATGAGTAACCAAGGTTTTCAAGGTATTCCCGGCGTGCCGGATGGGTGGGAGTTGGTGAGGATTGATTTTGTCGCTGAGGGTGAATGGTATCTATTCAAGGGAAAGGCGGATCAGTGGGAATCTAAACGCGTGAGCGATTGCGACTTCCCAATCATCCGCAAAATCGAGGTGCCTAAAAAGTACCGACCGTTTGCGAATGCTGAAGAGTTCAAGCCGCATCGGGATCGGTGGGTGAAAATTGTCAGCGAAGACAATAACTGCGGGTGCGATCTCAACCCTGGAGATATTGGTGGAACGCGAAAGATTGACGGATGCAACGAGGATTCGGTTTGCATCTGGGAAGGGTGGATGACCTATAGAGATGCGTTTCAATGCTTCACTTTTGATGACGGCACCCCATTCGGCGTGGCGTGGAGGTGACGGGTGAGTAAATCAGCACGACTGGACACGACACAGCCCGTTAACCTAGTCGAGGAGGTCAGGGTTGAGTCATCGCTATGGGGATTGACTAAGTCGGAGTTTGTTGGCAAGGCTTTGATTGCGTACATCGAAAAGCTTCGCAGGATGAAGCCTGGCGAACTGGACAAGCAACTTGGCGAACGCATTCGGCGAGGTGAACGATGATGCTATATCAGCCGGTGGAGCTGAAGTTTCATCGACCTAAGACGAAATCGACGGTAACGATTGAAGATGACTTGCCGATGGAATTGACTGACTCTGAAAGGTGTAGTTTCGTCGAGATCAAGTACGCAGGTTTTTTCGAGAATGGTTTTTCTGTTTTTCAAATTAAGTTTTTGGAGGTGTGATTGTGAACATACTTGAAGTGCAAGAGGCTATTTTGAAGTTGCCGTACGAGCAGCAGGTGATGATTATAAATCACTGGATGGGAGGGACTTCATGCAAGACATCATCAGCCCCCAAGGTGGCGGCTACAGAGCGACCTGCCGCGACTCAGGCAACCAAGTACAGCCGCGACGGGATGCCGTACGACGAGCGAGAAACTGAGGCTTGCGATGCGTTACTACTGCAAGGCTTTAACAGCGAAGAGGCGGCTAGGTGGTTTGATAAGAACAGAGCATCCCAGCGAACTCATGCGGCTTGGGCGATGTTTGCACTTAGGAGGCGGGATGTTCTCAAGGCGAAAGGAGAGCTAAAATAATGGCCTTAATTGCCCTAGTTGCCGGTTGTCTCGGTTTAGTTTTCGCTGCGGGCGTCGCGGCGATTCTGTTTGCTGGTGTAACGCATTGCGATGATTGCGAGTAGAACATGGACAGAAAGTATTTTCAGACTCGACAGATTGGAATTTTTCCGGTCGATGCGGTTGTTGAGGGCGTCGGGAAACAAGCATTCGACGACCTTTTGATGCAACATGGCAGAGCTTTTATTTTGCAAGTGCTTGAGTATGACCACGAGTCTAATCGCGTAAGCATCAGACTCAAGCCCGGCAACGGAATGGTTCCAGTAGTTGCAATGGAAGAGGCATCCGGTGCAAAGGATTGCGAGTAGAACATGGCTGAAAAACTTTGCGACAGATGCGGAGTTAAGCCAAGAATCCGCGACGAGAAGTATTGCAACAATTGCAAGTTCGCCGTTTTGAAGCAACTTGCAAAAGAAGGTTACCTGGAAGAATCGAAAGAGATTCGCAGGTCGTGGAGTAAAGGAATGAGGGATCGTAAGTGCTTGCCGATGCACGCAGACTTGCGAACGCAGGAAGAAAAGGATTTCGACGACGATGAACTTGATGCTATCTGACCTTTGCGAGCTTGGCACGGTGCTAAGCGTGGTCGGTGTGGTTCTTTGGTTTTTAATGGGAGGTGAGTAAAAATGAAGGAAGATAAAAACGGGCGGGAGTCTGCCTTTCCGAATGAGTGGGATCTTGGGCTTACAAAGCGTGAATGGTTCGCTGGAATGGCGTTGCAGGGGTTGCTTCCGCACGCTGAAAGTAGTTCCTTGCCAATTTGCGGATTGGTGAATGCGGCGTTGGCAATATCAGACGAGTTGCTCAAGCAACTCGCAGAAAGCGACGGTGCGAAGTGAACTATTACGAAATTGACGCATTGAGCAACAGTTCGCTGTCAGTGCTTGCGAAGAGTCCGCAAAGTTTCCACGCTCAATACGTCATAAAGACGATGAAGGGCGAAGAAACCGAAGCGATGGCGTTAGGTTCAGCGGTTCACATGCTCGCACTTGAGCCGGAGCGATTCCATCAAGAGTATGACGTACACGAAGGGCCGATTAACCCAAAGACCGGCAAGTCGTACGGACGCGATACAAAAGCGTTTGAAGAGTGGTTAACGACGATTAACCCGTCCTCGAAGTGGATCATGCGAGACGAGTTCGACGAGGTCAAGAAGATTGCTAACGCGTTTCAATCGCACGCTACAATCGCCGACTTAATGCACCACGATTGCGACTTTGAACGACCGTACTCGATGACTTGGCGTCACGATGACGGATGGACGACCAGTCTTAAGTGCAAGCCCGATTGCGTGATTGTCGGCGAGTCGGTAATCCTCGACCTGAAGACAACGCAAGACGCTAGCCCATCGAAATGGCAGTGGTCGGCGTTGGATTACGGGTATCATCGTCAAGCAGCGATCTACCTTGATACCTTAGAGGCGATGTACTCAAAGCCGTTTCGGTTTTTGTTTGGCGTTGTGTCGAAACATGAGCCGTACGAAGTCGCGGTTTACAAGTTGAGCGAAGAGGACTTAGAGCGAGGGCGTGACGAGTATCATGCACTAATAGCAGAGTACCGCCGACGAGTCGAAGAAAACGATTGGCTTGCAGAGTGGCAAGTCGGTGAAGTTGAATTGTGTTTACCAACTAGGAGGCGATAATGAGTTCGGATATCACAACAGAAGTAAAGCCGGTTGAAGCGGTCAAGGTTGTAGAGGCGGGGCTAGGCGATTCAGACGGTTTCGCACTTGCTCAGCGGGTTGCAACGGCATTGAGCAAGTCAACGCTGATCCCGAAGGATTACCAAAACAATCTTCCAAACTGCTTGGTTGCGTTGAACATGGCAAACAGGCTTGGAGCAGATCCCTTGATGGTGATGCAGAATCTGTACATCGTGCATGGCCGTCCAGCGTGGTCAAGTCAATTCCTGATTGCGACTGCTAACGCTAGCGGTAAGTTCAGTCCGTTGCGTTATCGCTTCACAGGCACGAAGGGCAAAGACGATTACGGTTGCGTTTGCTCGGCGGTATGTGGTACAACCGGCGAAATCTTGGAGTCAACTGAGATTACAATTGCGATGGCGAAAGCGGAGGGCTGGTTTGACAAGTCCGGCTCGAAGTGGAAGACAATGCCGGAGCAAATGTTGCGGTATCGATCAGCATCGTTTTTTGTCCGTGCCTACGCTCCAGAGTTGTCGTTAGGCATCGCAACGGATGACGAAGCCCGCGACATCATCGACGCTGAGTCAACTCCAGTGAAACGCGTCGGCGGTATTGTCGAAGCGATGCGAAAAGAGTTCGAGTAGTTTAATCAGTTTCAGTTTTGTTTGTTTGTTTTTTGAAGGGTTTTCAGATGTTACGTTTTGTTTTGTCGGTTGCGTTGGCGTTGGTTGGTTCGGTTGCTTCGGCACAGACTCCGTTTCCCGCTCGATTCGTCGAGGCCGGGCAAGTCGTGACGGTGCCCAAGGGCAACTACACGATGAGCCAGCAGGTCGTTATCCGTGCCGGTGGTACGCTCATCCTTGAGGCTGGCGTAAATGTTCGAGTTAACAACCTTGGCTTGCCTTTGCAAGTCTGCGGGGCTTTAATCATCAACGGTACGGCATCCGATCCGGTTATTGTTGGGCCTGATGCTATTGGCGTTTGCGGTACACTGCAAACCTACGCTTCCGCTACATCGCGTCCATCGATCCAAGCGGCCTACTTGGATTGGACTACAACGCGAAACAGCAACGCATTGTTTTTAAGTGCTTGCGACTTTGCGATCAGCAATAGCAAGATCACTAGCAAGGCCACAGCGGCGGCTAATAGGACTTGCGTTGCGGCGGTCGGTGGCTCGGCTGGTTCGCTGTCTAACTGCATCCTTGACGGTGCAAATGACCTGATTGCAAAGCCGTCGGTGGGCCTTGCGATTGGCAACGGCACGAATCAGAGCGATGCGGTGGAGATGATCGAGACGTTGATTATCAATACGACCGATCCGGTCAAGATTCGCAAGCAGTTTGCATTGGTGAGCGGATCGATTGAGTAGCTGCGAAAGCAGTAGAAGCGGCAACTGCTAAGTGTTGCAAGGATCGGCGGCGTGGCGTAACCACGATTTGAGACAAGCGGCATTCGCCAGAGAAGCGGAAACGTAGAGACTCGGCATAGAATCAGGGGTAAACGATTGCATCCTGGAGGCCGCTAGCAGGTGAAAATCCTGCCCGATCCTTTGGTTTGTTTGTTTCAATCTTTTTGAGGGATGTTTTGATTATGGATAATGTTGAGAAAAAGATCGTCGTTGGCTTTATTGCTTTTGTGTTTTTAACGATTCCGGTTGGTCTATTTGGGTATCCAGTTTGGAACGTCTGGGCGGCTGGAATGCAGGGGAGAGCGTCTCTGATGCAAGCCGAGCAGGAACGGAAGATTCAAATAGAGCAAGCCAAAGCGGAACTCGAATCTGCTAAACTTCGAGCCGAGGCTATTTCTATTGTAGGCAAAGCGTCGAAAGAGTTTCCTGAGTATCGAACTCAAGAATTCATCGGTGCGTTCGCGGAAGCGATCAAAGCCGACAAAGTTGAACAAATCATCTACGTCCCAACCGAAGCGAACATACCAATTGTTGAGGCTCGGCGATAGTCGGTTGGATCATTGCGATGGGCGGCAGGCATTAAAGAGCGAATGAAGACCGCTTGGCTTGCATCTGGTTCGAGTCCAGAATGATCCTTTGGAGGGTAGCAAGATGCGTTTGTTGTTGTTGTTGGCTTGCGTGGCAGGATGCCAAGCAAAGCCGGTTGTTTACGAACTTATGGAGGTTAGAAATGAAGGTCACAGTCCAGCGTTTACCGTTTCTCAAGTCGCTCGAAATCGCGGCGTCAATCGTCGGCAACAAGCCACAAATCGAGGTTTTGAGATACGTCAAGTTTACTTGCGAGGGTGCAAAGAACATGCAAGCAACTGACAATGAACTGTCAGTGGTTTGCAATGTTGCCGATGCGGTTCAGTATGTTTTGAGTCCAGGCAAGGCTCTGTTACTCCCCGCGAAGGTAATACCGATACTCAAGGATTGCGGCGGCGAGTCGGTTGACATCGAGGTTGACAACCAACTGCGGATCACAACGCAATCCGGCGGGTTCACCTTGTCGATGCCGAATCCTGACGAGTTCCCGAGCGTCAAGATCGACGCGGCGGAAGGAGCGGCAGGTGTACCGGGAGTTGCCCTTGCTGATGCCATCCGGCAGACGATCTACGCGACTGACTTGACCTCTACACGCTATCAACTCGGCGGCGTGCTATTCGACATTTCGGAGCGGCTTACATGCGTTGCAACTGACGGGCGTAGGCTTGCTGTCTCATCCTGTCAGATTGCAGGTGAAGTTGCAGCGGTCAGCGGTATTGTGCCTATTCGCCCACTACAGGCCGTTAGCCGCATCATAGCGGCGGAAGGATGCGGGGTTGATGTAATGATTAGCCATGCGTCAGCGGTGTTTGTATGCGGTGATATCTCGCTACAGACGCGATTGGTTGAAGGGCGTTATCCCGACTGGAGAAAGGCAGTTCCGTCAACCGATGGAGCATCTACGCTTCGGTGCGATGCGGAGAAGTTCCTATCGGTCGTGCGTCAAGCAGCAATTGTCAACGATCAAGACAGTCGCGGTATCGATCTCGTTATCAGTAGCGGCGAACTTACCGCGACTGCAAAGACCGCTGAGGTTGGAGCGTCAAGCGTTGTGATGGGATGCGAAGCAGACACGCCAGCGAAATTGACGGTGGATCACACGTATCTTTCCGACTTCCTACGAAGTCTCGGCAAAGAGCAAATGGTCGAGGTCAAGTACAAAAATTCAGGCGATCCGGTTGTATTGACATCCGGTGACGTTACTGGCGTTATCATGCCGATGGCGAGGGTTTAGAGATGATTGACGAAAACAAGCAGTACAAAACGCGGGACGGTCGAGAGGTGCGAATCTACGCGACTGACTGCGGCGGCATTCACCCAGTTCACGGAGCGATCCTCAGGAGTGACGGATGGGTAATCCATTGCTGGAGAAGCGATGGCTCCGATGCGATAGACTCCATAAGCAACGCCGACCTCATCGAAGTCAAGCCGCGAATGAAGATCGAGAGGTGGGTTATGGTTAACCGAAATGGTGATTATTCGCTATGGCTCGACAAGCCTAGCAAGGCGGCTAGTGTCGATGCGTTTGGACTCACCCGCATCTCATTTGAGGTCGAGGAAGGTGAGGGACTCGATGCGGTGTAGATGCTGCGAAAAGATCCTAAGTCCGTCCTACATCAAGAGCGGTGACAAGCATTGCAGCGCATGCTCTAGGGCAATCGCTGCGGGGTCAAGTTATTCTGAGGTTGTTTCAGAGATGGCCGAGATTGCCAAGGATCGAGGGGTTATACTTCGCCTTGAACGCTTGGCAGACAGGCACAGGAACGAAGAGATGCTAGGCATGTCACCGCATCGGGCGAAGCAACTGAATAAAGTACGCGATGGCATCCGGCCAATGCGGCAAAGGTTAAACAACGAAGGCGAGTATCAGTATGCAAAATGGTGGTGTAGCACATGCAACATTCCGTTAACCAAGAAGCGGTGCCTGCGGTGCGAACTCGCAGCGAGCAGAGCGTAACCGAGGAGTTCCGAGAACGGGTTGCGATTATGATTGTCGAGGGCCTCTCGGAGTTTGACGCAACGAGGGCCGCTTATTTTGAAGTTAGACGAGCAGGGGGCAACGTGCCGCCTGCGGTCAATGAAGAATGGAGACGAGTCGGGAGGTTAACGAAATGAGTGAGAAGATTGAACAGTTTTGGCGTGATGCAGACGGTGCAGACGTTATGCGAGTGATGGACGGGCAGACGGTTGAGGCGAGGTTTCGGGATGAGGAAAGTGAAGGATGGAGAGACGGTGAGTTTCTTGGAGGCTATTGGCGGTATCACAAACTAGCCCCGAGATTTATTGACCTTGATGGAGCTACATATCTACAGTGCCAAGTCTACGACCCGCCAGCGTGGTTTGTAAACAAGCCCGAGCCAGGTGAAGGGTACAGGTTGCTGGAGAAGTTTCCGCCGGAAGACAAGCAGACGGCAGACGAGTGGTACGACCACAGGACTAATGACTGGGTTTATGCAAGCGAATCGAAACTTCAGCGGGTTGACGCTTGGTATCGCCGACGCATTGAAACCAACTCTCCAACATCTTCGGACAGTTCGCGATCCCGCCATAAGATCCCGAGCGGCTGGCGATTGCTCGGCAAAGACGAAGAGCGGCTTGCGAGTGATGCGTTTTGGTCAAGAGGATGGCAGGATTGGCTACTCATTGGAGACAATCGGGTAGACTTGGCGAATCAAAAAACTGACAAGTGGCACGCGATCCGGCAGGTGGTGTATTACGATCACCGAGAGTTGCGACTCAATGGCGTTTACAGCACGCCAGGCGGTCAGACGATCCGCATTACCGAGAAAGGCTTTGAGGTGGTGTAGTGACCAACAACGAAGCCAGCGCAGCCCATCGCATCCTGCAAAAGCACGGCGTCAAGCACAAGCTTAACGGGCATTGCTTGCCACTGACTAGCGATGAGTTTGCAATCGGCATTGATGGCGGATGGTATCAAGACTTCGAGCACATCCGTAGCTACATTGAGTTCAAAGGCCAAAAGCATCTCGACGCAGCGGATGGCCTTGCAGAGTGGAGGAGGGTTGCGAATGCCGATAAGCCGTGAGCGGCTAGTAGAGATCGAACAGCACGCTAGACGCTTCGGGCCAGCGAATTGCTGGACAGGGACTAGCGGTACACTCTCGGCCATGATCGTTGAGTTGCTGAGGGAGATTGAGTTATTACAGGCCGACAAGCAAAGGAGCAACGGTTGCTCTGAGGGAGTTGGCACAACGGAGGTTAGAGAGCATGAATTACGAAGAGTTTATACGGTCGAAAACCAAGCGGCTTCCGTCGCTAGGGATCGAGGTTGACGAAGGCGATCTCAATCCGCGATTGATGGACTGGCAGAAGCGGGTTGTATCGTGGGCGATGCGTCGAGGGCGTGCGGCGTTATTTGAGGATTGCGGACTCGGCAAGACGTTTCAGCAGCTCGAATGGGCTAGGCTTGTTCATCGACAGACGCAAATGCCGATTGTTGTGCATTGCCCGGTAGGCGTGCGACATCAGACAAAACGAGAGTCGGAGAAGTTCTCAATCCAATGTCAAGTCGAAGTTGTTGATTCGTCCGATGCGGTTATCGATGGCATCAATCTCGTAAACTACGAAAAACTACATCGCTTCGATGGCGTGGAGTTCGGCGGAGTCGTACTTGACGAATCGTCGATCCTTAAAAGCGTTGCGGGTAAGACCAAGGCGGAGTTAATAGCACGCTACGAAGGGACGCGGTTTAAGTTGGCTTGCACCGCTACGCCATCGCCTAACGACACGATGGAACTTGGAAACCATGCCGAGTTCCTTGGCGTCTGCGAAGCCTCTGACATGCTCAATAGGTTTTTCTTCCACGACTCGAGCGATACGTCAAAATGGGTGCTTATGCCTCATGGACATGGCGACTTTTGGAAGTGGGTTGCGCAATGGGCGGTTTGCATCGGTAAGCCATCGGACATTGGCGGAGTAGATAACGGGTTCGCACTTCCAGAACTTCGCACGCATCGCCATACGGTAGAGTCTGACATTGCATCTAATGAAAACGGCTATCTGTTTAACATCGCTGGATTGAGCGCAACCAACATCCACGAAGAGAAGCGGAAAACATGCGATGCACGTTGTGCAAAAGCGGCAGAGATTGCGGCTAGCGTAGACGGGCAATGCTTGATTTGGTGCGATACGAACTACGAAGCGGACGCACTTGCTAAACTCATGCCGGATGCGGTCGAGGTTCGAGGGTCGGACAAAGACGCAATCAAGGAGTCTCGATTGCTCGGATTTGGTAAGAATGAGTTTCGCGTATTGGTCAGTAAGCCATCTATAGCAGGCATGGGCATGAACTGGCAGAACTGCAACACGATGATCTTTGCTGGTTTGTCGTACTCGTTTGAGGACTATTACCAAGCGGTCAGGCGTTGCTGGCGTTACGGCCAGACTAAGCCGGTTGATGTTCACATTGTCATAGCCGACAGCGAATCCGCGATCACTTCCGCGATTGCTCGCAAGCAATGCGACTTTGAAGCGATGCGGTGCGGTATGGCTGACGCGATGCGAATGTCAACGCTAGAAGAGTTTGGTTTGCGTGAAGGTAAGCGTTCGCACGTTGCGAGCGAGAAGTTTTCGGTTCCGTCTTTTTTGGAGGTTTAGTCAATGAGTATTCCAGCAAATGAAATGTCACAGGGTAACGGGTGGGCGATCTACAACGGCGATTGCTGCGAGGTAGTTCCGGCGTTGCCTGATGAGTCAATCGGGTTTAGCGTATTTTCTCCACCGTTCGCATCGCTATACGTTTACAGTGACATCGTAAACGACATGGGAAACTGCGAAAGCGATGAGCAATTCTTTGAGCAGTTTTCGTATTTGGTGAAGGAGTTGTTCCGAGTCACCAAGACCGGGCGATTGTGCAGCGTGCATTGCATGAACATGCCAAGCACGATTCAGCATAACGGCTACATCGGACTGCGAGACTTTCGCGGGGATATTATCCGATGCTTTCAGGCTAACGGATGGATATACCATTCAGAGGTTTGCATCTGGAAGGATCCAGTTACAGCGATGCAACGCACGAAAGCCCTTGGTTTGCTTCACAAGCAAGTTTGCAAAGATTCTGCGATGAGTCGGCAAGGCATCCCTGACTACGTATGCACGTTTCGC
>Ga0315903_10012040_pt1 | contig 10125 bp, 11 predicted proteins | sample LakEriMetagenome_7_FD_203524 | JGI IMG/M metagenome (GOLD analysis project Ga0315903, IMG submission 203524) | Freshwater fungal communities from buoy surface, Lake Erie, Ohio, United States - Buoy 2 MA119 | ecosystem: Environmental > Aquatic > Freshwater > Lake | place: USA: Lake Erie, Ohio... | reverse complement strand
CGTCACAAGCAGCGGCTAGGGCGTAGAGGTCGGCTCCGATGTCTGGCCCCGCTTTAGGATCGCCTCCAACCGTTCGCTCATCGCTCCCGGTGGTGGCGGAGGAACCATTAGTTCGGAGGGCGGGGTCCCCGGCTGGCGGGGCTGGGGGGCTGACGCACAGCCGGACAGGAGTGCGATTAACAGTACGATTAGCAGCACGCTCCCGAAGGCGCTCCATTTCAGACTGGTACGAAGCCGAAGCACGTTCAGCACGCGCACGATCAGCCCGCTCCGCTGCCAACTCGGCCTCCAGTCGTTCAATTTGCGGCCTAAGTTCCGCACGTCCCTGCTCCCGAAGTGTATACACAGCGTATATACATGACAGACCCAACACTGCCGCTACCAGTGCGTGCGGCGCATAACGCCACAGCCAAGCGGCCCACATTACTTGTCAGCCTTTTCGTCCAACTTGTCCCAAATGCGCGTCAGGATTTGCTCGATACGCTCCAAGGCAGATTTGTAGTCATCGCGTCGGACAAACTGGTTCAGCATCTCTTTGTGGTCGCGCTGAAGGTTCTCTAGACTCGTCGTGATCGAGCGCAGCGTCCAACCGGCAAAGGCTGCCGCAATAGTCATCGCAATGTTAAAAGCCGCCTGATAGTCCACGTCACTTCTCCGAAAGCGCCTGCGTGGTGACAGATCGCAGAACAAGGTTAGCCAAAGCACCTACCATCAGGATGGCCGCAGCCACTTCCTGACCCCACAGCACGGTTATGTGACCGCCCATCAACTCCAGCCCGCCAAGGACGGCCAGCAGGACGTTCCACCAAACGGTCTTTGATTTCAGTGCGCCTTTAAGCATTACTGTGCCCTCAATTGATTAACGGGAGGCGGAGCAAGCGAGTTCATCATTACAGGCGCTTCTTGATAGTCCTTCGCCGCTCGGCTCGTCACTTGAACCTGCGCCGCCTGCGCTACTTGCCCAGCAAACTTGTTCCACGACTCTGCGTTCTTAAACTGCTTTAAGAACACGTTTCGCTCACGAGCCGGAATTTGGTTTAGAACGCGATTAAACTCGCGGCCTGACTGCGCGGCGCGGATCAGCACGTCCATCGTTTCTGCCTTCATTTTCTTTTCAAGTCCAGCCACAACCTCGTTAACCGTTGTGGAGGCACGAGTAAGGAATGGCAGTCGAACGCGAACGCTGGCCTTGCCTTCCGCTTCAGTAAGGGCAGCGCGACCGGCAGCAGCCTGTTGAACTGCCTTGCGATCCAAATCCAACGTGTCGGCAAGTTGAGTAAGGAATGGCATATCTTTAGCCATTTCTTCACTAATCTTGTAACGACCGGAGCCAAACAGTTCTTCAATTGCCTCCGGTGATTCACCGCGAACCAAATTGATGATTTGCTCTTTAGCCTCTGGCGTTCCCTTTGCGTACAACTTACGCATTTGATCGGCTAATTCCATGCCGCGAATGGACGACATGCCTTTTTCAAAACTATCAAGATAGTTGCCAAAGCCTTTGCCGCCAGCGTTTTCGATTGCTTCAGTCAGTAGCGGCTTGATTTCAGTCAATACCCTTGCGGTTAACTTCTCTTTGGCTCTCATATCGGCGCCAGGGCTTAATTCCTCAATGACGCTTGATACGCCGTATTTTCTAATAGCGTATACGTCAGCAGGATCAAGAACTCCGTTTTCCATGGCTCTATCGGCAAGCATACTTTTAATACGCTTTAATGCAGTCGTTGCTTGCGTGTTTGCGGCAATGTCAGGTTTACGCAGGACAGAATCAATTGATGACGTAAGTTTTCCAACCGTAATTGGCGTTTCGCCCCTTTCGGTTCTCATTTTAATTGTGTTTTCAGCAGCACGAGCGCGAGCGCCTGAACGCAATGATTCTTGAGCGGCCCTATCAACTACAGCGGGGATTCTTGCTGCAAGATCGCCGGGTTGAGCAAAACGAGGTCCAGCCAGTTTGCTCCAACTTTTTGCCCATTCCTCTGCGCGTTCAATTGCCGGAGTAAGTCGCCTAACAATATCTACTTGTTTGGCGGCCTCTTCTCTTGCTTCAGCAGCAATTGTCTCCAGCCTTGGAACTACTTTGCCCGTGCGACGAGCGGCGGCAAGAGCCTCTTCTCGCATCGGGGCAGTGATACCAGCCAGTGACTCTTTTGTTCCTTCGCGGGCAGCACGCGCCGTTTCGGCAGTTGGGCCACCGGCAATACGGGTCAATTCATTAACGATGTCTTGCGATTCGCGTTTGCGGAACGCATTGACCACTTGTTGCGGATCACGCTGTTCTGCGCGAGCAAGCAATGCTTGCAACACAGGCATGTCCAAGTCTGCAATCAATCTGCTAACGGGAACGTCGGGTTGTGCATCCCGCATTGGGATTTGACGGCTGGCAATTGCTTGCCGCAACGCATTGACCTCGTTATTAGCGGCAGTGCGAATCAACTCGTTAGCGCGCATGTCTGGGGTGCGCCCAGAGAGTGCGTCCACAACAGCGCCGCCACCTTTTGCTAGCACTTTGGCTACGGGCGGCAAAACTTGCGGCAACAAAGTTCCCACAGCGGCAGCCTCAGTCACCGCCTCTGGGTCTGTTACCAATGCGCCACCACCAGCGGCGCCAGCGCCGCCAGCGCCACTGACTACTGCGCGAGTTGTTCTACTAGTCGTCGCAGGTAAGCCGGTGCGAAATCCGCCTGTCTCCAACGACGTGGCAAGAGGCGTTGTAAAGCGCTGCAAAACAGGGAACGCCGTGCCTGCTCCGCGCACCAATGAACCGAGAACAGGACCGGCAAGCAAACTGCCAGTAAATCCAGCAAAACCGCGCACAGCGCTCTGGCGCTCTTGTGGCGTCATGCCGGTTTCTTCGACCTGCTGACGGAAGCCAGTTGCGCGATCACCGACATCGCCAATTGCAGGCAATCTGCGAGACGGTATTGCGGCCTCCGGCGCCGCCGCACGCGGTTGTGCAGGTGCGGGCGCGGGTGCAGCAGGCTTCTGGTATTTACTAAATATCTCTACCAGTTCGGCTTCGGTCGGCGGCGAATCGCCTTCAAGTTGAAGTGTGACCCCGGTGTTTGGATCACTAACGCGGTACTTTGGCATTAACGCCCCCGACTATTATGGAACTGGAGTAATGATAAAGCGTCCAACGGACTCACCGCCGCCGGAAGCCTGACTACCCCTTCGGGCTTTTTCTTCGGCTTTTCGCACGCCAGTCCTAATAATTTCTTGGAACTCACGCGCCGCCTTAATAAATTCCTTTTCGTCTTGCGCCAGATTCATTCTGGTTATTGCAGCCGTGGCTCTTTTGCCTTCTTCGTTTGCAATCGCGCCACCACCACGCAACGTGTCGTAAGCCTGCAAGAACGCAGTACCAGTCGCTTGGTCGTACATCGCTTGGAAAGACGCAGCATCCGTACCAGGAATCAATCGAGCGCCGGGTTTCCAAGTAGCGCCAACAGCGTCAGTAAAACCTTCATGCGGCGCAGTGCCAGCCTCTAGAACGTTGCCGTTCTTATCAACTTTTTGTGGCCTTCCAACCATGTCGTCGATAAGCGCCAATGTTACGTTTGCTTGCTCAATAGCCCCCGGTAGTTCTGCTTGAGCCTGTGCCAAAGCCTTGCCAGTAAACTGTGCTGCCGCCTTCATTTGCTCAACGCGGCCTAAATACTGGAAGTCGCCTTCGCGATCAAACTTTTCACGCTGCAAATCAAGTTCTTTGCGGCGCAAATTAAGATTAGACGTAGATAGTTTTCGCTGGAATTCACGATCTATTTCAACGCGAGCGCGCTCTTCTTCGTCAAACTGCTTTTCAAGCGGCGTCAACTCGTCAACATACGCTTGAATTAGTTTCGGAGTAGAAGCGGGATCAAACGCCGTCGGAAACTTGGAAACGTCATATCCCATGTCGGCTGCCAACTGAAGGCGCGTTCCATAAGAAGTGGGGTCTTTTATTGCTCCCCGCAAAAGACTCATTGTGTTGTTCAACGTCTCTCTTAACTGTTTTCGCTCTTCCGCTTTAATTTCCAAACCAGTCTTTTTAGCGGTTTGCTGGGCGGCCATTGTCTGCGAAAGCGATTGCGCTACAGGAGCGCCACCAGGCGTTACGGCAAGCCGATTTAAAAATTCTGGGTCAGTTAAGTCTTTTTCTGTGGCGCCAGTCAGCATGTTCCGAAGCGCAGCCTTTTCCTGCATGTCTCGCATGGCAGCGGCTTCTTGAGTTCTTGCCAAACGATTGGCACGGCCTACTTCCATGCCTTGTGCATACGAGCCAAGGATGTTGACTGGATCAATTTGTGTTGCGCCTATAACTGCCATGGCTTACCCCAGATTTCCGTATTGCGGACCCATGTAGTTCAATGCTTGAAGATTTTGACCGCCACCAGGCGTTACGCTAGTTGGCCCAAAATAACCGCCCTTATACATGCCGTATCCCATAGCGGCCTGACCAAGCGCGTTAGACAGCGCATTAGCCTGCCCCAAATATCCAGACGCGCGAGCCTGACCGCCTTGCGTCATAAGGTTTCCAACATTCACGCCCATCTGTCCGGCCTGACCGGCGATTTGCTGTGCAGAAGCCTGACCAGCGCCATACAGACTACCAAGCGTTCCCAAGCGCGTGCCTAACTGCGCCTGCGCTCGATTAAAGGCGTTCATGTATTCTTGCGAGGCCAAGTCCTGCCCAAAGCGCTGACCGGCCTTGATTGCTCCACCAGAAAGCATATTGCCGCGAGCAGACTGCATACGCTCCAAAGCCTTCTCGCCTTCGCGCAGACGAAAGCCGTAACCGGGGTCCATTTGCAAATCGCGCTCGCCAAACTGACGGGTCAGCATCCCGTAGTCAGCAGCAGAAGCGTCTCCGCCAATGCCAAGCAGCCGCATTAGTTCGTTCTGCGAGGTAATGCCTGCTTGCCGAAATGGCTCTTGCAGTTCTACCTGACGCTCAAACGTCTCGCGCTGTACTTGCGCGGCCTGATCGGCGGCTTTTTGCTGTGCTTTAGCGGCTTTTCTAGAGCCTATAGCGCTTGCCGCGCCACCAGCCAATGCACTACCAATAATTGCTGTTTCAATGCCCATTTTGCGGACCTCTTACGAATTCTTCGCCGCGCTTGACAAATCCCAAACGCCCCAGAATCCCGTGCATATACTCATGCCCAGGCGTTACTTTAGTCGTTACGGTGTGGTTTGCAAACAACTGCTTTAACACACCTTTTGTCGCCCATCGACGCCGCCATTCCGGCAACACCGATACGTGAATCTCATCGCCCTTGAAGTAGGCAGCGCCTATTAGGCTGCCGTCCCTCACAATTCCTTTTACAGACCAATCCGACATAGCCTGCTTGTACTGCTCGTAGGAAACCGGGTTGCTCCAGTCGGTAGCGGCGTAGCCGACCTCAAGAGCCTTTTCCCGATCATCTACGAGTTCTGTCACGAGACTTCTCGCCCCGACGAACGGATGTTGATAGCCGACGCCGTACCGGCAATCGTCGAGATAAACCCGCCCGGTTGCAGGACGTGGCCGACCAGTTCGGGGAACGTGTACGTCTCGCTCGGCAACAGCGTCTTGTTCTTAATGATCAAGTTCTGGTTGCCCGAGGAGTCAAACTGCGTCACGAGGTTGACCGACAGGGTAGCCGCCGCAGCGCTGTAATTGGTCGCCGTGAACTTGTCGATAATGGCCGACACGTTCTGGGCAATGTATTGAGTTACTTGGGTGTTCTCCGCAATTTTTGCGGGGATCAGGACTTTGACGTTAACTGCCATGTGTCACCTATGTAAATACTATTCGGACGCGGCCATTAGACCCAGGCAGACCAACAGCGCCGCCCTCTACCGGATCGCCACCGTCACCGCCAGCGCCACCAGTAAGGCTACCCACACCAGCGATTGCAGCCGCACCTGTCTGCGTAAAAGCCGCTCCGCCGTTACCATTAGAACCCGTCGCAGGCGACGTAAATATCGCCGTACCGCCAGCGCCTTGCTGGCTGCCGTAAATACCGATGCCACCGTAGCCTCCAAACCCCCCCGTTGCGATCATCTCGGGCAGCGCATACGTTCCGGCATACGCCACTGACTGAGTGCCAGCGCCGCCTACCGCATCGCCAAGTGACCCACCTGCGCCAGCCACGCCGACAGTGTACAGGATAGTTTTATTGGTATCCGCACCAGTCAGCACCAATACCGTTTTAACGTAGGCGCCACCGCCACCACCGCCACCGGGGTTTTCCTGCGGCTCGTAGGCGAACTCACCAAAGATGTTCGTTACCGTACCGTAGCCGCCACCACCACCTGCGCCCCATACCTCAATGGTTGCGCCTGTGGCTCCAGTGGGAATGGCTACCGACCCTGACCCGGAGTCAAAGTCAAAGACACCACCAGACCCTCCGGTCGTGCCTGCAATCGCCGCTGCTAGGGTAGCGCCGCCCATTAGGTCAACCCTGCTCCGCTAATCAGCCACGAGGTTGAGCCAATCTTGACGCAAGTAGCCAAGCCGTTCTGCGCGAGGGTACGGGTGCCGGTGGTTGTGCTGTTAGCCAGCGTCAGCGTGTCGGTCGTAATGCCAATCGAGAGCGCCGTAGCGTTGAGGTTGACGATAATGACTACCGTGCCAACCGGAAACGCGACCGTACCGTTAGCCGGGATGGTCAGGGTCAGCGTCGTGCCGTTCATCAGAATCGATTTACCGCGATCTGCCAGCACCAATTGGTAGTTAGCCGTTTGGCTGTTCTGCGGGGCCTCTCGATAGCCTACGGCGTAATTAACGCTAGTCGTGGCGTTATCGGGAATTAACGGCGTGCCGGTAAAAGTGGGCGAGGCAATCGGAGCGTAGGTTGCCGCAGCAGCCGTCGTCGTTAGGGCGTTGGTAATGCCATAGCCAGCCACCGTCGTCGGCGTGCCGGTAATGGTAGACCACGCAATAGACTGCGTAGATACGTCGTTGATACCGCCGATGTCGTCGTATTCGCCAATCTGCACGTCGTTGGCGTCTTTCAATACAAACCTATACAGCACGCCTTCTGACAGCCACATGTCCTCTGGCAAGCGACCGCCAGAGTCAAGGATGATTGGGTTGGAGTTAGCAGACGTGCCTAGCACCGACGTGTAAGTGGCTTGCGGGGTCGTGGTGCCAGCGGCATAGGTGTAAATCTTTCCGCCCGACAGCACTGTGCCGTCATCGGTAAAGAACTGCGCTCCGGCGCCAGCAAAGGCTGAAAGGTAAACGGTCATACGTACACCTGCATAACAGTCAAAATGATGGAAGGTATCGCTGGGACAGGGGCAGAGGCGGCAAAATGCTCCAACTGCACGCTTAAGTCGCTTACGGAAAAGTACAACTGAAAGTAGTCGCCGTTTGACAACGGCAAGAAAAAGTTGGCCGCCGAAAAGATTTCCGCGTTGTTTCCTTGAATGCGAATCAATGATGCCGAATCAGGCACGGCTGTACCATTGATGGCAGGCCAAATGTAAAAGTTGCCTGAGCCACCCGAAGTTTTGTCTACTTGAATAGAAAACTGCACGTTGTAGATAGCGGGGCGCGTGACCTTGATCTTGCTGCTATCAGCGGGATCGCGGTACACGCCATAAGCCGGGTCAGCGTTGTTGTACGTGATGGCTTTTGCCGTGTTAATGACGGTAGCCGCTTGCGTCTGCGTTGAGAAAAACGACCCGTAGTTAATTAGCCCCGGTTCAAACCGAGGCGGCCCTTTCTGCAAATCGTCAATATTGCCGCGCAGTACGGCAACCTCGTCCTCGACGTTAGCGGCTAACGACGGAGTAACCTCAAGGTCAGCAATAGAGGTAGACGTAGTGCCGCCGCCCGTCAGTTGGTACTGATTGTTAAGGAAACGGAACCATTCACGCGAAATTTGCCCCGTTCGTTCGTCAATGAACGGAACACGCGGGGCTGGGATTTGCGTGATGTTCTGTGCCATTACGATGCCGTCGGACTAATCTGTAGTTCGGCGCCCATAATGGCGACCTTGACCGGATCGGTGCCGCTAATTTCGTACACGCGGTCACGCAGTTTAAGCGTCATGCCAAGGCGACGGAATATGGCACGAGTGCCGTATTGACCGATGCGACCCATTGAGACTGTGCGTTCGCCGTTCCAAGTGTGGCCGCCGTCATCTGACCAGCGCAACATCAACTGCGGATTGGCGCCAACGACCGTAGGGCCATCAACAGCCAACGTCAAGCCCTCATCTTCCACAACGCCAAGTGTGTACAACTCGTTTTGCGTGATGATGTCTTGCGGGACGTTAGTGCCAAGATTGGCAACAAGTTGAGGCCCGCCCGTCTCAGTGTTAATCCACACTTCGTTTTCGGTTGTAATCTCAACCGGCGGATCAAACGGGTCAATACCGTTCAAGCCCACGCCTGTCTCGCAATCAATCTGAAGCGAGTGGTGGGCTGTACGCTTGAGGTCATTTGCTCCGGTCGGCAGCGCACGCCAGCGGCGCAGCCACTTCTGGACATGCCCATCGTCGGAATACACGTCCAAATCAAACGCATACAACTTGCCGTTCTCGTAGTCACCAATAATCGGCTGACCGTTAAAGCGAGCATGGCAGTTGCCGCGATGGCGCTTGAACTTGCCGTTACGATACGCAGCGCGCTCGTGCCATGCACCTGTTGATGCGTCAAACACCCACGTCGTATCGGCATTGGTAAAGTTCAGCACATAGAACGTGTGACCGTCCTGCTGATAGGTGTAGCCCACCGCGTCAGTCAAATCGCCGTAACTCTGGATGGCAAACTCTACGGCGTGCGTAGAAATGCGAACGCCCGTGTAACCATTGGCTCGATAGACGATACCCTGACCGCGAGGGTCTGCGCCGAGCCAGAAGACGGAGTTATCCATCTTGGCGACCGAGTAGGGGGCAATACAACCAATCTCGTTGTAAGCGCCTTGGATGCGAGTAAGGGGGAAGTCAGGGTCGCCCGAGTTGTACCAGACCTCCACTGAGTTCGTGCCAAACAGCCACGCTTCTCGGTGGTCAATGATCAGAGAGACTAGCCCGTCTGGTGAACCCTCCGCGCTCGCAAAATCCAAGGGGTCAATAGACAAACCATCAAGCAGTTGTGTCACCCATACTCTTTGCGAGTTCGGCTCGTTGAACACAAAATAACCGTCAAGGTAGCCAACCGTGACAGCACCCGGAAAGTCTGGGTCAAGGATTTGCTGGAACTGATCCGTAGCGGTGTTGTAGATGTAGCCGTCAGGGTTAGCGGCAATAAAAATCTGCGTGCCGTTGTCGGTCATCGACACCGGGCCGGTGCCTGACACCAAGCCAACGTACGTTGAAATGCCGTTTTCCAACAAAATCGTGTCGTCATCTTCCAACAGGATGAAGCCTTCAGTCTCCAGCGTCAGTTGGCTGATTCCGGCAAAGTTATAGGCACGGTCTAACTTGTAGAACTCGTTGCCCGAAACGACGTACAAATAACCAGCGTGTTCCCACAGCCCACGAATAGGGCCGGTGCCCACCGCCTTTTGCAGTGCGATGCCAGGGCAGCGCTGTAGGTATGCAGGCTCTTTTCCACCCTCCGCGATAACTTCTGGGTAAAGATTGACCATCCGGTTGTCGGCAGCATTGACCGACCGGATGACATACGACGACCCTAAGATCGGCGTCTTCACTTAGAAGTTTCCGGTAAAGATGTTAAAGCGCGGGCGGTTGACGATCAGTGCCGCTGGCATTGCCATCAAGTCATCCGGGTTGTTGATGCGCTTCAGATCGCGCTTGCTCGCCATAGCAATACGCTGCACCTGCGGAGACGGCTCGACACCAAACTCGGCTGCAAGTTCGCAGGCCAAGTTAAAGCGGAACGCACGCAGGTATCCAGGCGGGAACGCAAGGTTAGTGTCTAGCGCCGCAGGTTGAGCCAGCGGGCGCACGGACACAAAGTGGAACTCCAGTACCCGAGTGGGCACCGGGTAAATGTAAATCTCCACATCCGGGTAGGTCATGTTGACCCACATCAACTGTGGATAAGTAGACGTTACGGTCTTAACGGCAATATTGTTGTACTGCTCGTTATTGATCAGTTTGATGCCATACGACACGTTGGTCGAGGCGTCACGGAAATAGGTAGCGTCGTCCATGAGGATCGGACGCTCGGCAACGAACGTAC
>Ga0315903_10012037_pt1 | contig 10128 bp, 18 predicted proteins | sample LakEriMetagenome_7_FD_203524 | JGI IMG/M metagenome (GOLD analysis project Ga0315903, IMG submission 203524) | Freshwater fungal communities from buoy surface, Lake Erie, Ohio, United States - Buoy 2 MA119 | ecosystem: Environmental > Aquatic > Freshwater > Lake | place: USA: Lake Erie, Ohio... | reverse complement strand
CTTTTACTGGAATTCTATGTGGACCATTTGAAGATGTTCACGGCTTAATTGAACGTGTACTTGATCGTCCAGTTTTTACACATGAAATGGTAAGCAAAGATTTGTGGGAAAAAGTTAAAGAGCTTATTGAACCAGAGTATTTGGCTATTTGTGCAACTAAGGAGCAAGCATGACATGGCCTTTCCCACCATTTCCAAACCCTAAAGACACGGGCAATAAAGTCCCTAAGTTCAATCCTGGTAACCACGAGGATGCACCACTGTGACCAAAGACGAAATCAAAACACACAACGCTGCTGTCGAAGCAATGTTCCAGCAGATCAAACCTATTGTTGAGAGCTATGACAGTTCTGTCGTTCTTAACACCCTGTTGATTACTTTGGCTGCTTGTGGTCAGCAAACCGATTTGGAGCCTGAGGTGTTTAAGGCCGCAGTGGTGTTAGAGCTTGACCGCTTGATGCTGATCAATGCAGAGCGTAAGGGGATGCTGTCATGACCAAAGACGAAGCATTGGACTTGGCGCTGGAGGCGTTGGAGTACATCGAAAACAATTACATGAGTCTGCCGAAATCAGGCAGCGAAGCCATCACCGCCATCAAGCAAGCCCGTGCCCTCGACAAGAAGGCAGAGAACGCCAGAGAGTTGGGGCTGGACTATGAGCCTGTGGCGGCGCTGATTGACGAAAACCAGCGACTGAGGGCCGAACTGAAGTTCAACACCCCACCCGCAGCACAGCGGCAATCAGCACGTAGTGCGTGGGTTGGGCTGACGGATGAGGAAGTTTTTGAGACTCATAAGCAAGTGGACTCAATGCAGTATCTGACATTTGGCAAAGCCATTGAAGCCAAGCTGCGCGAGAAGAATGGCTGGTATCGGCAGCACGTAACAGACGGCTCTCCTTGTTGGTGTGAACCAGAAATCAGCTACACAAACCCAGAGACAGGTGCGTCTGTGGTTGTTCACAAGGAGCCGCAATGACAACACCAGAGCAACTGATGACACAGGAAGAGCTTGCGTTCCGCTGGAAGATCAGCGAGGCCACACTGGAGCGCGACAGGTCACTTAAGCAGGGCTGTCGATACCTCAAGCTGGGCGGCCTGATCCGTTACCGCATTCAGGATGTGTTGGATTATGAAGAAGCCTGCACGCATGAGCCGAAAGCCAAACTCAGGAGTAAGAACAATGGATAAGACGATAGACATGGCCCGTGAGGCTGGTTTGCATATTCCGTATTGGGGTGAAGAAGAAGACCCAAAGAAAGACCCGCCAAGATGGACGATGGTTTCTCCTTTACCGCCGTTGCTCAAAGCCTTTGAAGCCCTTGTCCGTGCTGATGAGCAAGAGAAGTACAAATGGGACATTCACTCATGCGGCCCGACCTGCAAACGCTATGCGTGTGTGGCAATGCGTGAGGCTGTTGAGGCCGAGCGTGAGGCGTGTGCAAAGGTGTGTGAAAGCAGGCCACTAGGAACTGAGTACAACAACGGCAATGCTTGCGCCGCCGCCATCCGAGCAAGATCGAAGGATTAAAAATGATTACACAAGCGGAATTGAAAAACTTGTTTGACTACGTTGATGGGCAGCTTGTTGCAAAAACAAACGCCAATAAACGAAAAGCTGGCGATGTTTTGGGTGCTGCAAACGACAAGGGCTATTTGATAGGTCGTGTCAATCAACGTCTATACAGAGTTCACCGCTTGGTGTTTTTGTATTTTCATGGATTCATGCCGACTCAAGTTGACCATATTGACGGCAACAGGCAGAACAACCGTATTCAAAATTTGCGGCAAGCAACATCAGCACAGAACAATCAAAACAGAATGGCAACCGGAGCCAGCAAGATCAAAGGTGTTGTATGGCACAAGCAGTCAAAGAAATGGGTGGCATCTATCTGCATCAACAGAAAAAGCGTGCATCTTGGTTCTTTTGAAAAGATTGAAGATGCGGCGCAAGTTGCTACAGATGCTCGTAAAAAACTACACGGCGAGTTCGCAAGGGGGAACACATGACCACCCAACTTATTCGTTCCTCCATGAAATTGATGGCTGACGCTGGAGTCGATATTGTTGACATGAAATGGTTTGACATGACTGGCGCAGTTGGAGATAAGCAAAGAGCCAACCTTGATCCGGTGATGACGCATAGACCACCGTTCAACAAATGTTTTGTTGCGTGGCAGGGTAAGACAAGCCACCACCCAAGCTACGAGGTTTTGATGCTGGTGGCGGGAGAAGACCCAGACGAGGGTATTTCTGTGTCCATGTGGAAAGGCCCATCTGGAACACGTTTGCGCCCCATCCCTGCAATGTTTTACTTCATTGAAGGTGACCAGATTCGATATGGTTCCGTCAACGAAGATGAACCCGTAGACAAAGAGCTTGCTGAGTTGATGTTGGCGCAACTTGGAGCGTGGTACGGGGCTATGGATAGTCGCATGGAGGCATACACCCCATCGGTGCGCGACACGTTCACCAACCGCCGCAAGATTCAGCAAGGGAAATTGCCAACCTACGACTGGACAACGGTCTGGATTGAGCCAGCAAAACCTCGATCAGAGGGTAAGGGGGCTACACACGCATCACCTCGCTTGCATGACCGCCGTGGTCATTTGCGGAGGCTTGCAAGTGGTAAGAATGTCTGGGTGAAGTCTTGCAAGGTGGGAGATGCCAGCAAAGGTGCGATATTTCACGACTACGCTATCAAGGAGAACACATGACCTGTAAACACCGCTGGCTGCTGACCCCATCACCACACCGCAGTCAGTACCACTATCAATGCGCTAAGTGCAACCAAGTAGCATGGACCACTATCAAGGAAAAAGAATGAGGCCAGATAGTCCCTGCATAGCAGTCTGCACCACCTTGTATGACGAGGTATGTAAGGGCTGTGGCAGAACCTACATAGAAGTTGCTTTGTGGAACGAGATGGAACAGCACGACAAAGAGCAGATCTGGCAACGCATAGACAAAGAAGCAACAGCTTGGAGATACAACCGATACAAGGACAGGACATGACCTTCCAGGTGATATTTCAAGTTGAAGGTACACCAGTACCCAAGGGTCGTCCAAGGTTTGCTAGGCGAGGTAAGTTTGTCTCAACTTACAGCCCAAAAACCACAGTTGACTACGAAACCAAGGTTTCTGATGCTGCTAGACAAGCAATGGGGTCACAGAAGCCCTTAGAAGGCCCCATAGTGGCTTGTATTTACATTACCCTACCCATCCCATCCTCCTACCCCAAAAAGCGATTTAACGCCTGTTTATCAGGTGAGGAGCGTCCAATCAAAAGAAGTGACATCGACAACTTCTGCAAAGCAATCTTTGACGGCATGAATGGGATTGTGTTTGAGGATGACAGCCAAGTGGTGTCTTTGCATGCTACCAAGGTTTTTGGGACTGTGGGTTTGGTCGAGGTAATGGTTCAAGAACATCTTTTGTGATGGAGTTAATTAATGCGGAAGAAGAGTAAGTACAAGCCAAAGGGTGTACGACTAGACGTAATGAATTGGGTGTTGGCTGGTATGAAAAAGGTTGGAACACTGCCAAATGCTGGTATTGGCCTAAAGCTCAAGAACCATGAGGCCTTGGACTCAATCTTGAAGGGTGAGGGTACAAAAGCTCATGTTGATGTGCTGATCCATGCTTTGAACATGGCAGAAGCTTTGATCCGTATCCGTGATGACTTGGGTGCTGATTGGGCAACAGAGATTAAAGCAGCCCAGGATGCTATCTACACGATGGGCAAGAGAGGTGTTGAGAAAGGTAGCTTTGCCTTTACAGGACCTGAAATGACTGCTGTAAAGGTAGTGATGGATGTTCATGATGCCCAGCTAGACGACTGCACCGTCAAAGAGATGGAAAAAGCTTTGGAGATAGTGCGTGAAGAGATCCGTCTGAAGAAGTGCAGACCAATCATTGCAATGGCATGATTGATTTTGTAGCTTATAATTCAAGCCATGAAACAACGTGGCGGCTCAAGAAAAGGTGCTGGTCGTAAGAAGATCAGTGAAGAAGGAAGGACTATCCGAGCAAGGGTAGGGCCTATCCACGAGCAAGCATTGACACTGGCAGGGAATGGTTCCTTGTCAGAAGGCATTCGCAGATTAGCTGAAAAGCATTGGAGACTAGTGCATGGAGATAAACCCAAACAAAGCCATCCAGTATTTAATGGACACGGCTCCCTTGTACGCACAAGCCAAGGCAAACAGGATGTACCTGGAGGAGATGAGAAAGTCAGTCAAGGCAAAGCTGATGAAGGGTTGCCAAGAGACAGTGCTGGGTAAGCAGGAGATCTATGCCTACGCTCATCCTGACTACATTGAGATCCTAGAAGGGATCAAAGCAGCAGTTGAGCAGGAAGAGAACTATCGCTGGATGATGGCTGCTGCTCAAGCACGAGTTGAGGTATGGAGAACCAACAAATACTCAGAACGTGCTGAAGTTCGCAATGTTGGGTGACAGAAAGGTTGTGATGAATGAGTTGGCTCTTTTCGCAGGTGCTGGTGGAGGCATACTCGGTGGACACCTCCTTGGATGGAGAACAGTCTGTGCCGTTGAGTGGGAACCATACCCAGCTAGCGTACTGTGCGCCCGACAAAATGACGGTCTTCTCCCGCCTTTCCCGATTTGGGATGACGTTCAAACCTTTGACGGTTTCGCATGGAGAGGACTTGTTGACGTTGTATCTGGAGGATTCCCGTGCCAGGACATCTCAGCAGCAGGAAAAGGTGCAGGGATTGACGGAGAGCGATCAGGCATGTGGAAGCACATGGCAAGAATCATCTCAGAAGTGGACCCAGCTTTCACTTTTATCGAAAACTCCCCAATGCTCAGAACAAGAGGACTTGGCGTTGTCCTCAATGATCTTAACTCGCTGGGGTTCGATGCAAAGTGGGGTTGTGTCTCCGCTTCAGCCGTTGGAGCCAACCACAAAAGAGACAGGATCTGGGTTGTGGGCAAGTCCAAACGCAAGGGATTGGAAGGACAGCGGGGCCAGCCAAGGAAAAAGAAAATCACCCAATTTGGGGACGCAAGTACATTGGCCCACACCGAGGACCAAGGGGATGTGTGGAGGCAGTGGCAGTTGGGATTTGCTGAACAAGAACACGACAGTGGAAGAGGCAAGGCAGATGGGGGCAGGGAATGGTGGAAAGCTGAACCCAACGTGGGTAGAGTGGTTGATGGGGTGGCCTCTAGGGTGGACAGACTTAAAGCCATTGGTAACGGACAAGTCCCATTGTGTGCAGCAACAGCATGGAGATTGCTGAGTAAATGAACAACAAACTGAACAAAGAAGAAAGAATCCACTTGGCTTTGGTCAAGGAGTTGCCTTGTTCAGTATGTGATGCTCCTGGTCCTAGTGAAGCCCACCACATCAAGCAAGGACTTCAATACACCTGTGTAGCTCTTTGCCCTGATTGCCACAGAGGACCAGTACTAGGATGGCATGGTCAGAAAAGAATGTGGTCCATCAAAAAGATGGATGAGTTAGATGCTCTAAACAAAACAATAGAGAATCTCTTTAAATTCATTTGAAATACAAAACATATTGGAATCTCAAAACTTTGAAAAACTTTGAGATCCTAAAAATTGGTTAAATCGGTTTCCAAAATACCAAATGGACTTTTTTTGAAAAACCCCATTTTTTTGCCTTGACCTAGGGTTTACCCTGATAGAGTGAAAGTGGGCGCTCACTTCACCTGAAAAGTTAGCGGCGCATGAGACACTGGTGACAATGCCCCTAGAAAGCCATTAAAAAGCCCGTATAGGCCGTTTTTTGTTCTAGTGCATACCTACTATGCCAAAACCAGAAAAATCGATTGTAGGCCCTTTAAATCGTTTTGCTTGAAGTGGGCGCTTACCAACTTAACAAACCCAAAAAAACCCGGAACGAATCCGGGATTCTTTGGAATTGTCAGTCAGATACTGTCGACCAGAACCCAAAAAAATTCAGGTTTGACACTTCGCCATTGTTTAGGGTTATCGCATGAGTGAACAATCAAACCTAATTCATGCACCCCGGTGACTGTCCACAGTGCAGCGCTATCAAGGGTTGTAATCACCCCGATCTGTCCAATTAGGTTTTTAATGAATTCTGTTTTCATGCTGCCACCATTCGGATAACTTTGCCCATTTTCTTGCCATGCGCTGGATATGCAATAAGAGGGATAGATTTATCCCAACATGCCCGACAGCCTGAACAATTGCCACCATGTACATATGCTTCGCAAAGCTTGACACCCTGTGAAGCTTTAAAGGATTCGGGATCAGGGCCAATGACAGAGCCATGTAAGCCTGGAATATATTCACCAATAACGCTATCACTTGAGAATCTAACCATTACGTTATCCAGGCTTTGCATCTCACGCAAAACAAGAGCAAATTTAGGAAATTTATACATTCTTGTCGGTAACCAATGCTTACACCAGGGTGTCAAACGCATAACTTCAAGGATCTTTTCAGCAAGGGCTAGCGAGTACATATCGCCAGAATCAAACCAGCGAAAAAAACGATCCTGGTCTAATTCGTTGACCATATCGTTAACCCAGTCCATGCGTTGCCAATCTTCTCTGTTCGACAATCTAGGGGCTTTGACGTTTGGATAGTTGTAATTCCCTGTAGTGGCATAGCATCCTTTACATGCATCAACCAATACACCAGGGCTAGACAATGATCCAGGGCATGTGTCTAGGGCCTGTAATGACCAGGATCTAGCGTTAAGCTTTGAAGTGTTTGATATTTTGATCATAATATGCATTCCCAATGATTTATTTGATGTGAATAATTTGTAGTTTTCCAATGCTTTGCAGCGCATCAAGCATTTGCAAAACTTGTTTTTTGGGCTTTTGTTGGTCAACCCAGCGAATGGAATAAATGCGAGATTTTTCCCCGGTTAATTGGGCTTTTGCATGGAATCGATCCCACAAAAGCGCCATTGTTTTGGTCGGCTTGCTTTTATCCAGGTTGCATTGTGTTTGTGCACCCTTGTGGGTCTTGTAGCCCTTAAGATTCCCGACAATGTCACCATTACAATCAAAAATGAAAAACATATAAATCTCCAATTAGTAAAACAATGCATCAAGCCCATGTAGCGTAAGAGCGCATAGGATCAATCCACAGATAAAAGAAAAAACGATGTCCTTTAGCATGTCAATCCCCCAGGCGATGTGCATCCCTTGAAGGGACAAATTCTGTTGCTTTGCTGTCTGCTGCATCCGCATGAATGGCGGGTTCAATAGCATCCATGAGATCAGACAAGTCGTCATCAGTGAGAAGCTCGACAACGCTAATCCCGTCTAAAAGAACATCATTTAATTCGGTCTTATAGATTCCGTTTTCATCTGACCAGCCAGATGCTTGAACCCATAGGTGTGCTCTTCTGATCTGATGCTCGAATTCGACCTTAATATCTGGAGGGGTGTATCTCATGGCTTACCTTTCGTGATGGATGTGCGAGCAACAAACAGCCCAAAGCGGGTCACAGTAGCTGTGTCGTAGCAATGCGCCCATTCAATGGCATTTTTAAGAGTGAGAGAGTGATGCACCTTGGTGAATCCTTCGCCTTGTGTCTGATAGCCTATGCGCTTGGCTAGGGCTAGTCTGATCTTGTCTAGCAGTCGCATGTTTACCCTTTCAGGTTTGTTGAACATGTGTCTATTGTGTGTGATTGTGTGCGATTGTGAATAGGTGTTTACCCTAGGTTTGTGTTTGATTTTGTAGCTACAGTGGAATCCGCGAACAAGTAACAGCCCAAAGCAAAGGTCATCTATTCATGTAGGGTAAGACACTAAGACTATGAGAGTGTCTACAGAGGGAGAACACAGAGAGAGGGATAGGTTTCCAGCGCATGGATAGACCTACAGATAAATCAGTAGACAACACTAATCAAACCTTTTACAGACCGCCAAACAGAATCCTATTGCGCCTATGAGACAAATGGTTATGGTTCGTAACTATCCAATGGTTATCACTCATAACTATCTATCGTTATGTTTCATAACTATCCTCAGGCTGTACGGATGAACAGTAGGGTTTACCCTGGGTGGATGGATGCACAGTAGTGGATGGATAGACAGTAGGGTTAGTCCTAGTAGGGTTTACCCCCCCTTGTTAGAAACAGGGGTGCGGTCTGTGGCAGTACAGATTCACAGATCAATTTATAGATACCCCCCCTATCGTCTAAAACAGACCTTGCCCCATCCAAAAAATTTTTTTAGGTTCTGGATTAGGATTAGAATTTGTAGACATTAAATCAAGGAGCTTGAGATGGCTGGATTTCCTATGAGAAGGGCTTTGGAGAAGAAGATTGAGGGGTTAGGGGGGATAGAGTTTGTTACTGCTCATATAGCGCAGGGGATGACTATTGGTAGGTTGGCTGAGTTCATTGAGTGTTCTAGGCCAATGCTTTCTTTTTGGATCAACCATACTGAGGAGCGCAGGACTGCTGTTATCAATGCCAGGAAGTTGAAGGCTGAGAAGTTGGCTGAGGAAGCTTTGGAGATTGCTGACCAAGCGGATGAGACAAGTAATGGCAGTGTGAATAAAGCGAGGTTGCAGGTTGATACGAGAAAGTGGATGGCTAGTAAGCTGGACCCTGAGAACTACGGGGATACTGCCAAGACGCAAGTGAATATCAGTTTGGGTGATTTACATCTTCAAGCTTTGAAGCACATGAAGGCTGAAGTCATTACATTGGAAAACAATGAATAACCCGTTTATTGAATTTATAAAGCTTTACAGGAATGACCCTGTTAAGTTTGTCAAAGAGGTTCTTGGGGTAGACCCTGATGAATGGCAACAGGACTTTCTAACTGCTGTGGCGACAGGAGAGAGAAAGATCTCTATCCGTTCTGGTCACGGCGTTGGTAAGAGTACAACTGCTTCTTGGGCTATGCTTTGGTTCTTGTTGACCAGGTATCCCGTTAAGGTGGTGGTTACTGCTCCTACTTCTGCCCAACTCTACGATGCTTTGTTTGCTGAACTTAAAAGATGGGTTAAAGAACTTCCCCAACCTATTCAGGACCTTCTTGATGTCAAACAAGAAAGGATTGAACTGAAAGCCAGTGCCACTGAAGCGTTTATCTCCGCTAGAACAAGTCGAGCAGAGCAGCCTGAAGCTCTACAAGGGGTTCACTCGGATAACGTCATGCTGGTGGCTGATGAGGCTTCTGGTGTTCCTGAAGCGGTGTTTGAAGCTGCTGCTGGCTCTATGTCTGGTCATAACGCCTTGACTATCCTTTTGGGCAACCCTGTCCGGTCTTCTGGCTTCTTTTTTGACACACACAATCGACTAAAAGACGAATGGTGGACCAAACGTGTGTCTTGTGTTGACTCCAAACGAGTCAGCAAAGAGTACGTTGAGGACATGAAATCCCGCTACGGAGAGGAATCTAACGCCTTCCGTATCCGTGTTCTTGGAGAATTCCCTAGAAGTGATGACGACACCATCATCCCTATGGAGCTACTCGACTCTGCCAAACACAGAGATACCCGTCCCTACGAGGATGCTCCTATTGTCTGGGGGCTGGACGTTGCTCGTTTTGGCTCAGACTCGTCAGTTTTGTGTAAGCGTCAATCCAACGTGGTCCATACCCTAGAGAGGTGGAGGAATCTGGACTTGATGCAATTAACGGGTGCTGTGGTTGCTCAGTACGAGGCTTGTGATGGTAAGAACCGCCCTGCTGAGATCCTGGTTGACAGTATCGGTTTGGGTGCTGGGGTAGTGGATCGGTTACGAGAACTGAACCTTCCTGCCCGTGGGATTAACGTATCTGAGAGTCCTGCTATGGGTGGGACTTATCTCAATCTCAGGGCTGAGTTATGGCACAAAGCTAAGGCTTGGCTTGAGAAAAGGGACTGCAAAATACCGAATAACGAGGATTTGATTGCTGAACTGGCTACTGTTAGATACACATTTACCTCTAACGGAAAGATAAAAATCGAATCAAAAGATGATATTCGTAGACGAGGATTAAAGTCTCCTGACATGGCTGATGCGTTTGTGTTGACATTCGCATCGGATGCTGCCACTATTTCTTGGGGGAAAAGCAGTTCATGGGGTAAGCCGATAAAAAGGCTGATCCGTGGTTTGGTTTGATCCTTTACTGAGAACTTGAGCCACCTAATACGTG
>Ga0315903_10012033_pt1 | contig 10131 bp, 10 predicted proteins | sample LakEriMetagenome_7_FD_203524 | JGI IMG/M metagenome (GOLD analysis project Ga0315903, IMG submission 203524) | Freshwater fungal communities from buoy surface, Lake Erie, Ohio, United States - Buoy 2 MA119 | ecosystem: Environmental > Aquatic > Freshwater > Lake | place: USA: Lake Erie, Ohio... | reverse complement strand
GAGGAATGATGTTTATGGCATTATCGTTAGGGATTATCATTATTTGTTCCATGTCTGCCACGTTAGTACAAATGCCAATATTTGACGTAAACACCACTCCAAACATCTCCCTGTTCTTTTGATGCTTCCTAATCCAATATCGACACGTTGCGCATATCACTTACCAAAAATAAACAAAAAGATCAGGAAAGGAAATAAATTATACGTACACACTTTTCACTTTTTTCCTTACCCTCTTATATTTTCTTACTTTTCCCTATCTTCTCTTTATTTTATATATATATATATATATATAAAGAAAAAAGAGAAAAAGTGTGTATAAAAGTATAACTCATTGATTATCATTTGATAACTCATACACACTTTTTGAAAATTGCACTATGTTTTTGGTATGTGTAGACAAAAAAAATGAGCATGTAAAAAATTACATACTCACTCTTTGCACGGTTTTTCAGTTGCAAATACACACTTTTAAAAAGGTACGTCTGCATCCAAAACACCTGAAAGTTCAGCTATTTGGTAATATAATCCGCTTTGATTCCCCACCCTGTATTTTGAATTTATTACTAAACCTTCCTTAGTTTCAGACCATTTTTGAAGCCATTGAGTCAATAAGGTTTGTGATAATTTACCCTTGTATATTTGACTAATAGCATCAAGTAAATCACTTTTCGGTATCTTAGCTGCATACTCATGTTTTGACCTGTTGGCATACCATCTACCAAAATCGACAGCCTTTACATACAGGGTGCCATTTTCTTCACGTCTTTCTGTTTTAAGTACATCCGGAAACCATGAGTAAAATTTCTGATCGTATAGGTTATCCATGTATTCAACAAAGCCCCTGTCTGTTGAATTAATAAGCATCCTTCTTTTAAGCTCAACACTTGTCCCTTTTGCAATCCTTTTATATTTCAAAAAGATGCTAATACATTCAGTCGCCCAATTATCAAAGCGCAGCCACTCGTCTGCATCCCAATCCTCAAAAAACCTACGTCCAAAATGATCTAAAGGTGTACGGCTTAGGCTGAAATACTTTTCAATGGCAAATGTCCACAAACGCCTTGTATCTGAATCGTCACCGCTACCCATTGCGTAATTAGATGTAATGATTATTTTCGGCCTATTACCAAATTCAATGGTAAATTCAGGTTTATTCTTTTTGTTTATAATCATGTCACCGGATGCCAAAGTATAAAGTGAATCCACTTTAAACCCTTTGTAAGCGTCATCAATAAACACGGTACGTGTATCGTGATTGATACGGCTCCATGCAAAATCTGAAAATATAGATCGGGGATCTCTTCCGTTAATGAATACCATGTTTCCGGAAGCATTCTTTATCATTTGAGCAATCAAAGACTTACCAGATCCACCCACGCTGCTACCTTCCTGATCTTCATCAATGTTTTCTAAAAACAAAGTCATTTCGGGCTTAGTGGGGTTATTATACCTTGTAAGGTTGTAACCTACCATTGCCCTAAGTTCTTCAATGTTTTCACCTGCTAACAGCTTTATAAATTCATCGGAATCACATCCTGTAAAATCAAACGCCTGATATTCTCTATCAATAATATCTGACTTCCATATTTGCTTTGGTAGTTCGTAGTAGTTTACTATTTCAGCACCTTCTTTTGTAATTTTTACAGCGCAGTTTTTAAAATACCTCCAAACGCAATTTATATCGTCTTTCAGCAAAGAAGATGAATCCCACTCCGGCAAATCATCTAAAATGGTTGTATTGTTAAGCATTGGCTTTAAACGCTTAGAAACATCGTTGTAAATTTCTTTGTCAACTTTTATAACAATATCAGTAAGCGTGCGAATAATATCACCTATTTGGCAGATCGTTACAATGTTATCATCAATACGAATAAAATCATCTTTGTACCTTCTAAATCCGCAATTATAAATAACCTCAAGTGTCGCATCTTCCAAAAGCCTAACCGTTACAGCTCCTTTATCAGATACGCTTTTTTTCCAAAATGTATTTTCACCGATTAAACTTCCTGATCGGGTAACAACATAATTTAAATCAATATGATATTTATCGGCTACCTGATCAATTTCCCTTTCTGTTTCTTCTTCATTCTGACCATTTTTGTAATAAATAATTTTTGATGCTGTTAATGTCCAGTCTGCTTTGCCGCTGTGCGATTGATACGAAGGAAAAGCTGGCAGGGATGATGTAAACAAAAGTACCTTGCATTCACTACCAAAAAACACCTTTGCCGACATTGTAGGGGAGGTTGATTCGGTGCGGCGCCACGCTTCATAAACAATAGCATCTTTTCCAAAACGTGGCTGTTGTTTACAAGGTGAAAGGCCTATTTCGTGTAAAAGTTCCGCAAAGTATTCAGGTGTTATTTTGCGATCGAAAAACCTCCATTTGTCGGGCCGTGTGAAATATTGCTTAGGTGTTGCCTCTATTATCTTCGCTTCTTTTTCTTCATCTAATGATTGCAGCAAAGTAATTATTTCATTCAGTTCGATTTGCGTTATGCTTTCCATTTCATCCCTTTCCCCGTAAATGATTTGGCATCCTGGTGTTGGGAAAGTGTAACAAAGTTTTTTTTTCGGATAAAGCGCAATCAGTTCATTTCCTTTTGAGTTTGTTGCTATTGATAACTTTTGATCGGGAGCTGGCATCTTTAAAAATATATGCAGACCTCCGTTACGGCTTTGCTCAATAAATAGCTTTTTGTAAATGTCTTCACTAAGTTTCTCCTGTAATAGAATAAGAATGTAAGTCCTTAAATCTGATGCTGATAATAGTGAGCTGTTCTTTGTGTCAACGTCAATAAAAGTAAAAGTATCGCATGTGCGCACCGCCATTGCATTGTGTTCACTATTAAGCGAATATGGCTGCATTGCCTCCCACCCCTGTACGTGAGCGACAGGCGCGTTTGTTTGTGTATTCCAAACCAGCGGCACGGGGTGATGTCCCAACTCCTCTGCTGTTTGGTAGTGTAGTTTAATCATTTTGCGTTTTTTAATTTATTCAAAATTTTGTAAAGAGGCTCTATTGATAAAATTTCTTGATTATCTAATAATTTTATCATAGTACGATCTGTTTCACCAATAGGAGAAATATATTTTATTTGATCAATATTTAAATACATAACCTCTAATTCAGTGGTGATAAAATCAACTTCATCTGATTCATCAGTTTTTAGTGGCAGCCATTGTGTAAATGGTAATACTTGTATAAATTTCATGATTCACTTTCTTTTGATAGTTTAATAAATAATTGTCTTAATTCCTTTGCCTTTGTAGCTTTTACCATTATGGTAATTGGCACTCGCTTGTCTTTTGCTGCCATCTTTGGACGGCCTCGTTTTTTCTTTACTAATTGCATAAAAATATATTTTTTACAAAAATACGTAAAATACTTTTTTATTTAAAATAAATCTTTATATTTGCATAACAATTAAACTTTAAGCTTATGTACACAATTAACAACAAACAGTTAACGTTCCTCGATTCGAGGTTTTACAAAACAGAGGACGGTAGCTTCGTTCCATCAGTAACAACTATTTTGGAGGCTTACCCTAAGGGTGCGGCTTATTTCAACTGGCTAAAAGAAAACGGGAAGGATGCCGACGAGATCCGAGATGAAGCCGGCCGCCGTGGATCGGTGGTGCACAAACTCACTGAATTATACGATGAAGGCGAAGAGGTGCGACTTGTAAACGACAACGGATCTATTGACTACAAATTAAATGAGTGGGCAATGTTTGAGCGTTATGTCGAGTTCCGCAGTAGGTTTCAAATTGTAACCGACTCAATAGAATTAAATATTATCAATACGCAGCTCGGCTTTGCCGGTACTATTGATCGGGTTATCAGTATGAACGGTGAAAGCATACTATTAGACATCAAAACTTCAAACGCTATCTACCCATCTTATTGGCTACAGCTTGCCGCATATCGCACCTTATTATTTAACATGGGGGTGCAAGTAGACAAAGTTGGCATTTTATGGCTAAATGCAAAAACACGCACTGAAGGTAAGAAGGGCGACATTCAGGGTATCGGTTGGCAAATGATAACAAAGGAACATACGGCCAACGATTACAAACTTTTCAAAGCAACGCATGAGCTATGGAAAGCGGAGAATGAGACCAGCAAACCAAAACAACTAACATATAAAATATCTCATAAATTATGAAGCTCACAATAAAGCATATAGTAAGAAGCAGCGGAGTTTCCATCCCCGTTTTATTTACGGCGGAGGTACGAATGGTAAATACGTCAATAGGTTTTTTTGAGTACGGGGGTGTTACCGTTTGGGATGAAGGGCAAAAGTATATTGATGTGGAGGATATTGAATATGACATGAACATGTACACACATGAGGAAATGGAGATAATAGACAAAGAAATTGAGAAAGGAACTATAGATAAAGAATTTGTGAATGAGTACAAATCTATTTTAGATAATAATTTTTAACCGAACCGGGGGACGGTTACCCGGCAAACTATGGGCTTAAGCAACACAACGGGAGGGATTACCTACCTGAATTTGAAAGAGGGCAAATTTGCCCGCAAGAACGCCAACGGCGACATTGAGTTATACGATGCGGTGGAGGGGTTAATAACCTCCATCGAGTTTCAGGATGATGAGTACAATGGAACGAAGTTCCGCAAACTAAAATTAGTTTTGGAAGATGAAGGGCAAAAGTATTTAGTACAGGTGCGCACTGATTCCGGTTATTACCGCGGCCTAACAAACAGCATTGCAAACGCTGACATTTCGCAGCCTGTAAAGCTGATTTCATCCAGCAAGGTTGGCGACAACGGCAAACCTCAGACAACGATCTTTGTCAATCAGAACGGCAAAGCTCTCAAGTGGAAATGGTCAAAGGATAACCCCGGCGAACTTCCTGAATTAGAAAAGGTAAAGGTAAAAGGGCAAATGGTTTACGATAACAGTAAGCAGCTCGAATACTTTGAAAAGTTTTGGAGGGGTTTAATTAATTCAGAAAAACCAAATGAAGAGGAAGCTCCTTTTTAATCTGTAACCTATTCACCCCCTGCGAAATACAAGTAACGTTGCGTTTCAGTCAAAGGGCGGGGGGTGATTTTTTTCTAAGCTTATTAAAAAATAATTATGACATATCAGGACTTTTTAAAAAACAAAGTTATTGTAGCAGAGAATTTCGGTATTGAAATTGATAATCTGAAACTAACTGAAAAATTATTTCCACATCAAAAAGATATTGTAAACTTTTGTTTGCAAGGTGGCAGGCGTGCAATATTTGCCAGCTTCGGATTAGGTAAAACATTTATGCAGCTTGAGATAGCAAAGCAGCTTATTATCAAAACAAATAAGCCTTTCCTTATTGTTTGCCCTTTAGGTGTATCCGGCGAATTTAAAAGGGATAATAAGAAGCTCAATACAGGATATGATGTTACATATATAACGGATACAGATAACTTTCAAAATGCTAACATACAAATATATTTAACTAATTACGAGAGAGTACGCAAAGGTGATATTAATCCTGAATTGTTTTGCGGCGTATCTTTTGATGAAGCATCTATTTTAAGAAATCTACAAACAGAAACAACGCAATTTGTTTTATCTTATTTTAAGAAAGTGCCATATAGGTTTGTAGCAACTGCAACACCTACGCCAAATGATTTTATTGAGATTCTTAATTATGCAGATTATTTAGGTGTAATTTCAAGAGGTCACGCCCTTACACGGTTTTTTCAAAGAGATTCTACAAAAGCAGGACAACTTAAACTTTACGAAAATAAGAAAAAAGAGTTTTGGCAATGGGTTAGCACATGGGCTGCATTTATTAATACGCCCGCGGATTTAGGATATGATTCTACAGGTTATGATTTACCGGATTTAAATATAGTTGAACATTGTATAAAATACGATTTAAAAGATCAGCCATTAAACAAGTGGGGTGAGCCTATTTTATTTAAAGATTTATCAAAGTCTTTATTAGAAGTTAGTAAAGAAAAAAGAGATAGCTTACCTGCACGTATAAATAAAGCTTGCGAAATAGCTGAATTAATAAATGATAATGTTATTATTTGGCACCATTTAGAAAGCGAACGCCAAAACCTTGAAAGCAATTTCAGAAGCGAAAATTACGCATCTGTTTACGGAGGGTTGGCAAATGAAAAAAAGGAAGATCTGTTAATAGGATTTAGCGAAGGTAATTATCAATACCTTTTAACAAAACCTAAGATAGCAGGTTCAGGATGTAACTTTCAAGACCATTGCAATAATATGATTTTTGCAGGTATAGATTACAAGTTCAATGATTTTATACAAGCTATTCATAGATGTTATAGATTCGGACAAACTAAAACCGTAAACGTTCACATTATTTATACTGAGAATGAATACGAAGTATTAAAGACACTAAAAGAGAAATGGGCAAAACATATTGAATTAAATAAACAAATGATTGAGCTTGTAAAGGAAAACGGATTAAATAACAATATAATTAAATCACAAATGGAACGTCAAATATTCGCAAATGGCCGCAAGTTAGTTTATGATAATGTAACGCTTTACAATAATGATACTGTTACAGTTCATGCTGACAAAAAAGAGATGCCAAATAATTCTGTCGATATGATCTTAACTTCAATACCGTTCGGAGATCATTATGAGTATTCTGATAATTATAATGATTTCGGCCATAATCACGGTAACGATAACTTTTTTAAACAGATGGATTTTTTAACACCTAATTTATTACGGGTATTAAAACCGGGAAGGATTGCAGCTATTCACGTTAAAGATCGCATTCGCTACAGTTATCAAAACGGCACATCATTTACTACTATTTCAGATTTCAGCGGGCAAACCGTTCAGCATTTTTTGAAGCATGGGTTTTATCTTATGGGTAAAATAACAGTTACAACAGATGTGGTAGCTGAAAATAATCAAACCTATAGATTAGGTTGGAGCGAACAATGTAAAGACGCTACAAAGATGGGCGTAGGTTTACCTGAATATGTTTTATTATTTAGGAAAGCGCCTACCGAAATGAATAACGCCTACGGAGATGAGCCTGTGCAAAAAGATAAATCAGATTATAAAAAAGCACTTTGGCAATTAGATGCGCACGCTTACCAAAGATCAAGTGGGGATAGATTTATGACAAAAGATGAACTTGAGAAAACGGAAGTTAAAAAGATTGTTGCTGCATGGAAAAAGCTTAATCAAAGTGAAATATATGATTTTAAAGAACATTTGAGAATTTGCGAAGATCTCGACGAACTTGAAAAGTTAAGCTCTACATTTATGACATTGCCAGTACATTCTAATAGTGATTTAGTATGGACAGATGTAAATAGAATGAATACCTTAAATGCTCACCAAGTTCACTCTAAAAAAGAAAAACATATTTGCCCTTTGCAATTTGACATTATTGAAAGGCTTATAAATAGATATACTATGAAAGGTGAAATTGTAGATGATCCTTTTGGTGGTTTATTTTCTACAGCTTATAAAGCTATTGAAATGCAAAGAAAAGCTGTAAGTGTTGAATTGAACAGCGAGTATTTCAACGATGGCATTTATTACATAAAAGCAATGATGCACAAATTATCAGTTCCTACATTATTTGACTTAGTATAATATGCAACCCCGCCCCTACCAAATAGACATCAGCAATCGAGCCGCTGGCATCATTCGAAAATACGGATTAGTGTACTTAGCGATGCAGGTTCGCACGGGTAAGACCGTCACGGCTTTATTAACCGCTGAAAAGGTGGGGGCGGAGGTTATTCTATTCCTGACAAAGAAAAAAGTAATTAGCGGCATATTGGAAGATCATAAGCAGTTAGGGTTAAAAGCGGATATTATTGTAACCAATTATGAGAATCTGCACCACGTGAACCATCATTTCGATATTGTAATTTGTGATGAAGCGCACGGCTTAGGGCAATATCCTAAGCCAGCGCAAAGGGTTAAAAAGCTGAAAGAGTTATGCAAGGGTAAACCGATTATCTATTTAAGTGGCACGCCAACACCTGAAAGCTATAGCCAATTATTTCACCAGTTATACATTAGCAGTTTTTCACCGTTCAAAGATTACATTAACTTTTACAGGTGGGCAGCGGATTACGTAGACATAAGATTAAAATATTTCAAAGGATTAAAAGTAAACGACTATTCAAACGCAAACCAAATTAAAATTAAACAAATGACAGACCATTTAATCATTCCTTTCACACAGGAACAAGCAGGTTTTAAACAGGAAGTAGAGGAAGAGGTTGTAAAAATTAAAATGCAGCCGGCAACCTACTTTTTAGCGGACCGCCTTAAACGGGATCGGGTTTACATAGGTAGGGAAGGAAATGTAGTGTTGGCAGATACGGGGGCTTCGTTAATGTCTAAGCTCCACCAACTGTACACGGGCACGGTAATTGATCAGAAAGAAAACGGTTTAATCTTTGACCGCTCCAAATGTTATTGGATTAAAGAAAATATGAAAGACAAAAAGATAGCCATTTTCTACAAATATCGAGCTGAATTGGATATGCTTTATTTAACATTCGGATATGAGAAATTTACGATCGATCCTTATGAGTTCGCAGAAAGTACGGATAAGTGGTTTATTTCACAGATCAGCAGCGGACGTGAAGGTATTAACCTTTCAACGGCGGAGGTGCTTGTAATGCTCAATATCGACTTTTCCGCTGTTAGTTATTGGCAGGCACGGGCAAGGCTGCAAAGCAAAGACCGCGAAGATCCTTGTAAAGTGTTATGGCTATTTGCAGAAGAAGGAATTGAGGAAAGGGTTTATAAAATGGTGAAGCAGAAAAAAGACTATACTTTGAGCTATTTTAAACAGGACTTTGAGATAGGCTAAAAAATATTTTTAAAAAATATTAAAAAAAGTTTTGCACTTTGTTTAAAAGTATTATCTTTGTGTAACAAAACAAAAAAGCCATGACAACAATTACAGCAACAGACATTGAAACTAAAAAAACAAAAACCGTAACTTCTCCACTCCCTTTAAATGAAGCCATTAAAGTTTATTCTAAATTGACAAAAGGGAGAATTGTAGGAAATAAAATCAAGGGCTTTTTAGCTGAGAGAATGGTAGAAATCACTTTTAATAATTAACTAACCCACGGGGGCTTAGCCCCCTTTTCCAATCATTGAGGTAAAAAAATATTTTAAAAAAATATTAAAAAAAGTTTTGCACTTTGTTTAAAAGTATTATCTTTGTGTAACAAAACAAAAAAGCCATGACAACAATCAACATCACAAACAACCTGACAGCTACAATCGAAATCAACGAAGATTTATCTGTTTTTATTACTACAAATTATAACGGTATTAAACGTACTAATTACTACCAAAATTATCAAGATGTAATTGATAATACAACAATGCCAGCTATCAAAAATTATTTTATCAATCAATAATTAACCCCCGTGGGCTTTGCCCCCTTTTAAAAACCTAAGCCATGCACAAATCATCATTTGACTTAACCAACAGACAAGCAGCCTACCTTATCGCTGCCATTATCATTGTCGGACTTTTTGCAGATAGTTTTTAATATGAGACATGGATCATTATTCTCAGGAATAGGAGGCTTTGACCTTGCCGCTGAATGGATGGGATGGGATAATATATTTCATTGCGAGTGGAATCCTTTTGGACAAAAAGTATTAAAACATTATTGGACTAATTCAATTAGTTACAATGACATCACAAAAACAGACTTCTCTATTCACAGAGGAGCAATTGACATCCTTACAGGAGGCTTCCCCTGCCAGCCGTATTCAGCAGCAGGAAAACGACTCGGAAAAGAAGATGAGCGCCATTTGTGGCCAGAAATGCTTAGATCAATACGAGAAATTCAACCACGTTGGATTGTGGGCGAAAACGTTCTCGGCCTTGTTAATTGGAATGGAGGGATGGTATTCGAAGAGGTGCAAGCTGATCTGGAAGCTGAAGGGTACGAAGTCCAACCGTATGTACTTCCAGCTGCGGCCGTTAACGCACCACACCGAAGAGATAGGGTTTGGTTTGTGGCCTACGCCACGAGCGCAAGAGCCGGGGAAAACTTCGGAGGGTTACGGAGCGTGTTTGACAGATGTAATACAAGGGAAGAAAATGCAACATCTATTACCAACCCCT